>RCNB010002344.1_pt1 | contig 11681 bp, 3 predicted proteins | sample 2041321 | NCBI WGS metagenome assembly RCNB01 (sample SAMN09708232, study PRJNA481090) | Marine sediment metagenome, whole genome shotgun sequencing project.
CTAATCCGATATTTCAAACGATGTTCGTTTATGATTCGGAGGCCGAATTCTTATCCTTTGTTGATGACCTTAAGGTTGCCAATGATTTCGAATTCGATTCCAATGTGGCAAAATTTGATCTTACCCTATTCGTTTCTGAGAAAGAAGGAAAATTATCCTTGAAATTTGAATACGCCACTGATATTTTTGAAGAATCTACTATTTTACGATTTCAAGAACATTTGAAACTGATACTTGAGGCTGTAGCGGAGAATCCGAAGTACAAAATAAAAGAGATACCGATGCTTACTTCTCAAGAGAAAGATTTTTTTCTTAGAAGTTCGTCTGTTGCAGAAAAACCTTTCAGTGGATTTGAAGGAATACATGAAATTATTTTTGATTTTGCCGAAAAGACGCCGACTGCAATCGCGGCTATCTGTAAAGAAAGCAGTATAACCTATGAAGAGGTTTATAAGAGAGCTATGGCCCTTGAACCTTTAATATTAAATTATTCAAAGGGAGAAAATAAGATTGTTGGTTTAGCTTTAAATCGTTCAGTGGATATTGTAATTGGCATTCTGGCAATATTAAATGCAGGTTGCGCATATTTACCTATTGATATAGATTATCCAAAGCAACGAATTGATTACATGTTGAAAGATGCTGAAGTTGGATTGGTGCTCACACAAAACACCTTTAAATCTGATTTTGAAATGAGAGATGTATCTACAATTTCAATCGATGATGAACATTCTCAATCTGGTACGAATAGCGATACTATTCGCCGGGAATCAAGGGAAGATGATATAGCTTACGTTATTTACACCTCTGGAAGTACAGGGAACCCCAAGGGAGTGCCAATTACCCATAAAAACATCATTAACTCTACCGAGGGTAGATTAAGTTACTATAAGGAGAACCCGACCGTATTTTTGCTGATGAGCTCCATAGCTTTTGATAGTTCAAAAGCCGGAATATTTTGGACTTTGTGTACTGGAGGCACTCTTTTGATTAGCGAAAAAAGAATCGAACAGGACATAGAAAAATTATGTAAAATTATTGCTGAAGACAAAGTTACACATACATTAATGCTTCCTTCATTGTACAAGCTCCTCTTGGAATATGGCGAAGTGACCAATTTAGAGAAGCTTAACACGGTTATTGTTGCTGGAGAAACATGCCCAACTACCTTGGGGAGTATCCATTTCAACAAGTTGACGAATACAAAGCTTTATAATGAGTATGGCCCGACGGAAGCAACCGTTTGGTGTGCGGCGTATGAATTAGTAAGTGAGGATACCAATGAAACGGTGCCGATTGGTAAACCGGTGGCGAATGCTCATATTTTTCTGCTTGACAAATCGCTACAGCTTGTACCTTACGGTGCCGTAGGAGAGATATACATAGGTGGGCCTGGACTTGCGGGCACTTACCTAAAGCGTCCGGAACTGACCAGGAAAATGTATACTAGGGCTTCTTTCAATATTTCGGGATCTAGCTTATTATACAAAACTGGCGATAAGGGTCGGTACAATAATCAAGGTTATCTTGAATTCTTAGGGCGTTCCGATCAACAAATCAAAATACGTGGATTTCGAGTAGAATTGGAAGAAATTGAGCGGGCAATCGCCAAAAATCGAATGGTCCTTGAAGCGGTGGTACTTCTTCTCGAAAAAGAAACCAACCCCAGTTCAAATTCTGAAAAAAGTGGTATAAAACTTTTGGTAGCATATATGACTGTTGAGGAGTCATATGAGCAGAATCTATTGAAACACGATTTAATAGAGGCAATTCCGGACTATATGGTTCCCTCTTCATTTGTCGTGATGGATGAATTCCCACGCCTTCCCAATGGTAAGGTAGATAAGACTGCCCTCAAAAAAATTAAGACTCCGGTAGAAGAAAAAAAACAAACTACTGTTAGTGCGCCAGTGGACCCCATACAAAAGGAACTCGTGGCCATTTGGGAAGAGGTGCTGAATTATTCTCCCGTTGATATTAACGACAATTTTTTTGAACTCGGTGGGGATTCGATTTCTAGCATACAGATTATTGCTAAGGCTCGCCAAGCAGGTATTCAGTTAAAGGCAAATCAACTTTTTGATAGTCAGACCATTGCAGAGCTTGCCTTGTTTGCGAAAACAGAATCTCCCGATGTTAAGGCTGCCGAAATTATAATTGGAGAAGTTCCATTGACACCAATACAACACTGGTTTTTCGAAGTACATAAGGCAGCACCTCATTATTGGAATCAAATTGTGCGTATTTCCAAAATTGAATCGGTGCCCATTTCAATTTTGAAGTCCATAACCAGAGAACTAATTTCTTATCATGACGCTTTACGTTTGAGTTTTATGAAAACGGAAAATGAATGGAAGGCTAAAGTGTTAGCTCCAGATGAAATCAATTGTTTTTATTTTTTTGATGTGGCCAATTGCTCAAATTTGATTAATCAAGATGAACAAATAGATGGAACAATGATTTCCTTACAGCAAAAGTGTGATCTTGCCTGCGGGAATTTATTTAAAGTATTATATTTTGATTGCGGTAAAATCCAGGCGAATAAAGTCTTTTTTGTCGCACATCACCTAGTCACGGATATGGTATCTTGGAATGCGTTATTTGGTGATTTCTCGGCTGCAGTGCAACAAAGCCTTTTTGGCAACGAGATTGGATTTAAGATAAAAACATCAAGCATAGCAGATTGGGGTCAACATCTGAGGGAATTATCCACCTCGGATGACATTAAAAATGAAATACCTTTCTGGAAATCTCAAAATACTGACTGCTCTGTGCTACCTACAGATTTTGAAATTAAGTCAGATACATTTGAGGAAAATACGATAGAGCTGCATACGAGCGTCATTCCAAAAGAAGAATCGAACTTTCTATTAACTTCGGCCAATGATGCGTACCACACCAAAATTGAGGATTTGATGATAGCTTCATTGGTGATTACTTTCGGTAATTGGGGAAAGCTTGAGAATTTATGTATAGGCCTTGAAAGGCATGGGCGTAACGTATCTAATGACGTTATCGACGTGTCGAATACAGTAGGTTGGTTCACCTCTTTTTTTCCGGTGAAGTTTCAAAAACCTAAAAGTGGCGATATTGGAGATTTCATTAAGTCGGTAAAAGAACATTTACGTTCTATTCCCAATGACGGTATTGGTTTTGGTATTCTAAGGTATCTTTCCAATAATGTTCAGCGAGATTTAATAATTGAGAATCCGCAATTGGTTTTTAACTATTTGGGCACAATCGGCAGAAATTATGCTGATTCTGAATTGCGTTATAATTTTCAGGGCCGTGGCAATCGGGATTCTAGAAGTGAGCGTACCTATGCAATTGAAATTAACGTATTTGTCTCTGATGGGAAGCTTCATATAAACTGGAGTTATAGTAAAGACGCCTATCAAGAGTCGACCTTTTTGGGCTTGGTTGACGCTTATTTGAATAATTTGAAGAAGATTGCCGACCATTGTGTTACAAAAGTAAATGGAGAGTATACACCTTCTGATTTTCCAGAGGCGGGGCTCGATCAAGATGACCTTGATGAATTAATGAAATTGTTATAGTTCTCTTATGGCTACTACTGAAAAAACGAAAAGAATAGAAGGTATATTTCCCCTTACTTACATGCAGCAAGGGCTGCTCTTTCATCATTTATCGAGTTCATGGGATCAAGGTTTTTTGAATATTGAATGTGCCTTAAAAGGTGATTTAAAAATAGATCTATTTGAAAAGTCATGTCAAATTCTTATCAAACGGCATGAGGTCTTAAGGACGTCGGTTGTTTGGGAAAAATTGGCAAAACCTGTTCAAGTCTTACATTTAGAAAAGAGTATAATAGTAGAATTCTTAGACTGGAGTGAGCTTTCTTTGAAAAGGCAAGAGGATAATTGGAAAAATTTAAAAACAACATCTCGTGAATTAGGATTGAATTTTCAGGAGGGCGCTCTGTTGAATATTAAACTGGCAAAGTTTGCAAACGATAATTTTCGTTTGCTCTGGCCTAGTCACCATCTGTTGATAGACGGCTGGTCTTCGAGTATTATTTTGAAGGATCTGTTCACGATATATGATGCTCTCTACAATGATAAGACGCCCGTGTTGGAGACATTGCCTTCCCATAAATCTTATGTTACCTGGTTGAACAAAATTTCACCGGATGTGGCTAAGGATTTTTGGTCCATGTACTTGAAAAATATAGAATACACCCCACTTTTCGATCCAAATAGCCTAGCGGTTGATGGTTCCATACCAAAGGTGCGAAAGCTACGCTTGTCAAAGGAGTTAACTGCTGCGGTCACGGATTTGGCCAAAATATACAAGGTTACCCCAAACACTATTACGCAAGGAGCTTGGTCAATTGTTTTAAGTAGATATTTTGGAAATTCTGATGTCACTTACGGTGCTACCGTATCTGGGCGCTCAGGAGATTTTCCAAATATGAATTTGATGACCGGAATGTTTGTAAATGTACAGCCAGTCAGAAGTATTATCGATGAAGATCTCCCATTTTCGGATTGGTTCAATAAATATCAAAAGCGGCAACGTGAGGCAAGCCAGCACGAGCATATAAATATAGACCAAATTACTTCTTTCATCAATTGGCCATCTGCCATGACCATGTTCGATAGTCTTTTGATTTTTGAAAATTATCCTCGATTAGATACTGGGAAAAACATAGTTGAAATTACCGATTATAGAAGTGGTATTACCTCTACTTATCCGGTAACTATGGCCATAACTCCCTCGGAGGAACTGCATATCGCTTTATCAGTTCTCCCAGAGGTAGTCACTGACAATTCCGCTTCATGGATTCTAGGTTGTTTCGTAGAAATATTAGATATTCTGGCATTTGAAAAAGTAAAGTCTTTCAACGAACTAAAAACTACTGTCCCAGTTTTCGAAGCACCTCCTACATTTGATGGGAACCTTAATTCCACTAGGGTTAATAAAGTGGTGGTAGCTCCAAGAAATAAAATTGAAGAAAGGCTTTTAAAAATATGGAAAACCTTATTTGGAAGGGAAAATATAGCTATCGACGAGAATTTCTTTGAAATAGGAGGTAAATCACTCTTAGCTGTTAAGATGTTTTCTATTATTAATGATAAGTTTGGCACTAAATTACCGCCGACAACCTTATTGGAGCACCCTACTATTGAGGAAATTGCAAATGTAATCGGCATGTCGAACAATCAAATTGAAAACGTTGAAAGTTTCAAGAACCTTGTTGCGATACAGCCAAAAGGAGACCAACAACCTCTTTTTTGTTTACATGCGGGTGGGGGCCATGTTTTTTTCTATAATCCTCTTGCCAAGTACATGGAGACAAAAAGGCCAATTTATGCATTGAGACCATCCGGACTTTACGAAAATGAAAAAATGCACCAATCAGTGGAAGAAATGGCTGCAGATTATGTTAAGGAAATAAGGATGGTCCAAACGACAGGCCCATATCATCTCTTGGTGTATTGCTTTAGTACAGCGGTCGGATTTGAAATGGCAAACCTCTTGAAGAATCTGGACCAACAAGTAAATCTTATTGTTATGGACACCATGGCCGAACAAGAGCAACTAACAACAACTCGATTTACTATGAGGGCATTAGGGTTTGCAAAACGTTTTATGAGCAGCCCTATGGGAGTTATTAATACTATGATTTCCGATAGAGTTAGAAGATATGCGAAACCTTTTTGGATTAAGCTGGTTGGAACGGAAGAGGAAAAGAACACCTCGAAAACCACACAACATTTGGTCCAAGTCTACAATAAATATTCTTGGAAGCCTTACGATGTGCCTATTTCCCTTATTCTTACGGAAAAACCGACGGCCTTGTTCAACGAGGAGCTAGTGAGGTCTTGGAAGACCTTAAGTGGTAAGGTAAATGTTTTTCATGCCAAAGGAAATCACAGAACACTCTTTGAAGAACCTGATGTCGAGTTCGTAGGCAAAACCATAAACCAGTGTATTGAAAAAGTAGAATATTAAGGCAAACTTCGAACAGGTGTGTTTTTTTAACTAGGTTAATTTGGTACAATTATTTGAATAATTTTCTTTATTAAAATATAAGAAGATGGCTCATATCGCAATTGCAATTACCGGTCTTTCAGGTATCCTTCATTCTAGTTTTGAAATGGTGTCTAAGCTAGAAGCAGAAGGACATCAAGTTACTTATTTGTGTCCCCTTGATATAGGGGAACGTGTAGAACGTCTTGGATTTACTTTTGTAAAAATACCAGAAATAAACTTCCGCCTTTCAGGAATGGATTATAAGGAAGAGAACCCTTCTTGGCTAACGAAAGCAAAATACCATTTCAAAAATAACAGAACAAATTACGAAAAAGGTAAGGAACTTTTAAACCTCAATGAATATAGAGCAATAATGAAGAGTCTTCATCCTGAATTTGTTTTAGGTGAGATTGAGATGCATGAGCTCATTTTAACAGCACTTTCTTTAAAGATTCCTGTAACTTTATTTTCACAATGGTTTCCAGATAGCAGTACTACTTTGCTGCCTTCGATACGTTCGACCATCATACCTGGTAAAGGTCTAAGTGGCACAACCATCGGAATCTTGAGCACTAGGGCATACCTTAGATTACGTTTTAGGACCAAATTACTTATTGATAATCTAAATTTTAATAATTATAGGAGAATTTTTTTGAAAAAATATGCCAAGGAAGTCGGCTTGGATGTTAATGAGCTTTACCTTAATAATTTCCCGCCATTGTTCACCTTTAGAAAACTACCTATTGTGGGTGTCGTTATGAAAGATCTTGATTTTTTCCACAGACCGGATAAAAATTTTAGCTATGCCTGGCCTATGGTCTATATTGCTAGAGATGGAAAGGGCATTGCGCCGCAATCTACTTCACGTATTGATGATGTACTGACCCTTAAAAAGGAGTTAAGCAAAAAGTTGATATATTGCTCATTGGGTACTTTTGTAAAAGCCGATACCACATTTTTGAAAAAAGTTATAAAAGCATTTGAAAATGAGCCAAATTGGATTTTGATACTATCATCTAAAAATGAAATATTTGAACAAGGAACTGAACCTAAAGCTGAAAATGTTTTTTTATTCAAAACAGTACCGCAATTAAGGGTATTACAATACGCGGATTGCTGTATCAATCACGGAGGCATTAATACAATTCACGAATGTATTCACTTTTCGGTTCCCATGCTGATATACTCTGCAAAAAAATATGATCAGAATGGATGCAGTGCGCGTGTGGCGTTCCATGGTTTGGGAATTAGTTCTGATAAGGACAAAGACGATATTGAAACCATTCGCCAGAATATTTATCGAGTCCTCAATGAGGAGAAGTATCGAAATAAAATAGTCGAGTACAACACTATTTACCTACAAAATCGGGAAAAAAAGTTGTCGCCTGTTTTAGGAATCAAATAAGACATATCTTGAACCAATACAAGTTCAGTGTACATGGAGTCAATTATATGAAACACCATCATAAATTCAATTTTGATCTTTCAACCAAACAAATCCATTTATGGTGCTGTGATTTGGACAAAAATGAGGTAAGATTAGATGAGTATATTTCGCTAATATCTGCTGATGAAATTGTAAGAGCCAAAAAATTCAAATTCAAAAAAGATAGAAATTGTTATATCATCTCTCGAGGAATATTGAGAGAACTTCTTGGAGCTTATTTGGATGAAAACGCAGCCAAACTAAAATTTGAATACACGTCCTACGGAAAACCTTATCTACCAAACAAAAACTTAAACTTTAATATTTCCCATTCCGGGGACATGGTTGTATGTGCGTTTGTTGTGGGTTTGCAAATAGGGGTAGATATTGAGAAGATAAAACAAGATTTTGATGTTTTAGAACTGGCCCAAAAATTCTTCTCCAAAAGAGAAATTGAAGTTTTAGAAAAGCAACCCAAAGAAGATTTGGCCAGAGCTTTCTATCGTTGTTGGACGCGTAAAGAAGCTTTTATCAAGGCTGAAGGTAGTGGCCTTTCTTTTCCCCTAAACAAATTTGCGGTTTCATTAGAAGATGATAATCAAGCCATATTATTGGAAACAGATTGGGATGCTTCTGAAAAGTCCCATTGGAGTTTGTTCTCTTTTGTTCCAGAAGATAATTATATCGGAGCTTTATCAGTTAGAAATAAATTGGCAACGGTCAAATATTTTAATTGGGATCATTCATAACCTTTAGGGTTTTTGAATTTTGACTGCATGTGAAAATAATAGTTACATTCTTTTAACCTAAAATTCAAAACCGATTATCTATTAAACCCTCTTCTTAATCGAGGATTGGCGAGCAGATTATCTTATTCAGATAAAATTTCCATAAATTCGTTTTTTACCCCCCCATAACTTTCTTACCAAACTATTTACTGTTATCCAATAAAGTAATAAAATCCGATATGATGCACAAGTTTGGGCTAATTTCTTATCTATTTGTCTTAAATGTTTTTTTTCCATTTCAAAATACCATAGCACAAGAGAATCCTACTTTTCTTCAAAATGAGTTAAATTTTAACGGTAATGTTTCTTTTTCTTTTGGTGTTACTTCATTAATGTATGGCCCAGATGATAGACTGTATGTAGCCGAGTATCCTTCGGGGGGTATAAAAGCATTAACAATTCAGAGAAATAGCGCCACCGATTATATGGTGACCAGTGTTGAGGTTTTAGATGGTATTATAACAATGCCTGACCATAATGATGATGGGTCCATACACAGCAGTAATAATAGACAGGTCACGGGCCTTACCGTTTCAGGTACTTCTACGAATCCAATTGTTTATGTTACATCTAGTGATATTCGAATCGGTGCGGGTGTTGGTGGTGGTAATGGAGATGTTGGTCTGGATACGAATTCAGGAGTCATTACACGATTTACTTGGAATGGAGGTTCTTGGGATGTTGTCGATTTAGTTAGGGGTTTGCCAAGGTCCGAAGAGAACCATGCCACAAACGGACTGGAGTTTACCACAATAAACGGCACTAATTATCTAATAGTGGCCTCTGGAGGTTTCACCAATGCGGGAGGCCCTTCAGAGAACTTTGTTTATTCTTCCGAGTATGCACTTTCGGGTGCGGTTTTGTCCATCGACCTTGATGCGATAAACGCTCTTCCTGTTTTAACTGATAATGGTAGAAGTTATATTTATGATCTTCCAACCCTAGATGATCCCTTGAGAGGAAACCAAAATGGTATTATCGACCCTGATAATCCAAATTATGACGGAATTGATGTAAATGATCCATTTGGAGGAAACGATGGTTTAAATCAGGCAATAGTCGTACCAGGAGCACCGGTTCAAATCTTTTCCCCTGGGTATCGAAATGCATATGACCTAGTTGTTACGCAAAGCGGAGCTTTGTACGTTACAGATAATGGAGCCAATCCTGGGTGGGGTGGTTTTCCCGTAAATGAAGGAGGTGGCTCGGCAACAAATGACTATGATATAAACGAACCTGGTAGCCAGTCTTTGTCAGGTGCTGAACAAGTCGACAATCTTGATCATTTGGAGTTAGTAACAAATGACCTTCAAAGTTATGTTCCCGGAAGCTTTTATGGAGGACATCCGAATCCTACTAGGGCAAATCCCAATGGCGCAGGACTATATACGGCGCAATCTCCGAGTGGTAACACAGGTGCCGTATTTCGAACATTGATTTATGATCCAGACGGCTCAAGAGGAGCTGGCTATACCACTGATTCGAGTATTGGTTTACCGGCCAATTGGCCTCCTGTTCCTATCGCGAACAGCATTGAAGGTGATTGGCGAGGTCCTGGTACGTTTAATCCTGATGGTCCTAATGACAACCCTGTCGCCATTTGGGCTAATAATACCAATGGTATTGACGAATATACAGCCTCAAATTTCGGGGGAGTGATGCAGGGCGACCTTCTAGCTGGTCATAGTTCAGGTAATATAAGAAGAGCGCAATTGAATGCCGGCGGAGGTCTACAGAACTTGAATCAGACTTTTTTATCAGGTATTGGCGGAAATGCATTGGGCATTACATGTAACGGTGATTTCGATATGTTCCCTGGAACAATATGGGCAGGTACTTTGGATGGAAAAATAGTAGTTTTTGAACCTACCGATGCCGTCGCCTGTATTAACCCTGGTGAAACTGGATATGATGCAAGTGCAGATTATGATAATGATGGATATTCCAACCAAGATGAGGAATATAACTTTACTGACCCATGTAATGGAGGATCACAACCCATCGATTTCGATAAATCGGCTGGAGGCACGCTTATTTCAGACTTAAACGATTTAGACGACGATGCTGATGGTATTTTAGATGCTGTCGACCCTTTTCAGTTAGGCGACCCGAATACTTCTGGTAGCGATGCCTTTGCGCTTCCCATTAGCAATGACCTATTCACTGACCAACAAGGTCTTGATGGTATTTTTGGTCTAGGAATGACAGGATTGATGAATAACGGAAATACTGGTGCCAATTGGTTGGATTGGATAGATAGGAAAGATGATTCCAATGACCCAAATCCGAATGATGTTTTAGGAGGAGCATCAGGTCTGTTGAACTCACATATGACTTCCGGTACGGCTTTAGGCACTACCAATACCCAAGAAAAAGCATATCAATACGGTGTTCAAACCAACACGAATACAGGTCAATTCACAGTATCAGGAAATCTTGTGGGCTTGACCGGGCCTTTACGTTTGTATGGCAATACAGCTGCCGTAGGAGGGGAGTTAGGTCACTTTATTGGTGATGGTACCCAAAGTAATTACATTAAGATAGTTCTTACGACATCGGGCATAACAGCTTTACAAGAAATAAACGATATACCACAAACGCCAATTAATATTTCGATAGCAATGGCAAATAGACCGACGACGGGTATCGTTTTTTATTTTGTGGTTGATCCTACAACAGGTCAAGTTGATTTAGAATATGCAATTGATGGAGGAATAAGAAATGCAATCGGCAGATTTCAAGCCCAAGGGAGCATTTTAGACGCAATACAACAGGCAAATAACGATTTGGCAGTGGGACTTATCGGAACATCAAATACTACTGGTATCGAATTAGAAGGAAGTTGGGACTTTTTGAATGTTATCCAAGAAGCTGAGAATTTTGAATTGCGGGTCAACTCAGGTAGCTCCCAGATTGTCGAGGGGGGTAAACTGTTTTCTGCTGACATGGCTTTTGTGAATGGTCAACCCTATGAAAATGCAGCGGCAATGGCGCCTTTACTTTATAAAACGGAAAGAAGCTCATCTAGTAAAGCATTCCAATACGCTTTTCCTGTAGAAGATGGTGATTATACAGTGATACTTCATTTTGCTGAGATTTTTTGGGGTGCAACAGGGAAACCAGCAGGTGGACCTGGCAAGCGAGTTTTCGATGTTTCATTAGAGCAAGCTATAGTACTCGATAACTACGATATATTTGACGATGTGGGCGCAGAGACACCGGTTTTAAAAACATTCCCGGTTAGGGTGGCCGATGGTATTTTAGATATTGGTTTCTCTTCTTTGGCAAGTGATGGTGGTATCGATCAACCTAAAGTATCTGCCATTGAGATAATTAGACTTGTCGGTAATGAGGCTCCAGTTGCGGCTGCCGAGGCCACTCCGCTCTCAGGTGAGGTGCCATTTGAAGTTACTTTTACCGGAAGTGGTTCTACCGACGATAAAGGTATAGTCAGTTATTTATGGGATTTT
>RCNB010002739.1_pt1 | contig 11679 bp, 8 predicted proteins | sample 2041321 | NCBI WGS metagenome assembly RCNB01 (sample SAMN09708232, study PRJNA481090) | Marine sediment metagenome, whole genome shotgun sequencing project.
AGGATGGAGGTCGACACAGCGATTGCCATTAGAGATTTAAAGCGTTTTGCTGCAGATCAGGTGAACCCGGATGACCTGGCCGAACCAGAAATAAAGGATCGCCCTGAAAAAGTGGCTGTAGTAGGTTCCGGTCCGGCAGGATTGACTGTTGCCTATTATTTGAGGTTGAAAGGTTTTCAGGTAAAGATTTTTGAAGCCCTGCCGATTTTGGGCGGCATGCTTCGCGTGGGCATTCCTGATTACCGCCTGCCTCCGGAAATTCTGGATAAAGAGATAAACCACATTCTCAGTCTGGGTGTTACGGCGCAGACCGATGTTAGATTCGGCTCGGACTTTACTCTTAAGGATCTTGAGGAACAAGGGTTTTCCGCCGTTTTCCTTGGAATTGGGGCGCACAATTCCATGAAAATGCGTGTTTCCGGTGAAGATGATACCATAGGCGTAATTGATGCGGTTAGTTTTTTAAGGGATGTGAATCTGGGTAACAAAACCTGTCCTGGAGATCAAATTGTTGTCGTTGGTGGTGGAGATGTGGCCATTGATGCTGCGCGCGTGGCAAAACGCCTGGGCGCACAGACCGTTACAGTGGTTTATCGTCGCTCAGAACGTGAAATGCCGGCCTATGAAGAAGAAGTACATGGCGCTGCAGAGGAAGGGATAAAATTTCACTATCTCACCGCTCCGGTCCAAATAGTGGAAGAAGACGGAAAGGTAACGGGTTTTGAGTGTATAAAGACTAAACTGGGAAAGCCTGACGCCAGTGGCCGCCGCCGGCCGGTACCTGTAGAAGGCTCCGAGTTTATTATTGACTGTGATGCGATAATTCCGGCCATTGGCCAGAGAATAGATTCATCATGGGCGGGCAAGGAACCTGCATTGAAATGGACTTCAAGGAACACGCTTGGGGTAGAGCCATATACGATGCAGACATCAATTCCCCATGTGTTTGCCTGTGGTGATGCGGTTACCGGTCCTGCAACCGTTATTGAAGCTGTAGGAGCAGGACATAAGGCTGTTGAAGCTATTTGCCGTTTCATCGAAGGTGAAGATCTTCAACTCTATGCAGAGCAACTAGCGGCAGAGGAACCTCCGGGTCAGGACTGGAAGGAAATTGGAAAAGACATTTCAACAGGTGTAAGAGTGCAGTCACAATTTAAAGACCCGCAGGAAAGGATTAATTCCTTTGAAGAGGTGGACCTTGGGTTTTCTGAAGAGGAAGCCAGGATGGAAGCTTTGCGCTGCCTGAACTGTGGTGTCTGCTGTGAGTGCATGGAATGCGTCAAAGTCTGCGAGGCAAAGGCAATAGACCATACAATGAAGGAAGAAGAAATAGAGGTGCAGGTAGGAAGCATCATTCTTGCGACCGGATATGATATCATGGATCCTTCGCCAATGAAACAGTTTGGCTACGGGACATATCCGAATGTTTTTACCAGCCTTGAGTTTGAACGCCTGAGTAATGCCACCGGCCCCACCGGCGGACAGATCCTGATTAGAGATGAAAACGGGGAATTGACTAAAACCCCGAAAAGTGTCGCCCTTCTTCACTGTATTGGAAGCCGGGATGTGAACTATCATGAATATTGCTCGAGGGTGTGCTGCATGTACGCCCTAAAATATACTCACCTGATAAAAGAAAAGGTTGGGCACGATACAAATGTCTATGATTTTTACATTGATATGCGCTGTTTCGGTAAAGGGTACGAGGAATTTTACGAAAGATGCCAGAAAGAGGGCACTAATTTTATAAGAGGGAAAGTGGCTGAAATTACCGATCAGGCAACAACCCCTGAAGAAGAGGGTAAACTTATCGCAATTGCTGAAGATACGCTGCTTGCCAGCCGTTTACGCGTTCCAGTGGATATGGTTGTCCTGTGTGTTGCCATGGAGGCACGAAAAGATGCAATCGATGTGGGAAGGGTTTTTGGAGTCAATATTGGCGCAGACGGCTTTTTTCTGGAAGAACATCCAAAACTGGGGCCACTCAATACGGCTACGGACGGAGTATTTCTCGCCGGAGCCTGCCAGTCACCCAAAGATATACCTGATGCTGTCGCCCAGGCATCAGGAGCGGCCGCCAAAGCTCTTGCTTTAGCGACAAGGGGGTATGTCCAGGTCCCTTCAACTATCTCCTGGATAGATCCGGATGTTTGCGCCGGTTGTCAGACATGTATCAACCTTTGCCCTTATACTGCCATTGAGTTTGATGAGCGTAGAGGGGTGTCGGTGGTAAACGAAGCTATATGTAAGGGATGCGGAAGTTGCAGTGGATTTTGCCCAAGCGGCGCTGCGCAGGTCAGGCATTTTAAAGAAGAACAAATTTTTGCAGAACTGGATGGTATCATGGATGCACTGCATGCGGTAGGCCAATAGTCGGTTTTTTAATGCGGCTGGTATGCTACCGAATACGCCCATTCGGAATAAAAAGGCTGCACAATCTCAGTTCTGTGAACGCTTATCCGAATTTTAATAGTCTTGGAGGAGATATGGAAGATTTTGAACCAACCATCATCGCTTTTGTCTGTAACTGGTGTACATACACTGCTGCCGATCTGGCCGGGACCTCCAGATTGAGCTATCCAAAGAATGTCAGGCTGATCCGGGTGATGTGTACCGGAATGGTCGATCCCCAGTACGTGATCAAGGCCTTTTTAGAAGGGGCTGATGGAGTCCTTGTCAGCGGGTGCCACCCTGGCGACTGCCATTACATCAATGGAAATTATAAGGCTCGAAGAAGGATCAAGCTTTTAAAGGAAATCCTTCCTCAATTTGGTTTTGATGATAAACGGCTGAGATTAACCTGGATTGGAGCAAGCGATGGAATCCAATTCGCTGAAATAATGCGGGATCTGGTTACTCAGATAAAAACCCTCGGTTCAAACGAGGCCAAGTTAAAAATGGTTATTTAGTAAGCTGGGTTATCTGCCAAGCAGCTTAACAGCTAATTTTGGAGGACACTATGGCGATAAGCGTAAAAATTGACGTAAAAGACCAGGATATTTTATCATCACTGAAGAACTTTTTCCGATCCATCCTCCAACTGGAAGATGTCAGTGCAATCCTGGTTCCACAACACCTTCCCATGAAGAATGTTGTAATGCCTACCCTTGTAACAGACCCTGAGCGCCTGGATGGAGTTGACCCCCTGGCGCCTATCTTCCCTATGAATACAGCCAAGGTCGTTTCCAAGCTTACACGCAAACCGTCAGGAGGAAAGATGGTGGTGGTGTTGCGTTCATGCGAGATACGGGCATTCATCGAACTGGTGAAACTCAAGCAGGGCTACATGGATGAGGTCGTGATAATAGGGATCGATTGCCTTGGAGCATACAAAAATACGGATTATTTTAAATTTGTCGGTGAGGATGTAAGCGAATCGACTAAAAAGTTTTACCAGAGCGTCCTTTCAGGAAAAGGAACGGCCATGGATGACGTTGACATTGCCTCGGCCTGCAAGGCATGCGAATACCCTGTTCCTGACGGCGCTGATATTATTATCGGACTTTTTGGCATGGATACCAACAGTCAACTTCTGGTCCAGGCTAAAAATTCCCAAGGAGAAGATCTTTTAACCAGGCTCGGCCTTCCCGAACTGGAAGAACCCCAGGCCCGACGGGATGCCATTGAATCACTTATCACCCGGTGCACGGAGTATCGGGATAAAATGTTTGCGGAAACCACGGAGGCGACCAACACACTGGAAAAGTTGACCAGATACCTTGCCAATTGTATCAACTGCTATAACTGCAGGGTGGCCTGTCCGGTATGTTATTGCAAGGAGTGTGTGTTCGTTACGGATGTTTTTAACCATGAGCCTTCACAGTATCTTAAATGGGCCCTGCGGAAAGGGGCGATAAAGATGCCAACAGATACTGTTTTCTACCACATCACACGACTGGCTCATATGAGTACAGCATGCATCGGATGCGGGCAGTGCTCAAATGCATGTCCCAACGACATTCCGGTAATGGAACTCTTCCGTACAGTGGCACAGCGGACACAAAAGGCATTTGAGTATGAGGCAGGAAGAAGCATTGAGGATGATCCTCCCCTGTCTGTGTTTATGGAAGATGAGCTTGCAGATGTGGTGGGAATATCATAAGTGTAAGAGTAATTGGAGGTCATTATGAACAAGAAGATCGGCAAGGCATTGGTGGTTGGGGCAGGAATCAGCGGCATTCGGGCTGCCCTCGATCTGGCTGAAACCGGTTATGGTGTAACTCTCATAGACCGTGCACCGCACCTGGGCGGAATATTAAGCCAACTCGATTATCAGTTTCCTACAGATCGATGCGGTATGTGTAAAATGCTTCCTCTGGTGGACAGGGATGCATCTTCCCAGTATTGTCTTCGCAAAGGGCTTTTCCACGAAAACATTGAAATCCTGCTTTCCACCGAAATTTCATCAGTGGAAGGAGAACCCGGCAACTTTGCTGTGATGCTTAATCAGAAACCGGCCTGGGTTGACCAGGATCTCTGTACAGGATGCGGGGCCTGTGTTCAGGTATGTCCGGTAGAAGTGCCGGATCTTTTCAATACCGGCCTGGCTTCTCGAAAGGCAATATATCTTCCTGTCCCACATTCGATCCCAAACTCTTACGTAATTGATGTAACCACCTGTAACCGTTGTGGTGCCTGTGAAGAGGTTTGTCCCACACAGGCCATACGTTTATCTCAACAGGAACGTAAAAAATTTCGCATTCTGGTGGTTGACGATGAGTTAATCCTTCGCGATTCGCTTAAAGCATGGCTTGATGATGAGGAAGGTTTCGCAGTTGACACGGCAGGAACCGGACCGGAAGCTCTTGAGCAACTGGAAAAATCCACATATAATATTATGCTTCTGGATATAAAGATGCCGGGAATGGATGGCGTTGAAGTTCTTAAGAAGGCGAAAGAGGCATTTCCCGATCTGAACGTCGTTATGATGACTGCATATGCTACTGTTGAGACCGCAGTTGAGGCAATGAAGATCGGCGCCCTTGATTACCTTATTAAACCTTTTGAGCCCGACACCCTTATTCCCAAAATACTTGGTATATATGAAAAGTTAGAAGCAACCCAGGGACGTGAACTTCAAGTCGGAGCCATTGTCCTGTGCGGAGGGACAGACTATTTTGATCCTGCCACCGGAAAGGACACGTTTGGATACGGGATGTATCCTAATGTGGTGACAAGCCTTGAGTTTGAAAGAATCATGAGCGGAACCGGGCCGTATCAGGGCAAACTGGTCCGTCCGGGTGACGGAAAGCCGATTAAAAAGGTGGCATGGATTCAATGTGTGGGATCACGGGACATCCAGAACGATGCGGATTTTTGCTCCAATATATGCTGTATGTACGCCATCAAAGAAGCCCTTGTTGCCAAAGAAAAGACAAATGGCAAGCTTGAAGCTACCATTTTTTATATAGATATGCGAACCTTTGGTAAATCTTTCCAGCGTTACCGCGACAGGGCGGAGACTGATCACGGTGTATGTTTTAAAAGGGGGCGTGTTCATTCGGTTATTACGGATGATACGCAGGACGAAATCAGCGGTGATTTGATGCTTCGATATATGGACATGGACGGCAAAGCTCATGATGAGAAATTTGACATGGCGGTACTCGCCGTTGGCCAAAGACCTTCGCCGGGCACAGCTGAGTTGTCAGAGATGTTGGGGATTGATCTCAACGAATGGGGATTTTGTCAGGTAGAGCCATTTTCATATTCAAAGACAGTTAAGGAAGGTATCGTTATCGGCGGAAGTTTTTCAGGTCTTAAGGACATAAGCGAATCTGTCATACAGGCTTCTTCAGCTTCACTGACTGCATCCTGTGTCATCCATGCCGCAGGTGGTGGCAGCCTTTCGTCTGATTCCGCACAAGATACGGCCTTTACTGATGTTTCAAGGGATATGCCGAAGGTCATGGTGGCTGTGTGCACTTGTGGCGAAGTGCTGTCAAAAAATTTAGATACAGACCAGCTTACCACACGTATTATGACCGATCCTGAAGTGGATCAGGTTGTCTTTATTGAGCAAACCTGCACTGCCAGTGGATGGGGATCTCTTGTTGAGCTTGTGGAAAAGCACGAACCTAACAGGATTTTGATCGCAGCCTGTCTTCCCTATGTATATGCACGAAAAATCAAGGAGCTGGGCCACAAGGTCGGTCTTAATCCCGCTCTTATCGATGTTGTTGATATACACACGCCGTTGACAGATAAAATTTCAAAGGATGAAGAGCATAGCGACTCTGATGCTTTTGGCCTCGCCCTTTCAGCTATTGAAATGGGAATTGCCGGAGTGAAACACCTTGATCCGTTTCCGGTTGCTACAGTTCCTATTTTTCAGCGGGCATTGGTGGTTGGTGGCGGAATTGCAGGCATGACAGCCGCTTTGGCTATCGCAGATCATGGATTTGAAGTGGACATTCTGGAGCAGGGCGAAGTGCTTGGCGGCAATCTCAACTGGCTGAAACAGACCCTCGAAGGTCATTCAACCCGGACTCTTTTGGATGAAACACTTTTGAAAGTGGAAAAACATCCTATGATACAGGTTCATACCAGCATCCGGTTGACCGGCTCATATGGTCAGGTTGGACGGTTTTATACTACCATTGAAGATGAAGATGGAGTTGTAAATACTCTTGAACATGGCATAACTATCCTTGCCACAGGGGGGAGGGAAGCCGCTACAACATCTTATGGCTATGGTTCCAGCGAGGCCATTGTTACTCAAATGGAGCTGGAGATGAAGCTAAGTGAAAACAAGATCGATTATGCTCAACTCGAATCTGTGGTTATGATCCAGTGTGTCGATTCAAGACAGGAGCCGAGGAACTATTGCAGCCGCGTATGCTGTGCAACTGCCTTAAAAAATGCCCTGAAATTAAGGGAACAGAACCCTGATATAGCCATCTATATTTTTTACCGGGATATTATGACTTACGGATTTACTGAAAGCTATTACACCCAGGCACGAAAGGCGGGCATTATATTTATCCAGTACGATATAGATAAAAAACCCCAGATGAATGTTGCCGAAGGATCGGATAAACCGCTCAGGGTAAATGCCTTTGATCCGATTCTCGGTCGGGATATTGAGATCAGCGCAGATCTTGCAGTACTTGCCACCGGCGTTGTTCCAAGTCTACCGGACGACCTGGCACAGTCCTTTGGTGCGAATGTCGATCAGGACGGTTTTTTCCAGGAAGCGGAATCAAAATGGAGACCTGTAGATTCGATTAAGGAAGGCATTTTTGCCTGTGGTCTGGCCCATTCTCCACGTTCTATTGCTGAATCCATCGCAACTGCTGAAGCTGCGGCTCAGCGTGCCTTAAGAATTCTTTATAGGGAGAACCTGCCCGCAGGCAAAGTGGTGGCAAAAGTTCGCCATAGTATCTGCAGCCTGTGTGAATTATGTATTGAAGCCTGTCCATACGGTGCTCGAACAATCGATAGGGACCTTGAACAGGTTATGGTTAATCCGGTAATGTGTCAGGGCTGCGGCTCGTGTGCAGCGGTTTGCCCCAGCAGCGCTTCAATTCTGGAAGGATTTTCCATCCATCGGATGTTAGATGTTATAGATGCCGCCCTGGTGGGGACATTAAACTAAGAGAGGGAACTTTAATGAATCAATCCGCACAAAAAGAAAATAACTTTGCTGTTGTTTCCGATCAATTGGCCTCGATCAGGGAAATGATTCAGACATGCATACAGTGTGGAACCTGCACAGGTTCGTGCCCGAACGCCTTTGCCATGGATTCCACACCCCGTAGGCTCTGGCGCATGGTAATGATGGGGCAAAAAGATGCCATATTCCAAAGCAAAACCTTTGCCCTTTGTTCCGACTGTTATTACTGTACGCTTCGGTGCCCCCGAGGGCTCCCTCTAACCGAAGCGATGGATGCACTCAAGCAGATAGCTGCAAAAGAAAACCTGAAACCTTATAAGAAGAGTGTTCGCTTTTATAAAAGCTTTGTAGAAAGTGTTCGCCGTCACGGCAGGGTCAGGGAAATGGAGTTCATGACCCTATATTTCTTTTCCATGAAGGATCCTTTTTTACCTTTAAACTTTACGCTACTGGGTATGAAGCTGATGAGCAAGGGTAAAGTTTCCGTGCAGGTCCCATCAAAAGGGAAACGCCGGTTAGAGCCATTATTTCGAAAGGTAGAGGAACTGGAGGACAGACCATGAAATATCAATACTATCCGGGTTGTTCTCTGGAGGGAACGGCCCTTGAATATAATATTTCTACTCAAGCCTTAATGAAGGCGGTGGATGCAGAACTTATAGAAATAGACGACTGGACATGTTGTGGAGCCAGTGCGGCCGAGGCAACCAGTTATCTTTTATCTTTGGCGCTTCCGGCCCGTAATTTAGCTCTGGCCGAAAAGATGGACGGGTTAAATGATATTATGGTTCCATGCAGTGCATGTTACCTGAACCTAAAAAAAGTAGAACAAAAAATCAAAAAGGATGCGGATCTTCTTGAAAAAATTAATGATGTACTGGAGGAGGAAAAACTCAATCTGCATGGCAAACTGCGCGTCCGGCATCTTCTTGACGTTGTTGCTAATGATATAGGACCGGGTAAAATAAAAGACCTAGTAAAAAAACCTTTTACTGATCTTAAAATTGCACCATACTATGGATGCCAGTGTCTTCGACCGTATGCTGTTTTTGATGATCCTGAAAAACCCAAGTCTATGGAACCACTCATTGAGGCAATAGGTGCAAAGGTTTATCCATGGGAGATGGGGGGGAAATGCTGCGGCGCTTCTCACATCAACACCGAGATGGAAGTCGGGATGGAGCTGGTTCATGCCATTTTACATAGCGCCAGAGGGGCAGATGCCATTGTTACGGTTTGCCCCATGTGTCAGATGAACCTGGAAGCTTATCAGCAGAAGATTTCCAAGAAGTATCAGGAAGCTCTGTCCATAACAATTCTCTATCTTCCCCAGTTACTGGGGCTTGCCATCGGTCTATCGGAAAAGGATCTGCGACTTGATCTGAACCTGGCCATTACAAAAGACTTTCGGAAAAAACTTAAAGAAATGTGACAAGACACTATTTATATAGTGGATTGAAAAACTCCCCTACCCCTCATTTATCTTCCCTTGAAGACGGAGTTTTTGTGGGTTTCGGCAATTTCTTCGGCAGTCTGATGCAAAAATGTGATCCATGACCCGGAGTGGAAGCAACTTCTATTGACCCTCCATGCTGGCCGATAATCTTGTTTGAGATAAAAAGACCTAGCCCCGTTCCTTTGCTTCCCTTTGATGAGAAAAAAAGATCAAACATTTTTTCCTTTGTATCGCTGTCCATACCAATTCCGGTATCATGGACATCGAACCTGATATCATTTTTATCCTGTTTAGCTTCAAAAACGATTTTATGATGGTTTTTTGATGATTCTTTCCTACAGGCATCTATAGCATTTTCCAGGATATTTATAATGGCTGACCTGACAAAGCCCGGGTCTATCTCAAACTCACCGAGTGATTTATCAAAATTTTGTACAAAGTCGACCTGTTTTTCTTTTGTTTTTGGTTCAACAACCGCAGCGACATCCCTGGCAAAGCTTAAAACATCAACTTTTTCGGTTTTCAGCTCCCGTTCTTTTGCATAAAAAAGAATGTCAAGAACCATCTTTCTTATACGGCCGACCATCTGTTTTACAATTTCCCAACCGTCTTTGGTTTGATTGTGATTCTTTTTCCCGAGGCCTGATTCGAGCAGATACATACCACCATCCAAACCGGTCAGCAGGCCCTTTATTCCGTGGGAAATAGAGCTTATTCTAAGGCCTAATGATGACAGGCGGTCCTGCAAAGCCGACTTTTCAAGTAATAGAGCTTCAAGATTTTGCGTGTACTCCCTTAACTTTTTCCTGATAATGATATTATTATGGGCTTTTTTAAGTGCAATTTCCATAATATCGTCATTTATCGGTTTTGTGATAAAATCGGTTGCCTCATGCTTTAAGCTTTCGATGGCAAGGTCCATATCGCCGTGACCGGTAATCATTATGACTTCAGTGTCGGGGTTTAGCCGCTTGATATTTTTAAGAAGTTCTATACCGTCCATTCCCGGCATTTTTATATCGGTCATGACAATGGGGGGAGTTTCGGTTTTGAAAATACGGAACGCTTCCTGACCATTTTCTGCCACAAACACCCGATAGCCGGCATCGGATAGAGTTATACCAAGAACTTTTCTGATGCCTTCTTCATCATCTACAAGCAGTATTTTATCTTTCATATTCTTAGTATTCCATGCGGATGGTAAAAGCGTGGCAGGTGCTAATCACCCGCCACCAGTAGAACGGGTGGTTTAAGGCTATGAACGTTGAACATCGAACCTCCAACGTCGAATTTTGAATAAGGTATTCTGACAATTTATAAACCGGCGGAGCACTTTTGTCCCTCAGCATAAACTCACCGATTTCATCATTCGATGTTCGACCTTAAAAAAACGCTTTACTCTGCCGCATAAGATTCATGCAAGACAATTCATTGAATTAAGAGGAAACCCTCGGCTTGTACAATATAGGAAGCCGGTCTGACAGGGCCGGGTTAGCCTATTGTATTTTTAACAATCCCTATAATTTTTTCCGGATCGAACGGTTTTTTAACAAATGCCACGGCATTTTTAATAGCATGGTTGCCATCGATTCCGCTGATAACAATTACCGGTATTTCTTTTAATTCTTTATTTTTCGGTAAAACCTCGGGCCCCACTGGTCCGGCATCTGGATGTCGAGTGTTATCAGATCCGGCTTTTCCTTCCTGACAACTTCCAGACCTTCCGAGGTGCTGCCGGCACTGCAAGTTTCGTATCCGTTATCGCTGAAAACAGCCTTGAGATATTTAACAACAACGGGATCATCATCAATTATCAGAATCTTTTTTGCCATGGTAAACCTCTCTTGCCGTTCGATGTGTTATTAAATTAACATTGTAAATATCAATTGATTTAACCAATCATTTTAAATGACACTCGCCGCACATGATCGGGCCTTTTTTTTGTTCCAGGTGGCACCCCTTGCAGTTTGTATGATATGCCTTCATCAAGGCCGGTTTGTTGCCTGATGCTTTCAATTCATGGCAGTCCGAACACCGCTGGTCCTCAGATGACTCGTCTTCCATCAGCTTTCCGTCCTCATATACATGGTGACATTTGCTGCATTCTTCAATTCCGGCTTTTTCATTATGTTCATCGTGGCGAAAAATAGAAGAGGTTCTTTCCGGTTTTGTAAAGACGCTATTATCAACGAAAGTCATTTCTTCCTGAGAGTATGCTGATACAAATAAAAATGCGGAAACTACTACTATCGTGAAAATAAATACGGCCGCTTTTTTCATTCTTTTTCTCCTTCTGCCACTTCCGGTTTCTCCATGACTTCATAGAGTATATCACCGATGAACTTAATCTCCTGCCCGATGCCGTAATGATGATTAATGTCTTCAAGACCGCTGTGGCAGTTGTGGCAAGGCGCAATAAGGGTTTTGGCTCCTTTTGCCTTCGCCGCGAATAACTGCTCTGCTTTTATCCGGTTGCCATGAATTCGTGTCATTTTATATGGCGGGCCACAGTTGATAACCCCACCGCCGGCACAGCAGCAGTAATTGTATTCACGGTTAGGATGCATTTCAATAAGGTTTTCACAAATTGCATTTACCACATAACGGG
>RCNB010002346.1_pt1 | contig 11678 bp, 8 predicted proteins | sample 2041321 | NCBI WGS metagenome assembly RCNB01 (sample SAMN09708232, study PRJNA481090) | Marine sediment metagenome, whole genome shotgun sequencing project.
CCGGCGACGGCGCGTTCGACATCGAATCGGTCGGCATGGAGTACAGCGTCGTACTCAAGGGCGTTCAGCGCGCGGCCGAGATGCTCGACACCGGCGCCACGCAAGAGGTTTCGGTCAAGACCGAGCGCCTGACCACTGTGGTTCGCATGCTCTCCGAGGAGTACTTCGTCGCCCTTGCGGTCGCCCCGGGTGGTAACGTGGGCAAAGCGCGCTTCCTGCTCCGAGCGAGTGCGCCCAAGCTGATCGAAAACCTCTAGCACCATGGCGGCCACCGCGAAACGCATCCTGGTGCTCAACGGGCCGAACCTAAACTTGTTGGGTACGCGCGAGCCTGACGTGTACGGCGCAACGACCCTCGACGACATCGAACGCGCGTTGGCCGACTTGGCCAAAGACTTGGGCGCCACGATTGAATGCCGGCAGTCTAATCAAGAAGGGCAACTGATCGATTGGCTGCATGACGCCCGCACTGCGTTCGACGGTGTGGTGATCAATCCCGGTGGCCTTACACACACGTCGGTCTCATTGCGCGACGGCATCTCCGCAACCGGTCTACCAACCGTCGAGGTACACGTTTCGAACACGCATGCGCGCGAATCATTTCGTCATCAGTCCATGACGGCCGCCGTGTGTATTGGTTCCGTGATTGGTTTCAGAAAGAACAGCTACGCGCTTGGCCTGCGCGCACTAATCGACTATCTGAACGCTGCCGGCTAGTCCTACGTCGCCGGAAGATCCTATGAAGCTAGACTTCGAACAACTCCGCGAACTCATTCGACTCCTCGACGAATCCAATCTCACCGAGATTGAAGTCGAGCACGATGACGACCGGATCCGAGTTCGACGCGATCCCGCCCCGGTCGTGGGCGCGGTGGCTGCGTCTTCGACGGGGGCCGCCAGCGCTGTGGATGCCGACGACGCCGAAGAACGCGACGGCGTCACTTACGTCACCTCTCCCTTCGTTGGAACGTTCTATCGCGCACCCTCTCCCGATGGAGAACCGTTCGTGGGGGAAGGCGATTCGGTCGTGCCGGGCCAAGTGCTTTGCATCGTCGAAGCCATGAAGCTCATGAACGAGATCGAATGTGAAATCGCCGGCACAATTGTCGAGGTGTGCGTCGAAAACGGCAAACCGGTGGAGTACGGCGACAGGCTTTTTCGAGTCGAGACCCGCTGAGCCGTGATCGAGAAAGTTCTAATTGCCAACCGGGGAGAGATCGCGCTTCGCGTGATTCGAACCTGCCGCGAACGCGGAATACGAACGGTCGCAGTACATAGCGAGATCGACGCCGAGGCACTTCACACCCGGCTCGCAGACGAGGCGATCTGCATCGGGCCCGCAGACGCAACGCGCAGCTACCTTCACATCCCCGCGATCATCGCCGCGGCGGAGGTGACCGGCGCCGACGCAGTGCACCCTGGCTACGGATTCCTGTCGGAGAACCCCGAGTTCGCGGAAACCTGTGCGCAGTGCGGACTCGAGTTCATCGGGCCGACACCCGATCAAATGCGACAGTGGGGCGACAAAGTCAGCGCGCGCGCGTTGGCCAAGTCTCTTGGCCTCCGAACGATCGAGGGGACAGAACTCATCGACGACATCGAGGACGCGATCAGAAAAGCGGAGTCACTCGGATTCCCGGTCTTGTTGAAGGCCTCGGGTGGGGGCGGTGGACGCGGGATGCACATCCTGCAATCAAAAGAGGAGCTGCGCGCTATCTTCGAGACGGCGCGCGCGGAGTCACGGGCTGCGTTCGGCAGCGATGCGCTCTATTTCGAGCGGTTCATCGATCGCCCGCGACACATCGAATTCCAGATTCTAGGCGACAAGCACGGCAACATTCACGTCCTCGGCGAGCGGGAGTGCTCGATACAGCGCCGCCATCAAAAGATCTTGGAGGAAGCCCCGAGCGTGGCGCTGACCGAAGAGGTCCGCAATGACATGTCCGCCACCATCCGTCGGGCGATGAGCGAGGCCGGATACATCTCGGCCGGCACACTCGAGTTCCTGCTCGACGAGGATGGCGAGTTGACGTTCCTTGAGATGAACCCGCGCATTCAGGTGGAGCACCCGGTCACCGAGCTGGTCATGGGCATCGACTTGGTCGATGAACAGATCCGAATCGCGGACGGGCACCGATTGGAGCTGCCGGCACGCCCGCTCTCCCCGCGAGGTCACGCCATAGAGTGTCGAATCAACGCCGAAGATCCGGACACGTTCGCGCCCTCGCCTGGGCTAATTACCGAGCTCCACATGGCAGGCGGAACGGGCGTCCGAGTCGACAGCGGGGTCTACGGCGGCGGGCGCGTCCCACCACACTATGACCCCTTGGTCGCCAAGCTCATCGTACATGCACCGACACGGGCTCAAGCGATCGCCAAGATGCGCCGAGCGCTCAGCGAGACCCTCATCGGCGGCATTCGAACCAACATTCCCCTTCATCAGAGGATTCTAGAGCACCCCGCTTTCGAGGAAGGTCGGTTCTCAACCCGCTTTCTCGACGAGCTCCAGGCCTAGCGCTTGTTGACCGCGCCTATCCGGCATTAGTAGACTTGTGTGGGTGCACTGAACGCATGGGGGCTTAGCAGGGGCATTGGCTATTAACAGGAACAAGGTTCTGGACGCGGCGCGGAAGTACCAGTCGCGCGGCCAGTACGACAAGGCGATCGCCCAGTACAAGAAGCTGGTCGACTCGGACAAGCGAGACGTTCGTTCTCTGCTGAAGATCGGCGACCTGCACGTACGCAAGGGCGACCGCGGTTCTGCGATCGAAACGTACGAAACCGTCGCGGGACACTACGCCCAGCAGGGTTTCTTTCTCAAGGCGATCGCGGTCTACAAGCAGATCCTGAAGCTCGACCCGTCGCGACTCGACGCGCAGGTGCGGCTCGGCGAAATGTACGAGCAGCTCCAGTTGATCAGCGACGCAATGAGCGTCTTCGAAGATGTCTCGAACGGCTTCATGCGCGCTGGCGACACCGATCAAGCGTTGGCGATGCTCGGCAAGATGGTCGAGCTGGATCCCGAGCACATCCCGGTACGCATCAAGTATGCAGAGGCTCTCTCTCGCGCGGGGCGAACACAAGAAGCCGCAGACGAATTCGAACAGGGTGCGCTTCTCCTCAAGGAGCAGGGCCGGCTGGACGACTACGTCAAAGTGGCCGAGCGACTGCTCTACCATCGCAGCAACGACGTCCGCGTGGCGAAGGAGCTCGCCGAAACATACGTCGCCCGTCGTGACCCGAAACGCGCGCTCACCAAACTACAGATCTGCTTCAAGGCCGACCCGCGCGATGTCTCTACATTGTCGCTCCTTGCTGAAGCGTTCTTGATGCTCTCGCAGACCGACAAGGCCATCAGCGTCTATCGCGAGGTCGCTCGGATCCACCGCGAGGCGAAGCGCCCGCAGGAACGCATGAGTGCCCTGCACCGTATTCTCGAGCTGAACCCGAATGACAAAGAGGCGCAGGCAGCCCTCCAGAAAACCGCATCGGCCTCGGGGCAGCACTACATGCCCCCCGGCACCGTGCGTCAGCCCGCCGCGACGCCCGATTCGGTGTCGAGCGCGCAGCCCGGCAACTCTCAACTCAGCGGAACCGCCGAAGTCATGGGCGCGTCCCAGGTCGGCGGTGGATCCCAGCTGAGCTCGCCCTCTCTCAGCGGTGCATCAGGCCTGAGCGGAGCGTCCGGCATCATGTATGTCGAAGAAGACGTCGAAGAGGGGAGCACCGTGTCGGGTTCGCTACAGGCCGTCTACGAGGAGACCGTCGAGGTCGAAGAGTCGTACTCGCCGGTCCCGCCCGCCCCGCGCCCACCGACCGGGGGCCGCGTCATTCCGATACGTGGGCTAGGTCCGATGTCGTATCGGGAGTTCCTCTCCTTGCCGCTCGTGAGCACACAGGTCGCACCGGCAACCGCCGCACTTGCACCTAGCCTCATGGAGCAAACTCTGGAGCTCGCGGACTCCTACTTGATCGACGGCTTGTATACACAAGCGCGCGCGATCGTGAGCGAGCTTCAGCTCACGCACCCCGATCACCCGCTGGTGTCCGACAAAGCAGGAGAGATCGAAGAGATCGCCGCGGCGTCCTCAGGCGTGTCCGCGGTCGCGCAGCCACTCGTTCAGCCGAGCGTGTCGTCAGTGCCAGCTTCGTCCCTCGCCTCGGATCCGCCCGAGATGGAGTTCGAGTACGAAGAGCTCGAACCGGGTGATGAGGGATTCGACTTCGCAGAGAAGCTCGCCGAAGAGCTGGCCGAGGTCGCAGAGATCGCGCCGATCGACGAAGGCGCCGAGATGATCGACGTCGAGACTGTCTTTGAACAGTTCAAGGCGGGCGTCGCGGAGCAAGTGAGCGATGACGACAGCGATACCCATTTCGATCTCGGCATCGCCTACAAGGAAATGGGGCTTTTCCCGGATGCTCGCCGCGAGTTCCAGGTTGCGATGGGAGACCCTCGCCGACGCTGCCTGTGCTGGTCGATGATCGGCCTCATCTACATGGAAGAAGGTCAGCCGCGCGATGCGATCGAAGCATTCCAATCGGGTCTCGAAAGCCCCGAAAAGACTCCCACGGAAGCCGTCGGTCTCCACTATGAGCTCGCCATGGCGTGCGAGGTTGGAGGCCTGACAGACCAGGCGCGCCTGCACTACGAGTATGTTTTTCAAAGGGAACCACAGTACCGCGAGGTCGATCAGCGACTTCAGCGCCTTGGCGGGCCTTCCGGCGACAATGCCGACGACCTGCTCATGGAATCGATGGACGATGTAAATCGCGCCTTCGACGAGTTGATCCACGAAGAGTAGGCCCTATAGACTCGGTCGATCATGACTGAGACGGTGCACACCTTTTGCCGGATTTGCGAGGCGCTTTGCGGTCTCGAAGTGACGGTGGCTGACGACCAAGTCGTCGATATCAAACCCGACGACGACCACGTCGCGACTCGCGGCTATGGGTGCCTCAAGGGGCTCAAGCAGCATCGAATGTACAACACGCCCGACCGACTGCTCTATCCGATGCAGCGTGTCGACGGCGAGCTTCGACGAGTGAGCTGGGACGACGCGCTAGGCAGCATCGGCAGCAAGGTCCGCGAGCTGATCGACAATCACGGTAGCGACAGCATCGCCATGTATGTAGGTACGGCGGCGGGCTTCGGTGTGCTGCATCCGGTTTTCGCGCAGGGTTTCATGCAGGGAGTCGGCTCGGCGAGCATGTTCTCGTCAGCAACGCAGGACTGCGCCAACAAGTTCGCCGTCGCGCGCGAGATCTACGGCTACCCGTTCACGCAGCCGTTCCCGGACCTCGACAACCTCGAGTGCCTGATCATCGTGGGCGCCAATCCCGCGATCTCCAAGTGGAGCTTTCTGCAGGTGCCGAACCCTATTCGGCGTCTGAAGGAGGTCGAGGCGCGCGGCGCGAAGATCTTCGTCGTCGATCCGCGGCGCACCGAAACCGCCAAGGTAGCCGGAGAGCACGTCTTCATCCGTCCAAACACCGACGTCTTTTTCTATCTCTCGTTCCTGCACGAGCTGCTGGCGACCACCGAGGTGGACCGCGGTCGCATCGACCAGTACATGACAGGCTTCGATGAGCTCTGCCGAGTGGCCGAAGCATGGTCGCCCGAGCGAACGGCGGAGGTGACCCGAATTCCAGCCGAAACTCTCCGCGAAATGGTTCGCGCATACCGTGAAGCGAACGGCGCTGCGCTCTACTGCTCCACCGGCGTGAACATGGGTACCAATGGATCGCTCGCGTTCTGGTTGCAGGAGTGCATCAACGCGATCTCTGGCAACCTGGACCGCACGGGTGGCACTCTGGTCAGTACCGGGGTCATCGATTTCCCCGCTTTCGGCAAGAAGACCGGAACCCTGCTGCAGCAGAATGAGAGCCGAATCGGCGGCTTCAAATCGGTCAACGACGCCATGCCCGGCGGGATCCTCGCCGACGAGATCCTCACTCCAGGGGACCGGCAGATCAAAGCACTCTTCGTCACAGGTGGTAACCCCCTGATCACGATGGCCAACTCTGAACGCTTGCGCGAGGCCTTCAAGGAGCTCGAGTTGCTAGTCGTGCTCGACATCCAGCCGAGTGAGACCGCCTCTGTGGCGACGCACGTACTGCCATGCACTTCGCCCTTCCAGCGCCCCGACCTGCCCTTCATCTTCCCGCTCATGTTGGGACTGCAATCGAAGCCGTATTTGCAGGCGACGCGCGCCGTCGTGCCACCGCAAGGCGAGCAACGCGACGAGGCCACGATCTACGTCGACATCGCCAAAGCAAGCGGCGTCAAGCTTTGGGGGTCAGCCGCCGCACAACGCACGTTCGAGGCCGCCAAGACGGTCAACTCGCTTGGGCGTGGCTCGAAGCAACCGTCGATTCCGCAAGAGCTTCTGCTCTCAGGTCTGCTCCGCGTCACCAAGCAGGGCAGCTTCAAAAAGCTTCTCAAGGAAAAGCACGGCCGACTGCGTCCACAGCACGACGCGGGTAGTTTCCTCGGAAAACGGATCATTCACGACGATGGGAAGGTCCACCTCGCACCCGAGGCGTTCCTCGAACAAGCACAGAAGCTCGAGGCGGATTTCCAGCTCGAGGTCGATACCAAAGACAAACTCAAGCTGATCACCAAGCGCGCGATCACCACACACAACTCCTGGACCCACAACATCGAGGAGTTCGTTTCAGGGGACCGCTCGACCAACCACCTGTACGTCCACCCTGACGACGCCATCCGATTGGGGGTGGAGGAAGGCGGCCTGGCAGACGTGTCGACGGAAACAGCCACGGTCCGAGTCCCCGTCAAGCTTCTCTCCGAACTGATGCCTGGGACCGTCGCCCTGCCGCACGGCTGGGGTCACCAGGACAGCAAGATGGGCGTCGCCAGCAAGACAACCGGGGTGAACGTCAATCTGCTGGCCGCGGACGGACCAGACAAGCTCGAGAAGGTGTCGGGCATGGCGCACCTCACGGGATTTGTGGTGGACGTCAAACCTGCGGCGGGCGCGCTCAATCCCAACCACTGGTCCGGCATCGGCAACTAGAACACCGCGCGGAACGAAAGATTGGGAAACCATATCGCGTTGGTGAACGTCACCGGGCACGGTTGCGAGGGTGCCCCGTAGCGCTCGAGGCACGCCCGCGACGCCGTCGGGGTTAGGGTGGAGTCAAGTGCCTGGGCGTCGCGCGCGCGGGTGATGTTGATCCACTCGAGGGCGATCCGCATGCGTCGTCCAGGCTTGGCCCACTCGTAGGCGATCTGCGCGTCCAAGCGAACGAACCACGGAACCCGCTGAACGTATTGTCGGACGACGCCAGCGTCGTCGAACCACAGCCAACCTTCCGCGCGACCCGACCAGGTAAAGACTCGCGCCCCAATGATCAGTCCGAACTTCGATTGCCACGCCAGCACGCCGTTGAGCACGTGCCTGACATCGTAGGAAGGTGTGTAGTCGAAGGTCTGAGTCTGCCCGCTGATGAGCAAGGCCCTCCCCGTGAGATCACTGTAGCCGAGCGTGTAGCTGACCAGAGTCGAGAAGCCGATATCGAAAGGCCTCTGGAGCAACACTTCGAGGCCGTAGCTCTTTCCATCGGCTGAGTCGTCGAGCAGGCCAGCAGGAACGAAAGTGATCTCCGGGTTGCTCGATATCTGGGGGTCGGTGAAGATGTCTACGAAACGAAGGTCTCGATAGAAATTCACATATCCACGCGTTTCGAACGTCAGGTCGTACGGCAAGAAGAAGCGAATGCCCCCCTCGGTCTGATTCGCCCGCTGCAGCCCTGGTTCGAGCGGGATGTCACCCAGACCCGGGAGTGGAATCGCGTACGTCGCCGCCATCGCCCCAAGTCCCCATCCCACGAAGACGTCCGCAATGTCGTTTGCGTGAAATGTCACGCGAGCGCGAGGATTGACCGCGGCGTCGCGGTAGCCGGCGGTGTTCCAAACGTCGACGCGAAGACCAAGGGAGAGATCCAGCCACTTCGTCGGCGCAATGGTGGCGTCGACAAACGCGCCGCCGATCACCCGTCGGTCTTGAGCGGCGAAGTCAGGGTCACACGGTGCGGAAACGTTCTGAAGGCCCGGCGTGCATCGCGCCGCGCCGAAAAAACCAGACACATCTCCGCCGATACGTAGCTGAAACTTCGGCGCCCCATAGACCGCCCAGAATCTCGGTCCGAATCGGTGGATACTTGCGCCAGCGTCGGATACCGCGCTACCCGACCCGTCGTCGACGTCCGAGAAGTCGTAGCCATAGAGCATCGTTCCAACGAAATCCCAGCGCTTCGCCGATCCGAGGAAACGAGCTTCCACTCGGTGAAACTGAAGATCGAACGAAAGTCGCTCCGTCGGGTCCTCTGCGTCGAAAAGCGAGCTGTCGCGACCACCAAATGCGACAACCTCGAACCGAGAACGGGAGCTCATCGCGACACCGGTTCGGTACTGGTAGTCCCAGTACTCGACGTCGGCATCGACATCGATGGCCCCCAAGACGAGGTTAGGAAAACCGTAGCGACCTGCAAAGGTCATCGACCCCTCCTTCGGCATCGGAACGTTCAGCAAGGCCGACGCATCGATAGCCCGGAGCTCCACCTCTCCGTGAACCCGATCGTTTGGGATCTCCCGCGCCCTGGCGGTCACCACGGCCCCGGTGTATCGCCCATATCGAGCTGGCGCGGCGCCCGAATAGAGATTGATGCCGCCGATCAGCCCGGAGTGAACCGTCGCAGGCCCCAGCGCGGAATGAAACAAGAGCGGGATTGGGATCTCGTCATAGATGTACTGCGTGCCCGAGGGAGGCGCGCCACGGACGTACACGTACGGCTGCCCGTTCGCGACAGGCACGGTGCCAGGCATCAGCTCCAGTGTTCGAAATGGTTCCCCAAATATCCCGGGGATGTTGCGGATCCCGTCGAGCTTGAGCTTGATCGGCGCCTGGGCGCGCGCATCCACCTGGGCGGTTTCCGAAAACACGAGCTCCTTCTCGACCAACTCAGTGCCGGGCTCGACGACCGCCTCGACCGATGCGACGTCGGAGGTCTGGTCGGGCGCGGGTTCACGGGTCCGGAGATCTATCCGCACCTCCGACGGCACCGGTTTTCCGTCTCGCAACGCAGGCTCGAACTCCGCCTTCGCGATGGCGTCGATCACGACATCGCAAAGCGCGCGCCCCGCATCGCATTGTTCCACGACGCCCTTCCCGTCGGGGTCGATGCGTACCAGGACACGAACGACCCCAGATTCCGGCACCTCCACACCGGCAGGAACCTCCGCCCCGGGAAGCGATTTCACGCGAGGCGCCACGAGGTCCTGAGCCGCCGCCGGAGCCACCCACACACAACATCCCAAAGCCAGGCAGAGTCCGAAGCGACCAATCTGTGGCATTACGAATCTTGTACGACCCGAAGCGCTCTGCGTTCCAGTTTCTCAGTGAGAAGCTCCCACTGTTCTTTCTCTTCATCGCTCGCTTGCCACATGGTGAAGTGACACGTCTCCGCGCCGGCCGAGATCGTACTTTCGAACCGCACTTGGAAGCCGAGGCGTTCGGCGTGATCGTGCGCGGCGTCAATCATGCCTTGGACGAGGACGTCTTCTCTGAGCCGCTTCAGCCCCTTGGCATAAGGCTGATTGACCTTGAAGTCCTTCCACTTCGCCTCTTCTCGATGCTCCCAGTGCGCCATGAGACCTCCGAAAGCAGAGCGTACCACGACCGCACTCGATCCAATCGAAGCCCGGCGAGCCGGTTCAGAGTAGTGGAGCGGGCGACCGGGCTCGAACCGGCGACATTCAGCTTGGGAAGCTGACACTCTACCAACTGAGTTACGCCCGCGAGTGAGGTCATCGCTTAGCGTTCCTCTTTTTCGTCGTCAAGGCGCTGGACGCTCACCTCGCTTTCGCGCGGCTCCATATTGCACAGTCACTTCTCACAGGGCCACCGCTTGTGGTACTCAGCGGTACTCATGAGACCACGCGTTGGCCATCGTTTCGCCGTGCTTGCCCTGATCCTTGCATTCGCTGGCGCTCCGGCCTGTGCGCACGTTCCCGATCGAAATCCGCTTCCGGAAGAGAAGTCCGAGATCACGAGTGTGTTGGGGATTCCGCGCGCCCGATCATGGGGCGACGCACCTGCCCCGTGGACGCACGACTGGGTCAAGTGGTCGACCTCCGAGGTCAAGGACCGATACCCCGCCGTCTACGGTCGCAAGATGACCTTCCTCGCGATCTCCGGTGGAGGGGAGAACGGCGCCTTTGCGGCGGGTTTGCTCCTCGGTTGGACGGCTTCCGGCGAGCGACCGGAGTTCACAGTGGTGACCGGGATCAGTGCCGGAGCGCTGGTGGCGCCCTTCGCCTTCTTGGGGCCGGAGTACGACCATGTGCTGGAACGGGTCTCGGTCGACCTCGAGGCCAAGGATGTGTTCAAGAAACGTCGCGTGATCCAGGGGCTCCGGAGCGACGGGATGGCATCGACCGCGCCACTGCGAGCGCTCATCGCGAAATACGTCGACCAGAAGCTAATCGACAAGATCGCGGAGGAGCACCGCCGCGGCCGCGCCCTCAGTATTGGCACGGCGGACCTCGACTCGATGCGCCCGGTCGTTTGGCGGATCGGTGCGATCGCCAACAGCGGTCACCCCAAATCCCTACAACTGATTCGACAGATCCTCCTTGCATCCGCATCAATCCCCGGCGCGTTTCCGCCTGTGCTGATCGACGTCGAGGCCGACGGGAATACCTACGATGAAATGCACGTCGACGGGGGCGCCACGTCCCAGGTGTTTCTCTATCCGGTCGGCGTCGATTTCGATGCGGTGATCGACAAGCTCAAGATCCCGGGACGACCAAAGGTCTACGTCGTTCGCAATGCCCGCCTCGAGCCGATGTATGAGCAGATTGAGCCCAAGACACTGAAGGTCGCGGGCCGAGCAATCGCTTCGATCATCCGGACACAAGGAATTGGCGATCTGTACCGCATCTACCTCGAGACCTTCCGCGACGGACTGGACTTCCATCTCGGCTACATCCCGCAGGAGTTCAGCGAGGTACCGAAGGAGGACTTCGATACCGAGTACATGCGGAAGCTCTACGACTTCGCCTTCGATCTGGCGAAGGATGGCTACCCTTGGCACAGGATGCCCCCCGAGCTGAAGCAAGCGCCCATCCGACTGCACGCCCGCTGACCCTAAGGGTGAATCTCCTGGGCTGGAAAATGCCACTCTCACAGTCCGACTTGGACTAAACAATTACGTATGGACTCCCGGTCCGGGGGCGTCGATCCTCGCACACCGCGGGTGCGCCATGGTGGGCAACCACGCGGCCCGAAAAGAGATGTGAGCAGATGGACCCGTTCGGCTCCGCAATTATCGATTTCACTGAGGCGGCCTACAACCTCGAGCTCAGCGACGAGGATTGGCTTCCGACCGTTCTCGAGCGCGGCTTGCCGGTGCTGGACCACGGGCTGGGGGTTGCCGGCATCGAGTACGGCCGGCCCCCAGAGGGCGGCGAGGTAGCGATCCTTCGAATCCATGCCGCCTCCGGCCCAACTGATTTTCCGGAGCGGCACATGGCGGCGCTCGCCGCGACCCCACCCGAGGACTTGCGTGAACAAGCGTGCCCCGGGCAGGCCGCGACCATGTCGACGACTACGAGAGCTCACCCGGAGGCGCTCGAGCGATACACATCCCATGTCGAC
>RCNB010002347.1_pt1 | contig 11675 bp, 8 predicted proteins | sample 2041321 | NCBI WGS metagenome assembly RCNB01 (sample SAMN09708232, study PRJNA481090) | Marine sediment metagenome, whole genome shotgun sequencing project.
AAGTCTTCCAAAAGAAGTCGTTGATGCAGTTACAAATTCTTACCAGCAACTAGCCCTTAGTCGTGTAGCAATCAGATCCTCAGCGACTGCAGAAGATCTTCCGGATGCATCTTTTGCAGGTCAGTACGACACATCATTGAACATCGAAGGGATTCAAAATGTGTTGGAACATATCAAGAACTGTTTTGGTTCGATGTGGACTACACGTGCAGTAGCATATAGAGAAGAAAACGAAATCCCTCATGATCAAGTACAGGTAGCCGTGGTTGTTCAAACTATGGTATTTACGTTGGATCCGAATATGTATACGATTCAGAAATTACAAATAATAACAGAATTGCTTATTCCAAGGCTGGTACTTTTGAAGAAACACGTTTCGAAAAAATCCATAATGTAATTTTCGATTCTTCTCATGAAGCATCCGTGTTAGTTGCCCAAGAAATTGCTAATCTTATAAAGGAAAAAAGCAATTTAAATGAGAATTGTGTTTTAGGTCTTGCAACGGGTTCTTCCCCTATTAAAGTATATGAAGAGCTTGTAAGAATGCATAAAGAAGAAGGCTTAAGTTTTGCTAATGTAATTACTTTTAATCTTGATGAATATTTTCCAATGGATAGGAGTAACATTCAAAGTTATTACTATTTCATGCATGAACATTTGTTTAATCATGTAGATATATTACCTGAAAACATTAATATCCCTAACGGAAAAGTAAGTATTGATGATTTATATCAATATTGTATTGATTATGAAATTAAAATAAAAGCCGTAGGAGGGTTAGATTTTCAATTATTAGGTATTGGTAGGACAGGTCATATTGGGTTCAATGAACCAGGATCTCATTTTAATTCTGGAACACGCAATATAACATTAGATCATATTACAAGAATTGATGCTGCTCCTTCATTTTTTGGTCTTGACAACGTACCAAGAAAAGCCATTACAATGGGAATAGGTACGGTTAGGGGTGCCAAAAGAATTGTTTTATTGGCTTGGGGAGGAAATAAAGCTGAAATATTAAAAGAAACCATTGAAGGTAAAATTTCATCTCAAGTTCCTGCAACCTATTTACAGGAACATGATAACACAACCTTTATTTTAGATAAAGGAGCTTCTTTAGAACTTACACGTGTAAAAACACCTTGGTTAGTTACATCCTGTGTATGGACGGATGCGTTAAAATTAAAGGCAATTGTTTGGTTGAGTGAACTACAAAAAAAATCCATTCTAAAGCTTACGGATAAAGATTACAATGATAATGGAATGTCTGGACTTCTAACGGAAGAAGGTACGGCCTACGATCTGAACATTAAAATGTTTAACAAGTTACAACATACTATTACAGGATGGCCTGGTGGAAAACCGAATGCAGATGATTCTAATAGACCGGAAAGGACTCTACCTGCCAAAAAACGTGTAATTATTTTTAGCCCTCATCCAGATGACGATGTAATTTCAATGGGAGGAACATTTGATAGATTGGTAGAACAAGGTCACGAGGTACATATAGCGTATCAAACTTCAGGAAATATTGCAGTATCTGATGAAGAGGCTTTAAAATTTGCCGAAATTGCCAAAGCATTAAATTCTAATGCGGTTAATGCTCAAAAGGTTATCGATTTCTTAAATCAAAAAACTGAAAATGTTGTTGATACTAATGAAACTCGGCATTTAAAGGGCCTAATCAGAAGGAGTGAGTCATATGCAGCAACGAGATATTTAGGATTGGATGATGCCAATGTTCATTTTTTAGATCTACCCTTTTATGAAACTGGATCTATTAAAAAGAGAAATTTATCAGAAGAGGACATAAATATAGTATGCGAATTAATTGAAGAAATAAAACCACATCAAATTTATGCTGCTGGAGATCTTGCAGATCCACATGGTACTCATAAAGTATGTTTAGACTCATTATTTGCAGCATTGGACAGATTAAAACATAATGATTACATGGATGATTGCTGGGTTTGGTTGTATCGCGGTGCATGGCATGAATGGGAATCTTACCAAATAGAAATGACTGTTCCTATGAGCCCTGACCAAGTGCTTAAAAAACGACATGCTATTTTCTACCATCAATCACAAAAAGATGGAGTTATGTTCCAAGGAGACGACTCCAGAGAATTTTGGGTTAGAGTAGAAGATAGAAATAGATCAACAGCTAATAAATATAACGATTTAGGTTTAGCAGATTATGCTGCAATGGAAGCTTTTAAACGTTATCATTTTTAAATATAAAAAATAGATAATGAATAAAATAAAAACATTATTATTTGTAATCTTAGTTGCTTCAGTATCTGTAAATGCACAAAGCATAAGAAGCGACCTCCCTCTTATGCCTTGGCCAAAAGAAATTAAAGAAAATGCTACAAAATTTATGATTGATAGCGACCTCTCGATCTCTGTAAATGGTGAAGATCACGGGCGAGTTCGTAATGCAGCAGTTAGTTTCTTAAGACGACTTACAGATAGAACAGGAGTATTTTTAAAAGAAGGATTTCCCGTTAATAATACAGATTCACAAATACAGATAAACTTTGAATCCGTATCAAATCTGAATATTAATGATGATGAATCCTATTTTTTAGTTGTTACTAATGATAACATAGTTATTAATGCTAATACAGATATTGGAGCTTTAAGGGGTATTCAAACTTTGTTACAATTAGTTAGTTATGATGAGGAAGGTTATTACTTTCCAGGAGTAACGATTAAAGATTCACCAAGATTTGTTTGGCGAGGATTAATGATTGACGTTGCTAGACATTTTCAACCCATAGATGTTCTTAAGCGTAATTTAGATGCAATGGCATCGGTAAAACTGAATGTTTTTCATTGGCATTTAACAGATGATCAGGGATTTAGAGTAGAATCAAAGGTTTATCTAAAACTTCACGAAAAAGCTTCAGACGGTTTATATTATACACAAGAACAAATAAAGGATGTTGTTGCCTACGCATCTAATTTAGGAATTAGAGTAGTTCCAGAATTTGATATTCCAGGCCATGCTACTGCTATTTTAAGTGCTTATCCAGAATTAGGAAGTATAGAAGGCGCAACGTATACAGTTGAAAGAAATTCAGGAATTTTTAATCCAACATTAGACCCAACAAATGATAAAACTTACGAGTTTCTGAACAACTTATTTAAAGAAATTACACCTCTATTTCCAGATGAATATTTTCATATAGGAGGTGATGAAAATAAAGGTAAACACTGGGACGAAAACAAAAAAATACAACGGTTCAAACGAAAAAACAAATTAAAAACCAATCATGACCTTCAAACTTATTTTAATATTAAATTAGAAAAAACCCTCAATAAGCTAGGGAAAAAATTAATGGGTTGGGATGAGATTATGACTCCTAATATGCCAACTACTGCAATTATTCATTCATGGAGAGGTGAAAATGAAGGCTTTCCAACGGGAGGAACTTTAATTGATGCAGCCAAAAATGGTTATAATACAGTACTATCTGCAGGATTCTATATTGATAGAATGCTATCTATAGAACATCATTATAGTGTTGAACCTATTGGAGATGTAATCCTTACCCAAGAAGAGCGATCACGCATTTTAGGCGGTGAAGCGACCATGTGGAGTGAATTGGTAACACCTTTAACTATTGATTCAAGAATATGGCCACGAACAGCTGCTATAGCAGAACGCTTTTGGTCTCCAAAAGAAGTTAACGATATCGACAACATGAAAGATAGGCTAAAAGAAGTGTCTTTCAGGTTAGAGGAACTTGGAATAACTCATATTAAAAACAGAGATGTTATTTTAAGAAATATGACTAACAATAAAGATATCAATCCTTTAATAACACTTTCTAAAGTTTGTGAACCAGTAAAGGTATATACAAGAAATGAAGGCGGAACAGAATATAAAACTTTTTCACCTTTTACTCTATTTGCCGATGCCTGTGTGACTGATGCTGAAGATGCCGCTTTATTTAATGATGTAGTTTCAAATTTTATTAATGAAGCAGACAATGACAATTCAATTCAAGTGTTATCATTTTTAAATAAATGGTCTAAAAATCATGATAGCTTTTTAAAAATATCCAACCAACCAAATGTAAAACCGTTAGAAGCTTTATCCTTAAATTTATCCAAAGTATCAACAATACTTGTTTCAGCGTTTACAAATAAAAGTTTAACCAACACAGATCTTGAAAAGTTGAATTCGTCTTCGAATATTCTTAAAAAAGATCATGTTGATGTTGAATTGGTAATTGCAGAATCTTTACAACAGCTAATAAAACATTGCGAACTAAGTTACTTAATTCAGTAAAAAATAATTATTAATAATGTATCACATTTTATTATCTTAAATAAAAATAGTGAACTTCAAATATTAAAATTGAAAGATAAACATTATAACAAATATAAATCCTCTTGATTTCTCAAGAGGATTTATATTATAGTGGGAGCTGGATTCATTCTATTGTGAGCCAACTTAAATTAAAATCTTGCTTGACTATCAGAATGATTTATTTTTTAAAAGATTTCTTTTATTACTAATTAAACCATTTTAGAAGCTTAATCTGAACCTAACAAAAATAGAATGACTTAAATTAGAAAATTGACTGTTTTCTTTACCATAAAAGATTTGTCCAGTAATATCAACATCCCAATTTTGAGATATGTTATAAGTAAATTGAGGCATCATAAAAACACCTTCCAATTCATAGGCATAAATTGTAGAAAAAGATGTAGTTATAGCAGGTGTTAAAGTTTTAGATATTTGTGCAAAATACGACCATCTATTGGGCATTAATTGCTTTGCACTTAACGTAATGGAATTGAATTGCGATACATCAAAAGAATCTACTTTTTTAATACCAATGCTATTATACAACGTAGCTAAGTTAAATGATATTCCATTTTTAAAATAATAATCAAATGAAATAGAGCCTACAAAAGCATCTTTAGTTTTCTTAGAATTATCCTTTGGTGTAAAATAGCTCAATTCACCTTTAAAACCTATGTTCTTGATAGCACCTTCCCAACCCACTCCAAGAGCATAGTCTTCTAGGTATTTTGCTACTAACACCTGAAAATCATAATCATATTTATGAAAATTATATCTAAACGCTAATGTGTTATCTTTCCAATTTTTAGTATAATTTACAGCTGTTTCAAAACTTGAATTCCCCGAAGTAAAATATTGTACTCGTAAAGCATCCGTTCCAGGTCGCTCTTCATAATCAAAATCAAAAAAGTTATAGGCATTAAATAGGTCATTAGGATTCCATACTAAATTTTTCCCCCAATTGATTCGCTGACGGCCTAATGTAATCTGCCACTTATCAGAATGGTAATCAATATAGAATCTATCAATGTTGGAATGAGCTAAAAGAGCTGGTTCTTTTATTAGAAAAAAGCTAAGGTCAATATCTTTATTATCACTATCAATTAAAGATGAATAATCAGGAATGGTATGCACTGATGTTCCCCAGAATACTCTATTTCTTATTTCAATTGTGGACGTAATTTTTTGATTAAGATATACTTTGAAATTTAGTCTATTGTGAATGAGATTATCATTTGAAATAGCATTTAAATCCTTAAATGTAGACGTATTTAAGTATTTTATATATCCTGAAAAATCGATATTTTCTGATGCCCAATGTTGCTTTTCTTGTGCATTCGTATTCAATGTAAATAAAGCTAACAGTAAACTATAAAAACCAATTTTAACTTTTGTTTTCACACGTATATTATTTTTCAATGTTTACATCGCTGATTATTTTACCATCTTCCAATGTGATGATACGATGTGCCCTATCTATAACTCGTTGATCATGTGTAGAAAATATAAAGGTCATCCCTTCCTTTTTATTAAGATTTTCCATAATATTCAAAAGGTCTGAAGTAGATTTAGAATCTAGATTGGCTGTTGGTTCATCGGCTAGTACAAATTTTGGTTTTGATGCCAATGCTCTTGCTACCGCTACACGTTGCTGTTGACCCCCACTCATCTGATTAGGACGTTTGAGCTCTTGGCCATCAAGACCAACAGCTTTCAATAATGCTTTTACGCGCTCATTCATCTCCTTCTCAGAACTATGCTGCAATAACATAATGAAACCTACATTTTCTTTGGCATTTAGCACGGGAATCAAATTATAAGCTTGAAATACAAAACCAATATTGTATAATCGGAAATTTATTAATTCATTTTCTTTAAGCTTTTCAATATTCACATTTTCAATAAATACGTCACCTGAATTAGGATTGTCTAACCCACCAATAATATTCAATAGTGTAGTTTTTCCTGATCCTGATGGTCCAACAATAGCCGTAAATTCACCTTTTTCTACAGTTAAAGAAACACCATTTACAGCCCTTACTTCATTGCCTTCTCCTTCGTTATAGATTTTAAACAAGTTATGAGTTTGTATTACATTCATTTTACTGTTTTTATTTTGTTCTGAATTCTTCATAGTACGTTTATATTGCTTTAACAGCTTCAGCAGGTTTAAGTTTTAATGCCTTACGGGCTGGAATTACAGCTGATAATAACGCTACAACTAACGTCATTAGAGTAATATTTATATACATTGGTAGTGGCAACTTTGTAAAAATCCTTGATCCCATACCTAAACTTTCTAATCCTGTAGCTACTACAGAAAGATCAATACCATTGTTACCGTAATATTGGATAGTCCAAAAGGATAATAAAACACCTATTGGAGTCGCTATTAAAGCTAAAAAGATAGTTTCTAATATTATCATACTAAATACTTTCCGTTTGTTCATTCCTACTGATAGAAGCATACCTAATTCACGTTTACGCTCTAAAATGGCCATTAACATTGTATTGACAATACCAAAAGCCAATGCCATTAAAATAATACCCATGAAAATGTAAATAAAACTACTCATGGTTTCCTGGGCATAACCCATTTCAGGTGCAATTACATCCCAGCTTTCAACTGTATTTGTGGTTTTTATTTGCTTTTCAACTATTTCAGTATTGTTGATGTTGTCACATAAAATAGCTACTTCGTGTAATTTATTATTAAGACCTGTAAGAGAAGCTATGTCAATATACTTTACAAAAACATTTCCTTGATCAAATACACTATTTACCGTTTTAAAAATACCTTCAACCCTAAAACTAGTAGCAATCGTGTTATTATCAGCATCTTGAAAATTTAAAACAATCTTTGAATTGATCTTTACCCCTAGTTTATCAGCCAGTTTTTTACCAATAACAATAGGATTTCTTTTAAACTTATATAAATAATTTCCTTCAATTAATTTTTGTGAAACATTGGTTATTTTTTCTTCCTGTCTAGGAAAGATTCCCGTTATCTTAACCCCATAATTTCCTCTTGCTGTAGATGCCATTCCTTGAAGTACCAATCGCTCTGAAAATGATTTGATTTGACTAATAGTATCCAGTTGTTTTATCAATTCTTTTGAATCAATAATAGTATCTTTTTTATCATAATCTTCTTCAAATTTTGGATGATGTATTTGAATATGAGATAAGTATGAATTTATAGCACCATTCATACGTTGCTCATTTAATCCTAGTGTCATCGCCATAATAAACAAGCCAGACCATATTCCTAAGATCATAGATATAATAACTATACTACTGCGCAATCCATTTCGCCAAATGTTTCTCCACGCTATTTTAAATATGGTTTTCATTGATTTTTATAGTATTAGTTGTTACATTCTCATTGCCTCTAAAGGTTTCAATTTTTTAATGACTACTATTGGATATAAGGCAACAACTAGCGCTATTCCAAAAATTAGTAATGCATGTGCTAACGGCAAATCTGGTTGAATATAAAATGGCACTTCTGGGCTAAAGCCATAATTCTCCATCATTTCAGCTTGTGTTCCAGGAAAAACAAACGGATCATAATGTTTCCATAGCATAATTGGGTATGATAAGAGCACTCCAGCAATAACTCCAATCAATGATAAAATAACAGTTTCAATAAATACCATTATGATTAACTGTCCTTTATTCATCCCTATAGATACTAATACACCAAATTCATATTTACGTTCTTGAGTCATCATCAATACCGTACCAAAAATGCCGAAAATTAGTATCATGTAAAGTATAGCTACCATTAACAACCCACCAACATTATCTGCTAAAATAGTTTGTTGCAGTTCTGGCATCATTTGTTGCCAGTTCATTATCTCAAAAGTGTTTGTATCAATAGTATTTTCGATAGCTTTTTGTAATTTATGAAGATTGGCATTGTCTTTTTTATCAATTACTAAACTTGTAGCCATTTCTGGAGCACTAAACAAGTATTGAGCATCTTGTAATGATTGTAAAACGGTCATTTTATTTAGTGTAGGGTTTTTAAGGTCAATAATACCTGAAACCTTAAACTTTCCTGCTGCCAGCATACCGTGATAACCTTGACCCATAAAAACAAGTGTATCATTAACGTTTACTTTAAAATAAGACGCAACGCCTTTACCTATCACAATATCTTCTGGGTTTTTAAAAAGACTCCCTTGAATAATTTTTGAATTTATATCCTGTAGTTTTAGCTCTTTTTCTAGGTCAACCCCATTAATACTAATCACTTTTGTAAGATCACCTGCTGATAACAACCCAAAACTTTCAAGCCTTGGTAAAACTTCTTTTACACCTTTAAGGGCTTTAATCTTATTAATCAGGCTATCATTAATAGTAACAGCATTGTCTATAGAACGCTCATCCCAATAGCCTTTGTTATGTATTTGTATGTAACCAGTGTAGGATCCAACCACATTGTCTATCATATGTTTGTACATACCCAATTGCATTGAACGCATCAATAGTGACAAAAAAACAGCTATAAGTATTGAGGTTGCTGTTATAATGCTCCTCTTTCTGTTTCGCCAAATATTTCTCCAGGCAAGTTTTAAGATCATGATCTTTTTATGAAATTCAAATGATAATTAGTGGATATGTTTCATGTAATTGGTTGTAAAATATTGTTCTGGAATATTTATATCGAATTTCCACTGCTCGTAATATATCACTGTAGATTGTCCCGGTTTATCCACAGGAACAACTGTTAATTTTGAGGGAAGTATTTTGCTACCAAAAGTTTTCACTTCAGACGCAATCATTTGATTCACTAAAAAACCATCTTCATCATAAAAATCGGTTTGCATTTGCATATATTCTTTTTTATCAATCCAAATGATTATTTTTTCCCATACTACAGCGGCATTTTCTTTTGGTATTAGTTCTATCTTCCAACATGGGTAGCCTTCTTTTTCTTCTTCGCCAATTATCTTCTTATCATAATCTGTTATCATGGAGGATTGTTTTACAAGATCATCATTAGTAAGATCTGTACCCATCCAATTTTGAAGCATCATTGAAGGTGGGAATTTTATGGTTCTGTCTATGGTAGGTAGATAATTCCAAACCTCTTTTTTCCGCATTAAAAATATGATTCCTTTTTCTTTGGCAGGACTTGTGATAACCGAAACTGAGTAGTCAGAACCCTCAGACCAAATTTTCATTTTCATTTCTTTTGACCATTTGGATCTTATGATACTGATAGTCAACTCAGCATAGGATGATTTTCCTCTAAATTTTTCGTCTGCTGTTTTTACAATGGCGTCAGCTGTTTGCCCTATGGATAATTTTGTTAAGATCAATAAACTAAAAACTAAAATATTTTTCATTATTCTGAATTTATAAGTGTTTTATATAACCAGTTATTATATTTTCTTTTATCTGCTCTAGAGGATAGTCTTCACCAAAAATTAAATATTGAATGCCAATACCGTCCATCAATGCTCCCAATTTAATAGCCTCTTTTTTTGGGTTTTCATAATTTAACATGACAAAAAGCTCTTCCAATTGTCCTATCAACCCTTCGTAAACAGATAAGATCGTTTCATGTACTGATGGGATTGAACTTACATGTATTGCAAGAGAGGTTATTAAACGCCAGAGTTCTTTTTTTTCTTTCAGCATTTCAAAGTAACCATCAATTACTTTTTTAAAAATCAAATCTGGGCTTAAATTTTTAAGTTCATCCTCTGGTATGTTCATTTTGGCTGCTTCCATCAATGAAAATACTAATACTTCATTCAACAATGCCTCCTTACTGCTGAAATAATTATACAATAAGCCTTTGGCTATTTTTAATTTAGTAGCAATGTCACTAATAGACGTATTGAAATAGCCCTTGTCGGCAAAGAGTTGTAAAGATTCTTTGATGATCTGCTCTCTTCGTTGGGCTTTTAATTTTGAAAGCTGTTTTTTAGTTCTTGGACTCATTTTTTAAAATGAACGATTAGTCAAATTTAAAAAATGTATATTAATTTTTAGCCAATAAACCCAATAAAATATTTTATATAAAGTTATTTTTGTCATGACCTACCCAAAGTTTTTCAACTATTCTATCTACACTTAAAAATTAATTATGTCTCCTATTTTTGGGGAATTAAATTTTGAACCAAAAAAACCTAAATCTTAAAAAGGTTGAAGTACAACGTGGTGGTTCTTATCTGTGTGATATGAAAGTATGCCATGGTTTTTGTGTTTCGGGAAGAAGTGGATCATCAAAAGATACTTCACTAATACATGAAGGCATTAGATGCGTAAAAGATATTGAATAAAACAAAAAACCTTCAACTTAAAATGGTTGAAGGTTCTACTTAGTAGAGAAACAGAAAAAATGTCGAACCAATTATTAATTTCAGAGTTGTAGAAATTTGATGAGTTTAAAGAAAATCACTAATATTTTATTTTATAGTGAACAATGGTTCTGTCGTATCTATTAAAAAGTAATAAAAATTATCTTTTAAATTTATAACTCAGACAGCTAAAGAATAGAAAGATTTAAACATATTTTTTGATGTTAAAGATAGATGATTAGATTTTTCTCATTTAGATGCAACAGAACCACTCAACAAATATTTGTGTAGAATTACGGAATAAAGCTGCTCATAACAAAGATGAATAAACTTAATGCTCAGGTCTGCCCTTTCCTAAAGTTTGTGTCTTTTTAATCAGTGGATTTTAAGCTCAAATAATCAAGTATCTTTTTAATATCTCTTATCTTTTTAATTCAACAATTCGAGATTACTGAGGATCAATTCTATTTTTTTTATAACTACAGTAATTTGATTCATTTGTATTTCAATATTTCTAAAATAGAGGCTAATATCTCTGTTAACCCAACTTTCTGAAATAACCCTTGCGCCCAAACTAATTCTTAAAACAGCACTTTGAAAATCATTACCATATTTTACATTAACTGCTTGTCCTATATGGCATTTTTGGGCTGCAAGCCTAATAATTTCTAAAGGAGAATCTTGAAATTGATCGGATAAATCAGAATTTAACAATACATAGAGCTTTTTTACATTATCAATAGATAATACTTCATTGTTTTTAGAGATGAAAAAAGGAAATATTGTACGGATATTTCTTATTCCGAATTCTTTACTATTATAACTATTCGTTTTTGTTTCATCACCATAAATCGGTTCTAAAAAAGTGGCATCTTTTATAGAATCTTCAACAAAATTGCAAAACATCTCAATACCCATATTTCTATATAGAATTGGTGTTTTGTAGTATCTATCCATTTCAACTATAGCAGCGTTCCAACGCATATAGGAACCATAATTAAATCCATCGGATAAATCTTTTGAACAGAACCACGATG
>RCNB010002455.1_pt1 | contig 11673 bp, 8 predicted proteins | sample 2041321 | NCBI WGS metagenome assembly RCNB01 (sample SAMN09708232, study PRJNA481090) | Marine sediment metagenome, whole genome shotgun sequencing project.
CCCACACTTCCTGTTTTAACAATAAAATAGATTACTGCAAGTGGTCCTACGGCATTCGCCACGTCGTTTGCACCCTGAGCCAGTGCAACATAACAGGATGTGCCGACCTGGATAAAACGAAACACCTCTTCAGCACTATTCGACTTTTCAGGACGAATAAAGCATTTTAAAAGTTTCATTCCGATAATGCTTAAAATGACAGCCAAAACAGATGCAAGAAATAGAGACATAGGTAGGCTTAAAGATAAACGTTTTCCCAGCGGTGTTTTGAACAGAAATGACATAACCACAACAAAAAGTGTAATGATTATAAAAAACGGAGACCATTGCAGCGACCGGATAAAAGAATCCTTTCTGGAAAGAATGACTTTTACGATGAATTTAAACATAAAAAAGGAAATGATAAGACTGAAAACAGGGGAAATGATCCAGCTAATTACAACGGCAGCCAGCTTTCCCCAGCTAATCACGGAGGAACCACCGGCCATGACTCCGAACCCGATCATGGCGCCTACAATCGCATGGGTGGTGGAAACAGGAAGGGATTTCCAGGTGGCAAAACTAACCCACAGGGCAGCGGCAAGAATGGCCGACAATGCGCCGATAAGGGCAAGATGGGGGTCGGTAAGGATTTCCGTCGAGACGATACCTTTGCGTATCGTATTGGTAACATGGGAACCGATAAAAACGGCGCCGACAACATTCAGGATGCCGGCAATAAATACTGCCTGTCGAATAGTAATGGCCTTTGCGCCGACGGCAGAGGCCATGGAATTGGCAACATCGTTAGCACCGATGTTCCACGCCATGTAAAACCCAAAGACGTATCCGGTAATCAGGATGTAATATTCTGGGGACATGGTTTTAGGTTGCGAGTTACGGGTTACGGGTTATGATCCCTATCTTACCAACTCATCAGCTCATTCGGGTTGTGTGCCTAAAGTTCACCTCATGATGAGTTTATAAATTTCTGGTGTGCATATCATTGCATATATGGTTAATCAACATAATACTTTTCAAGTATATCGTCCGGTATCATGTCTATAAAACGGGAAGGCCTGCTAAATATCATCCCTGAACCTTTATCATAAATATTATTTGGATATGTGAAGAAAAGATTATTTTGTGCACGGGTTGCTGCAACATACATAAGCCTGAGTTCTTCTTCAAGATCTTCTTCGTTATTTAAAGCATGCATTGAAGGAAAACGACCGTCAAGCGTCCAGATAATAAAGACCGTATGCCATTCAAGGCCCTTTGCAGAATGGATGGTTGAAAGAACCAGACGGTTGTTATCAGGAGAAGTCTCAGCAAATGTATTATCCATGCTTGTATTAGGCGGTTCAAGAGCCATGTCGGTTAAGAACTGTTCAAGGCTGTTATAACGCTGCATAATAGTTAAAAGCTGCTCAAGATCCCTTGCGCGCTTAGGATGATTGTCAAACCTGTCCCTTAAAACAGGTAGATAGTAGTTTAAAATAGCTTCTCCCATTTCAGAAACAGACAAAGAAGATCCGGAATCTAAATTTGAGAAAAGCTGTTTGAGCCGGCTTAAACGCTGGTTCAGGCCTGATTTGAGTTTGATGGTGAAAAGCCCGGCATACCCTGAGTTTTCTTTATCGATTGCATCGTATATGTTCTGGGCTGTTTTGGGACCTATTTTTTCTAAAAGAAGGAGGATTCTGTACCAGCTTATCCGGTCATGCGGGTTGGCAATTACTTTCAAGTGTGCCAGGACATCCTTAATATGTGCCGATTCAGTAAATTTAAAACCTCCGACCTTGATAAAAGGAATTTTTTCTCTGGCAAGTTCAATTTCAAGATCAAAGGAGTGAAACCCGGCTCTGAACAAAACGGCAATCCTGTTCAAGGGGACTCCGCTTATATTCAGGTCCCGGATTTTATCAACAACGAACATTGACTGGCCGTTTTCACTTTGGGCGTTAACAAGGACAGGGGTTACCCCACCGGTTTTTCGGGTAAAAAGCTTCTTTGAAAATTTTTCTGCTGCCCTGTCGATAATGACATTAGTCAGATCTAATATGGGTTGTACGCTGCGATAGTTTTCTTCAAGGCTGATAATTTTGGTTTTCGGAAATAATCCGGGAAAATCGATTATATTCTTAAAATTTGCACCTCTGAAAGCATAGATACTCTGGGAATCGTCTCCAACAACCATAACGTTTTTATTTTTACTTGTTAAGGAGTATAAAATTCCGGCTTGTACCTGGTTGGTATCCTGGTATTCGTCAACCATGATATACTTGTATAAAGATGATATTCTATCCCGTATATCGGTATGATTTTTTAAAAGAAGATGGAAGTAGACTAAAAGATCATCGTAGTCAAAAAAATTATGCACAACTTTTCGTTTGTCATACTCGACAGAGAGATTAAGGATATCTTCCAGGTAAGGTTGAAAATGGGGATAATCATTATAAATGACATCTTCAATGGAAATAACTTTATTAACAGCTCTGCTGAAGATATTTGCCAGGGTCCGCTTTCTTGGAAACGAGCGATGTTTTGATCCAGGCTCCAGTTCTTTTCTCAACATTCCTATTAAGCTTTCCGCATCCACCCTGTCAAGTATGGTATATCTGTTGTCAAAGCCAAGGGTTGAAGCATACTTTCGCAGCATGGAATTAGAAAAAGAGTGAAAAGTTCCCCCGGAGACTCTTTCACACCTCCTGTCCAGAAGTTTTGCTGCGCGGCTAAGCATTTCTGAGGAAGCTTTGCGTGTGAATGTTAAAAGTAGAATTGAGGCAGGGGAAATGCCTTTTTCAACAAGACGCGCTACCCGATAGGTAAGTGTTCGGGTTTTTCCACTACCGGCTCCGGCGATAACGAGCATTGGGCCGTCAAGAGAAGTTACAGCTTCTATCTGGGAAGGATTAAGCTCTTCTTCGTATTTGATATTAAAGTGTTCTTTATAGTCTGGGGGATGTAACTGCTCCGGCATTTTATAGCTCGATATGGTATATGGGTTTTATTTTTACCACGGATTTTCACGGAAATTTAACAGATACTAAAAAACAAAATTCAGCAGATTTTAGCGCTTGTCTGCATTCGTACATGCAAAGGCAGGCAACTCCATGGTAAATCATTTTAAGCAACAATTTAATCTGTGGTTTTTTGTTTATAAAAAAATCTTTCACAGAAATCATTACGTTGTCAATAGTTCTATTGCTGTATCGCATAAATTGTTGACAATTAAAAGAGTATTATATACTGCTTGAGAGAAAAGCATATTCTTATAAATACTCACAAATAAACTCGGGAGGATAATAGAAAATGAAGAAAGTAAAAAAACAGCTAAAAACAGTACAAAAAAGACTGGTAACACTTTCAAAGCAGCAGTTAAAAAAACAACTGGCAAATGCGTCAAAGTCTCTTGTAAGCCTGTCAAAACAGCTGGAGAAAATTTCCAGCCATGTGGATAAGTTGCAGGCTGCAGAAGCGGTTGCAAAGAAAAAACCGGCTGCAAAGAAAAAACCGGCTGCAAAGAAAAAACCGGTTGCAAAGAAAAAACCTGCTGTGCGCAAAAAAGCAGGAGTTAAAAAGCCGGCGGCTGCAAAAGGCGAGACAGTTCTTGGCAGTGTTTTTGATGCTATTAAGAGGAGCAAGAAAGGAATTACGATTGAAAAAATAAAAGAAAAAACAGGATATGAAGGCAGGCAGCTTAGCAATGGACTTTACAAACTTACAAAACAAGGTAAAATCAAGACGGTTTCCCGAGGCGTTTATCTGAAAAAGTAGTATTTATCTGCTTAGGGCAGGTTAAATACAAAGAATATTAAAAGTCTTCAGTTTGCCTGATGGCAGACTGAAGACTTTTTATTTTCAACCTAAGTTGAGCTATTTTTTAGAAAGATATGTGCTGAGATCTTGATGCATAAGGATTTGTAAAAACCACAGGTGCCCCGTAGGAAATGCCCTTGGGTTGCATACCCGTGGCTATGTTGAGGATTTTTACAAAGCCTTTATGCGCAAGAGATCGGTTCAGATCGAGTAAAAAATCACTTAATTTAGGTTCAACTCAAACAGAGGATAATTATATGTCCGCCAGGTCCTTTAAAAGATTTTTTATCGGTTTTTTTGTATTGGCTGTTGTTTTTTCAGTCATTGGGTTATTTCAAGCTGCCGTATTTCCGGGTACTGCGAATGCAGCTTCAGGTGGTGTTGATGAAATGCCATGCTGGCCCCACGAAAAAAGCGATCTTTATCCTGATCCGGCACTTTTGTTCGGAAACCTGTCAAACGGCTTCAGATATGTCCTTATGGAAAATCACGAGCCTAAAGCCAGGGTGAGTATGCATCTTAATATTCAGACAGGTTCAATGAATGAATCAGACTACGAGCAGGGTCTGGCACATTTTCTTGAACATATGCTATTTAACGGGTCCACACATTTTAAACCAGGAGAACTTGTAAAGTATTTCCAGAACATAGGCATGGAGTTTGGACCTGACGCAAATGCCCATACAGGATTTTACGAAACGGTTTATGATGTCCTTTTGCCGGAAGGAAACATAGAAGATCTTAAAAAAGGTCTTGTTGTATTAAAAGACTATGCCGAGGGCGCATTTCTATTGCAATCTGAAATCGATAAAGAAAGGAAAGTTGTTCTTGCTGAAAAGAGGACCCGTGACAGTGCATCATACCGCACATTTGTTTCAACTTTTAAGTTCGAACTTCCTGATACCAGAATACCTGAAAGACTGCCTATAGGTAAAGAAGATATTATTAAAAATGCGGATCGACGCCTTTTAAAGGAATTTTACGATACATGGTACAGACCTGAAAATATGGTAATTGTCATGACAGGAGATTTTGACACGGGTGCGGCTGCTGAACTTATAAAAAAGAATTTTTCTTCAATATCGGCCAGGGCTCCACGAAAGTCTGATGCAGATATAGGGGAGATAAATCATCAAGGAATCAAACCGTTCTACCACTTTGAAAAAGAAGCCGGAAATACAACTGTGAGCGTTGAAGTTATAAGAAAGTCTGATAAAACTCCTGATTCTTTTGCATTGCAGAAAAAGCGGTTACTTAAGGATATAGCAGACCGGATTGTTCAGGACAGGCTGGATGCAATGGTCGGCAAACCTGGCACTCCATTTACATCGGCGGCTATCAGTTCAGGCATTTACCTGCGGCAGGTAGACTATGCTGCGATTACCGCTGATTGCAGCCCTGAGAAATGGGAGGAAGCTTTATCAGTTATCGAACAGACATTAAGACAGGCAGTAGAACGCGGGTTTACAAAATCAGAACTTAAAAGGGTAAAAAAAGATTTTCTTTCAGGTCTCGATAATGCAGTAAAAAAGGCGTCAACCAGGAACAGCAGCGTTCTTGCACGGGAAATTATAAGTAGTCTAAATAACAACAGAGTACTCCAGTCGCCCAACCAGGAAAGAGCGCTTTTTGCACCGGTTATCAATTTGGCGGCATTAAAGGATGTGCATGAAATTTTTAAAAAGACGTGGGAGCCTGAACACAGGCTTGTCCTTGTTACCGGTAATGCAAAGATTTCTTCCGGCAAAAACGACCCAAAAGATATTATACTCTCTTCCTTTAACAAGAGTCGGAATGTAAAAGTGTTGCCACCGGTTGAGAAAAAATCCGTTACTTTTCCATATCTGCCGGAACCGGAAGAAAAAGGGCGGATAATTGCTAAAACAAGAATAGATGATCTCGGAATTGTTCGGGTTGACTTTGAAAACGGAGTCCGCCTGAATCTCAAAAAAACGGATTTTAAGGCAGATGAAGTAAAAGTTTTGCTTGCTTTTGGTTCGGGCAGATCGGCTGAGCCTTCTAAAAAAGCCGGGCTTGCCGCATTGAGTGAAGCTGTGATTAATGAAAGCGGACTCGGCTCACTTGAGAAAGATGATGTTGAGCGAGCCCTCGCAGGAAAAAATACAACTGTTTTTTTTGAAATAGACGAAGATAAGTTTTCCCTTAATGGAATATCGGTGACAAAGGAAATTGAATTGCTGTTTCAGCTTCTTTATGCTCACCTGGTTGATCCGGGATACAGGGAAAATGCTTATAACCTTTCTATCAAACGGTTGGAGCAAAAATACAAGGCCCTTTCCAGCTCCATTGACGGTGCCATGATGCTTTCCGGCAAGCGTTTTCTGGCAGGAGGAGACAGCCGGTTCGGACTTCCTTTATTTGATGAATTAAAAAGATTGACACTTGAGGATATCCGTTCATGGATTGACGGCCCTCTGAAACATGGCAGGTTCGAAGTGTCCGTAGTAGGGGATTTTGACATTGATCTGATGATAGATATCGTATCAAGATATCTTGGGAGCCTTCCGGTCCGAAAGGGGTCTGAACACAGCAAAAGATCGGATTTGCCTGAATTCCCGGTGGCTCAATTTATGAAAATAGAGGTTCCGACAAAAATTAATAAAGGGATTGTAATTGTTGCTTATCCGAGTGAGGATTTATGGGATATTAACCGGTCACGCCGTCTGTCGGTACTGGCGGAAATATTTTCAGACAGACTCAGGGAGAATATCAGGGAAAAGCTTGGCGCAGTCTATTCAGCCTTTGCGTTTAACTCACCAAGGCGGGCTTATCCGGGGTATGGCGTATTTTATTCCATGGCATATATAGACCCTGGGCAGGCCGGTTTAATCGAATCGCAGATAAAGAAAATAGCATCAGATATTTCAAAAAATGGCGTTACACAGGAAGAATTAAAGCGCGCCCTTAAGCCCACCCTTACGAGCATTAAAGAAATGCTTGGGAAAAACAGCTACTGGCTTGGCACGGTTCTAAGCCAATCCCTGATCTATCCGCAGCAATTGCAGTGGAGCCGGACAATTTTAAAGGACTATGCTTCAATCAGTGCAGATGAAGTGTCAGCCCTTGCAAAAAAATACCTTGATAACAGCAAGGCGGCAACGATTGTTATAAAACCTGTGGATAAAAAGTGATGGCGTCGTAGAAAGTGAAAAAAATTCCTTTCCCGTTGCCTAATGTTAAATCTTTTGATATGGGCAGAACGCAGATTGTGCAACTCTTTTGTTCCGAATGGGTGTGAACGGGATCGATTTTTTTTACTCCTGAGCACACAGGCTTATGAGTGACAAATCAGAAATATAAGGGCAAATAATGATAAAGAAGGCGAACTCGTCTGATACTATAAGCAGAGTATGGAAATTTTTCACTTCAGTAAAGCTGACCGTAGTCCTTCTGCTTTCCCTTGCAGTTACTTCCATTATCGGAACCGTCATACCGCAAAGCGGTACTGCATCTGAATATTTTCACAAGTACGGTGAGCTCCGGTATAAAATTCTTTCTTTTCTTGATTCAATATTTGATATTTTTGACATGTACCATTCCTGGTGGTTTCAGCTTCTTCTCCTTTTGCTGACCATAAATATCATTATTTGTTCAATTGATCGCATGAAAGCAACATGGAAGATTATATTCGTCAAGATTCCGCCGTTCAATGTTTCAAGGTTCAGGCAGCTTGAATATAAAAAAGAATTTTCCGAAAGTAGCATGCCCGATGAACTGGAGCAGATTTATAAGCCGGTTATTTCCAGGAGTTATGGATACAGCAGGATTGAGCAGACGGATAGCGGGTTTTGTCTTTTTGCTGAAAAATGGCGCTGGACACGCATTGGCGTTTATATAGTGCATTTAAGTATTATTTTAATGCTGCTTGGCGCTTTGATAGGCTCAATTTTCGGTTTTGAAGGATTTGTCAATATATCCGAGGGTGAGTCGGCAAAGAAGATAAATTTGAGAAACACCACCGAAATGCATCTTCTCGATTTTGAGATTAAGTGCGAAGACTTCAGTCTAAGTTTTTATGATTCAGGCGCTCCCAAAGAATATCGCTCCAGCCTGGTAATTATTGAAAATGGAAAACCTGTTTTAAAAAAAGATATCATCGTAAACGACCCTCTCCGTTATAAAGGGATTAATATATTTCAGTCCAGTTACGGCACCCTGCCTCCCAGAGAAGTAACATTGAGCTTTACGATTAGAGAAACCGGTATGGAATACAAGAAAAAGGCTGCCATTAACAAGCCGGTTGAAATACCAGGAGGCCTGGGAACTTTTATAATAAAAGATTACAGCAGTTCTGCCGGTTTTAAAGGCCATAATATTGGAGAGGCTTTTATGGGAATCTTAACACCGAAAATCGGAAATCCGCTTAACATACTGCTTCCTCTGCGTTTTCCCAGCTTTGACAAAATGAGAAAGGGCGATGTGATTATTGCCGTGGCAAGCCACAATCATGAATATTATACAGGTCTTCAGGTGACAAAGGATCCTGGTGTGTGGGTGGTCTATTCGGGTTTTATTTTGATGATTATCGGATGTTTCGTCACATTTTTCATGTCACATCAGCGGCTTTGCATTGAAGTGACAGGCAAGGGGAATCGCAGCATGGTTATGGTTGCAGGCACTTCAAATAAGAATAAAATGGGGATGCAAAGAAAGATTGAAATACTGTCGGAAAAACTTGATAAATTGGTAACTGCTCAGGAGGATAGGCTGAAGGCTGAAGACGGTTAGGAAAAATCGCATTTTAAAGCCATGTTTTCTGAATACTCATTTTGTTGTATTTTTCAATAGGCTAAAATAATACGAAATAATAAGGAAAAGAAAAAATTATGAACAGCTCAATTATATTATCAGTTACAACATTTGTTTACGGTTTAGCAGCCTTTTTATACATTGTGTCATGGGTTTTTAAAAAGGAGGCCCCTGGAAAACTGGCTTTATGGACGGCAGCTTTAGGACTTGCAGGTAATACGGCAGGCATTATTTTAAGATGGATAGAATCATACAAGCTGGGCATCGGCCATGCTCCCCTTTCCAATCTGTATGAGTCCCTGGTATTTTTTTCATGGACCATTTTGATCATTTATCTGTTTGTTGAGCGAAAATATAAAAATCGCACCATAGGAGCGTTTGTTACACCACTTGCTTTTTTTGCCATGGCATATGCATCTCTTCACAATAATAGTATACAGCCCCTGATCCCTGCATTGAAAAGTAACTGGCTGATTGCCCACGTTATCACCTGCTTTATAGGTTATGCTGCCTTTGCAATAGCTTTTGGAACAAGCTGGATGTACCTTATAAAGAAAAGAGACACGGAAGGGAAAAGCCTTTTGCTCAAAAGGTTTCCAAAAACAAATACAATCGATGAGCTGACATATCAGATGATAATGTTAGGTTTTCTTTTCCTTTCCATAGGTATAATTACAGGGGCGGTTTGGGCTAATTCGGCCTGGGGGCGTTACTGGGGCTGGGATCCTAAAGAAACATGGTCACTTATTACATGGTTTGTCTATGCCACGCTGCTGCATGCCAAGATGATGCGGGGATGGCACGGCAAAAGGATTGCCTATCTTTCCATAGCAGGTTTTGCAGCGGTTCTTTTTACCTATTTTGGTGTAAATTTGCTGCCCGGTTTGCACAGCTACGGTGCAATGGGACAGTGAAGTGCGATAGCCCCGCGACAGAACTTAGGGTTCGCTCAAAAACAACTTAACATTTTATTTTTGAGCGAACCCCTAATTCGCTTCTTCTTTTTTTCTGCTTTTCCTTCTATCAAAACAATCATAAGACTTGGCAATAACCAATAATAATGATAGAGATATTATAAGTTACTTTGAGACCTTTGCAAAACTGCACTTTTTAAAGGTCTCAATTTCTATCTCCAATAAAAGGAAAATATTGCCATGGGCCTGCTAGAATTTGCGTTGATCTTCACTGTAATCTACGCATTGTATAATTTACAGCAAATCAAGATAACCTTGAAAGAAAAAGGATTAACGGTGGATGTAATCAAGGGTTCGTTTGGGGACTATCGGAAATTCAAAGACTTGATTCGCAATGAACCCGACCAGAAGAAAAAAATGGAATATCAAAGAATAATCAATGGCTTTCATTTTGCCCTGTTTGGCATCGTCTTATTTGCCATTATAATTCTGCGCGGTCGACTGTGAATGTCCCAACGGGAAACTTATGGGAACCTGCGGAACTTCCAGGGCGTCCATTGGATTACTATTTTAGGAGTACGTATAATTTTCAGTGTTTTTCATTGGTTGGTAGAAGGGTGCGAAGAACATCCTCTTTACCGATGACTCCAACCAGGTTCGAGTCTTCGACCACGGGCAGGGTATGAAAATTGCTGTCCACCATCAGGGCCGCAACGGTTTCGAGTCTGGTGTCAAGCTTGACAGTGACCGGATTAGGCGTCATAGCTTCTGAAACCGTCAGGGCTGCGATTTTACCGACCTGCTTTTCAAGCTGTTTCATAGACGTCAATCGTATGAGCCCATCGAGGAAAGTAAAAAGAGTGGGGATTGGCAGCTTTTTTTGCTGGGTAATAAGATCGCTTTGACACAGGATGCCCACCAGTTGGCCGCTATCGTCCACTACCGGTACACCGTTAATCCGGTTGTCAAGCAGGATTTTAGCCGCTCCGGCAATATCCATATCCTGGGTGACCGTGATGAGTTCGTTGGTCATGATGTCTCTAACAGTGATCATTGCTTCCTCCTGTTTAAAAGGTCTAACTTCTACCATACACAAACAGTATCAAAGGATCAAGAAATAAGAACCAGGGTAACCGCAATGCCAAAAAAAATATCGTTGAAATACGGAACAGAGAAATTTGAATTTAAACTACCGGATCATGTCGGGATTCCTGGAATCAATGACCCGGATGCTAAAATAACAACATCGGAGTTTAAAACCAGGGTGCAGCAGGAGCTTAAACGATTAAGACCCGATTTTTCTGATGTCGCAATTGTGCTTGCAGATAAAACCCGCCTTTGCGGGTATCCGCTTTTTCTGCCGGTGTTAATCAAAACGCTTAAAGAGTTCGGGGCTGTAAAAGGCAATATAACAGTTTATATTGCATACGGAACACACCCGCGTCAGACAGATAATGAATCTTACGAGCTTTACGGAGATGCATACAAAAATTATCGGTTCGTTCACCACGATTGTCGAGAAAACAATATCTTTACAGAATTAGGGAAAACCACGCGCGGTACTCCGGTTTATATGCGCAGGGATATTTTAGGCGCAAGTTTTATCATTACCTTTGGTGCGATTTCACATCACTATTTTGCCGGATATGGCGGAGGGCGAAAGTTGATTTTTCCGGGCTTGGGCCGATTGGATGCTATTTATAAAAACCATGGGTTATTTTTAGATAAGCAAAACAGAGTCCTTTCCCTATCATGCCTGCCGGGTGTGCTTGATGGGAATCTTCTTGCGGAAGATTTGGCTGAGTATGAAACCTTTCGTCCGGCAGATTTATCCATCCACGGAATTATTGACAGCAGGGGAGGGAAATGTTTGTGATTTGTTGGCCGGCAGCGGGAAAGATCATTTTCAAAATGCGTGCAGAGAACACGGGAAAAACTGTGAGATATGCACAGATAAAAATTATGATCTGGTTATTGCTTCCTGCGGGGGGCATCCGAAAGACATCAATTTTATTCAAAGTCATAAGGCTCTGCATCATGCCTCTATGTTTGTAAATGACGGAGGAAATCTGATTGTTATTGCTAAATGCCCAGACGGCATCGGTTCAAAAACCTTTCTGCCGTGGTTTGAACTCGGAACTTGGGAAAAAGCGTTTGACAGGCTATCAAAAAATTACCAAGGAAACGG
>RCNB010002350.1_pt1 | contig 11669 bp, 9 predicted proteins | sample 2041321 | NCBI WGS metagenome assembly RCNB01 (sample SAMN09708232, study PRJNA481090) | Marine sediment metagenome, whole genome shotgun sequencing project.
TTTTGATGGTGACCAGATGGCGGTTCACCTTCCTTTAGGGCAAGAAGCAATTCTTGAATGTCAATTATTGATGCTTGCTTCTCATAACATTTTGAACCCTGCGAATGGATCACCAATTACGGTACCATCACAGGATATGGTTTTAGGTCTTTACTATATGACCAAAGAACGTATTTCAACACCTGATTTTAAGGTGAAAGGTGAAGGAACAACTTTTTACTCTCTTGAAGAAGTAAAAATAGCTTTCAATGAAAAGAAGGTTGATTTGAATGCCAGTATCAAGGTAAGAGGTAGAGATTTTAACGAAGAAGGCGAATTGACTATGCAGATCATTAAGACTACTGTAGGAAGGGTCTTATTCAATGAAGTTGTGCCAGAAAAAGCGGGTTATATCAATGCGGTATTAACCAAGCGTTCTTTACGTGATATTATTGGAGACATTCTAAAAGTTACTGATGTTCCAACAACAGGAAAGTTCCTTGATGACATCAAGAACATGGGGTATAAATTTGCATTCCAAGGAGGTTTATCATTCAGTTTGGGTGATATCATTATTCCAGAGGAAAAATATGATATGATTGATGCTGCGAACAAGAAGGTAGATTCTATCATGGCAAGTTATAACATGGGAATGTTAACTAATAAAGAAAGATATAATCAGGTTATTGATATCTGGGGATCTACAAATAACAGGTTGACAGAATTATCCATGAAACGTCTTAGAGAAGATCAACAAGGGTTCAACTCTGTGTTTATGATGCTTGACTCTGGTGCGAGGGGATCTAAAGAACAGATCAGACAGTTGACTGGTATGCGTGGATTAATGGCGAAACCGAAAAAATCTACTGCTGGTGGTGGTGAAATTATTGAGAACCCGATTCTTTCTAACTTTAAAGAAGGATTATCGATTCTTGAATACTTTATCTCTACACACGGTGCGAGAAAAGGTTTGGCGGATACTGCTTTGAAGACGGCAGATGCCGGGTACCTTACCAGAAGGCTTGTGGATGTTGCACAGGATGTGATTATTAATGAAGAAGATTGTGGTACTCTTAGAGGTTTAGAGGTTAGACCTTTGAAGAATAATGATGAGATTGTTGAATCTCTTTCTGAAAGAATATTTGGTAGAGTTTCTTTACACGATGTATATAGTCCTAAAACGGATGAGATTATCGTTCATGCAGGTGATTTATTTACAGAAGAATGTGTGAAAAAAGTAGAACTTGCTGAATTAGATGCTGTTGAGGTTCGATCTGCACTTACTTGTGAAGCGAAAAAAGGTATCTGTACAAAATGTTACGGAGTTAGTCTTTCAACTAATAGTATGGTTCAAAGAGGTGAGGCAGTAGGTGTTGTAGCCGCTCAATCAATTGGAGAACCAGGAACTCAGTTAACATTGAGAACCTTCCACGTAGGTGGTATTGCAGGAAACATTTCTGAAGACTCTCGTTTGGTTGCTAATCATGGGGGAGATCTTGTAATTGATGACCTTAAAACTGTTGATGGTAAGGACAATGAAGGAAATGCTGTGAAAATTGTAATCTCTAGAACAAGTGAATTTAAAATCTTTGATAAGAATTCAGGAATTGTTTTAAGTACAAATAACATTCCTTATGGTTCTCATATTTTTGTAAAGGATAAAACCAAGATAAAGAAAGGTGATACCATTTGTGAATGGGATCCGTATAACGGGGTAATTGTTTCTGAGTTTGGAGGTAAAGCTGTTTTTGAAGATGTAGTGGAAGGCGTTACTTATCAAGTTGAGATGGATGAGCAAACTGGATTTAAAGAAAAAGTAATTTCTGAAGCCAAAAAGCAACGCGTGATTCCTACTTTACATGTACAAACGAAGAAAGGAGAAACGCAAAGATCTTACTCTTTACCTGTAGGTGCCCACTTATTGATTGAAGAAGGTCAGAAAATTGATGCAGGTCAAATTTTAGTGAAGATTCCACGTAAATCCGGTAAAGCTGGTGATATTACAGGTGGTCTTCCAAGAGTAACTGAATTGTTTGAAGCGAGAAATCCATCGAACCCTGCAGTTGTTTCTGAGATTGATGGAGTAATTTCTTTTGGAAAAATAAAAAGAGGAAATAGAGAAATCATAGTTGAGTCTAAATTAGGTGATGTTAAGAAATACCTAGTTAAATTATCTAACCAGATTCTTGTCCAGGAGAATGATTTCGTAAAAGCGGGAATGTCGTTATCAGACGGTGCAACAACACCAACTGACATATTGAATATTATGGGACCTGGAAAGGTTCAAGAATATTTAGTAAATGAGATTCAGGAAGTTTACCGTTTACAAGGCGTGAAAATTAATGACAAACACTTTGAAGTTGTTGTAAGACAAATGATGCGTAAAGTTAAAGTGATTGATTCTGGAGATACTATTTTCCTAGAAAATCAATTGGTTCATAAAAATGACTTTATGAGAGTGAATGACAATATTTATGGACTTAAAGTTATAGAGGAAGAAGGTGATTCAGTGGATATGAAAGCTGGACAAATTGTTACTTCTAGAGCATTAAGAGATGAAAATTCTATTTTACGTAGAAATGATAAAAATCTAATGATAGCTCGTGATGCTATACCTGCAACTGCAGAACCTATTTTACAAGGTATTACACGTGCTTCACTTCAAACAAAATCATTTATTTCGGCTGCTTCCTTCCAGGAAACAACCAAAGTATTGAATGAAGCTGCTGTTAGTGGTAAAGAGGATTATTTAGAAGGACTAAAAGAAAATGTAATCGTTGGTAAACGAATTCCTGCAGGAACAGGAATGAGAGAATACGATCATATCATTGTTGGTTCTAAGGATGAAATGGAAGGTTAATTATAAAATAGGCACGATTTATCGTGCCTATTTTTTTATAAAAATTTAGCTTATGTCAGAAGAAACGAAACAAAACCAATTGAATATTGAAATTGATGAGAAAACAGCAGATGGTACTTATGCCAATCTTGCGATTATCAATCACTCTATTTCTGAATTTGTAGTTGATTTTATTAACGTAATGCCAGGGTCTCCTAAGTCAAAGGTGAAATCAAGAATCATATTGACTCCTCAGCATGCGAAGAGGTTATCGAAAGCTTTAGCAGATAACGTTAGCCGTTTTGAAGCTAAGAATGGCGAGATTAAGGATTATGAGCAGCCACCAATTCCCATGAATTTTGGGCCTACAGGGCAAGCTTAAAAGATTATAAAACGGGTTATTACCCGTTTTTTTTTATTTTAGCCAAATGAATTTTCCTGCAAAATTACTTCACAAATTGGACGCTCGCCAAGAAAATGGAAGTTTGAGAAGTCTATCACCACAAAATGATCTAATCGACTTTTCTTCTAATGATTACCTCGGTTTTGCCAAAAATCCAACTATTTTTAAAGAGGTACGGGAAGAATTAAATACATATTTCCCGATAAATGGTAGTACTGGATCACGTTTGTTATCTGGTAATTTTGATTTTCATGAAGCTTTAGAGCGTCAATTGGCTGATTTTTTTGGCGCCAAATCGGCTCTTCTGTTTAATTCAGGTTATGATGCCAATATAGGGTTACTATCTTCAGTACCTCAAAGAGGTGATTCTATTTTTTACGATGAAAGCTCTCATGCATCAATAAGAGATGGTATTAGATTGTCAAATGCCAAGTCATATAGATTTAAACATAATGACCTGAATGACCTAGAGTTGAAACTTAAGAAAGCCGGTACTGAGGGGCAAGGATATATAGTTGTAGAATCAATCTATTCAATGGATGGTGATGCTGCGCCTTTGTCTGAATTAGTCACAATTTCAAAGAAGTATAATCTAAGACTTATTGTTGATGAAGCACATTCAACTGGCGTTTATGGATCATTGGGTCAAGGAATGGTTAATGAGTTGAATTTAACTCCGTTTGTCTTTGCCAGAATTTACACCTTTGGAAAGGCAGTTGGCTGTCATGGTGCTGCTATAGTAGGAAGTTCATTGCTTATTCAATATCTAATAAATTTTGCCAGGTCCTTTATATATACAACAGCGATGCCGGTTCACAATGTGTTGGCAATAAAAAAAGCTCTTTTATTACTGAAGTCTACCAAGGATAGATCTGTTCTTTTGAAGAATGTAGCATGTTTCAAAGAAATGATAGTTAAAAATCATTTGGACGAAATATTTATTAAAAGTAATAGCCCGATTCAAAGCGCAATAATTGCTTCAAATGAAAAAGTAAAACAAATTGCACTTAAACTCAGAGCGCATAAATTCGACGCAAAACCTATTTTAAGTCCAACCGTTCCGATGGGTCAGGAGCGTATAAGATTTTGTGTTCACAGTTATAATACTTCAGCTGACATTCAAGAAATTCTTTTTTTATTGAGTACTTTTGTCTAGATTTTTTTAAGTGTTTCATGAATAAATATTTTATTACAGGAATCGGTACAGATGTTGGTAAAACTGTTGCTTCGGCAATAGTTGTGGAGGCTTTACAAGCCGATTATTGGAAGCCCATTCAGGCAGGAGAAATAAGCCATTCTGATATCCATAGTGTCATGGAACTCATCTCTAATTCAAAATCAGAAATGCATGGACATAGTTATGCCTTAGAGACACCAATGAGCCCTCATGCCTCTGCTGAGATTGATGGGATAGAAATAGACATTAATCTTATTAAAGAGCCCAAAACGGATAATCATCTTGTGATTGAAGGAGCAGGAGGTTTGCTAGTTCCTTTAAATGATAAAGAAACCATAGTTGATATGATCAAGGATGATTATAAAGTAATTGTCGTATCAAGGCACTATTTAGGAAGTATCAATCATTCTCTGTTAACCTTGAGTCATTTAAGAGCAAAGGGAATAGAGGTTGTAGGAATTATATTTAATGGCGAGGTTCATCAAAGCACAGAGGAGATAATTACGAAGATGGGAATGGTAAAACAAATCGGCAGAATTGATGAGGAAGCCCATATTGATAAAACAGTAATCAAAAAATACGCTAAGTTATTTAAATCAAGATTGGAGGCATTATAATGAATCTTAAACAAAGAGACCGGAAGCATTTATGGCATCCATTGACTCAACATAAATTACATCCTGAACACTTGCCAATTGTTAGGGCAGAGGGAGTTTGGTTATTTGATGATGAAGGGAACAAATATATAGACGGAATAGCTAGTTGGTACACTTGTATGTATGGGCATAGCAATCCGAGGATAATATCAGCCGTAAGGGAACAATTGGGTACTTTGGATCAAGTTGTATTTAGCGGATTCACGCATCCTCCGGCAATTGAGCTTTCAGAGAAATTAATGGGCATTCTGCCAAGAAATATAGCAAAAATTTTCTTTTCTGATAATGGTTCAACATCGGTAGATGTCGCCATTAAAATGTCTTTGCAATATCATTTCAATAGGGCTAAAAAACGCAGTAAGGTAATCGCTTTACATAATGCGTTTCATGGGGATACCTTTGGGGCTATGTCTGTATCAGGACTATCCGTTTATAATGGTCCTTTTGAAGATTTTTTACTAAGTATTGAAAGAATAGATGTTCCTGATGAGTTGAATTGGGAATCAGTAATGAATGATTTCAAGGCTTTACTTGATACAGGAGAGGTTGCAGCATTTATTTATGAGCCCTTAGTGCAGGGAGCTGCTTCTATGCACATGTTTGCGCCTGAACATCTAGATAAGCTTATTAAAATGGCTAAGGATGCTCATGTTTTGACGATCGCAGATGAAGTGATGACTGGATTTGGTAAAACAGGCCGGAATTTCGCTTCAGATTATATGACGTCAAAGCCTGATATAATTTGTTTGTCCAAATCTCTCACTGCCGGAGTTGCTCCAATGGCCCTTACTTGTTGTAGCCAGGAGGTATATGATGCTTTTTATGATGATGATATCAGCAAAGGTTTTTTTCATGGACATACTTATTCAGCCAATCCTTTGGCCTGCACGGCTGCAATAGCAGGGATAGACCTTCTATGCACAGATGAAATTCAAAGCAATATCAAGAGAATAAATAAGCGGCATCTTGAATTTGAGCAGTATATTAGTAAGAACCCTAAAGTAAAAGCAACCCGCGTAAGAGGAGTGATATTTGCCTTGGATCTCAATGTCCAAATGGATAGATATGGAAAGTTAAGAGATCAATTATATGCTTTTTTTATGGAGCAAGGAGTTTTCTTAAGACCTTTGGGAAATACTGTTTATACGCTTCCTCCTTATGTGATTGCCGATGATGAACTCAATCAGATCTATGATGTGATTGAAAAATGTTTAGAGATAATTTGATATGAGGGATAAAATTTCTATTGTTTCAATGGCTTCGGTATCTGCCTTAGGTGCCTCAGAAGATGAAATTTGGCAAAGTTATGTGGAAAGGAAATCTTTGATTGTCAATAAAATTTTTGATAAATTTTCGGCGCTTGTTAGTGGGGTTTCTGAGAAGTATCAAGATGAAATATGCCTCCTAAATAAAACAAAAAATTACAAGGATTTGGATCCTTCTGTCTTAATGGCGATTTATATTTCAAGAAAAGCTTTTGGACGTTCGGCTTGGAATGATTTAGAGTTTGGCGTGAATATTGGCTCATCAAGAGGAGCTACTCATTTATTCGAAAAATACTTTAAAGAATTTAGCGACAATGACAAAGGGCATGTTAACACTTTAAGTTCCCCAACAACTACACTTGGTAACATTTCATCTTGGGTGGGGCATGACCTGCAAAGTCAAGGACCTGTAATCAGTCATTCTATTGCATGCTCTACTGCTTTACATGGGGTATTGAATGGGATTGCCTGGATAAGTAGCGGTATGAGTGATCGTTTTCTAGCTGGTGGAAGTGAGGCTTCAAATACACCATTTACCATTGCACAAATGAAGGCCTTAAAAATTTATGCAAGACAAGAAACTAAATTTCCTTGCCTCAGTCTTGATATGGAAAAAAATAAAAACACAATGGTTTTAGGAGAGGCCGCCGCAGTTTTTTGTCTTGAAAGAGGGATTAGTAAAAACGCATTGGCCGTGATCCAGGGAATAGGATATGCTACAGAACCATTAAAGCACAATATCTCTATATCAACAAATGCGGACTGTTTCCAGAAATCTATGAAAATGGCGATTAAGGAAATCAAAGCAGAGGAAGTAGATGTAATTGTTACTCATGCACCAGGAACAATAAAAGGAGATAGTTCTGAATGCAATGCCATTAAAATTGTATTTGGAGAAGATCATCCGGCCCTTACATCTAATAAATGGATCATTGGTCATTCTCTGGGAGCATCTGGAGGAATGAGCTTAGAAATGGCAATTTTGATGATGAAGAACCAAAAGTTTATAGATGTGCCTTTTGGTAGTTTTAAGAAAAAACCAAAGCAGATCAAGAAGGTCTTGGTCAATGCGGTTGGTTTTGGAGGGAATGCAGTAAGTGTATTACTTTCTTTAGATTAATAACCTAAATTTTAAATTGAACTCAGGTTAATACATAAGGTTTCCGTATTTTTGAATTTTAAAATAAATGAGATGAGAGCATATTCAAAAGAAGAAATAATAGATATATATAACAAGCCAATTATGGAACTCATCTTTGAGGCCGCGAATGTACACCGCGAGTTTCATGATCCTTCTAAAATTCAGGTGAGTACCTTAATTTCGATCAAAACAGGAGGTTGTCCTGAAGATTGTGGCTATTGTCCTCAAGCTGCGAGATATCACACTCAGATTGATAAAAACGATCTTCTTCCATATGAAACTGTACTCAATCTTGCCAAACGAGCCAAAGAGAATGGATCTTCTCGTGTTTGTATGGGTGCTGCCTGGAGAAATGTGAAAGAAGGAGAAGATTTTGAAAGTGTTTTAAAAATGGTGAGTGGTATCAGTGACTTAAATATGGAAGTTTGCTGTACTCTGGGAATGGTAACCGAAAGTCAAGCTACTCGTTTGGCCGAAGCTGGTTTGCATTATTATAATCACAATTTAGATACTTCAGAAGAATACTATAAGGAAGTAATTTCAACTAGAGGTTATGAAGACCGATTGGAAACATTGAATAATGTAAGAAAGAGTGCCTTAAAAGTTTGTTCTGGAGGAATCATTGGAATGGGTGAAAAAATTGAAGATAGGGCAGGGATGTTATTGAGCCTTTCTAGATTGGACCCACAACCAGAATCAGTACCAATTAATGCATTAGTTGCTGTGGAAGGAACTCCTCTTGAAGAACAGAATATTGTTCCTGTATGGGATGTGATCAGGATGATTGCTACAACGAGAATCGTAATGCCAAAAACTACAGTAAGGTTATCTGCTGGTAGAACTGAGATGAGTACTGAAGGACAGGCTTTATGTTTTATGGCTGGGGCATCTTCAATTTTTGCAGGAGAAAAATTATTGACCACGCCAAATCCAGGTGAGGACAAAGATGCTGAAATGTTTTCTCTGTTAGGATTAATTCCTACTGAAAAGAAAAAGGATAATACAGGTAAATTTAAGATAAGAAAATCCCTAGTGGAAGCCGAAGAAAGTAAAAAATGGAGTAGACCAGGCCATGCCATTGAAAGAAACCTTGCTGCAACTGAGAAAGCTAAGGACCTTAGAAAATCTCTTAAGGAAAGTTAATTTGGGTTTTTTAGTCAGAGGATACCTGAATAAATCCTCTGTAAGTCCCTAAATAAAAGCTATTTTTTGAGCCAAATATTATTATTTGCCGCTCGAGTATAGATTCTATTTCTATCAGAAATATATGAATAAGCATCTCCGGCGGTATTACTAAGAATATTTCCCCTATCTTTTTTTCTGCAAGTTCGAAGGCCCAACTGCCCCTCCTTTCAGGGGTAAATGATCTAAAACCTTAATGGTATCTTTTATATCTAAAAGTAACAATGCAGTATTAGCTCTTCCAAAGCAAAGCGCTGTCGTTGTGCTATCATTTATAAAAGTGAAAGTTGGACACATACCAGAAAAATCACCGCCTTTTGCTGTACATAAAAGTAACCTACTCTGGGGTTGTTTTCAATAGGTCCGATAATCGATTCCTTGAATTAGAAGTATTTTTCGTATTTTTAGAAGTCTTTAATATTTAATCGATTATGCAATACTTTAGTCAAGATTACCTGGAATTCTTTAAAGAATTAGCAGCTAATAACCATAAAGATTGGTTCGATACGAATCGTAAGCGCTATGAAATTGTGGTACGGGAACCGTTCAAAGAATTTATAGCGGAACTTATAAAAGCTTTGTCAAAAAGTGATTCAGATTTAGACATTGAGCCCAAAGAAGCCATTTTCAGGATTAACAGGGATATTCGTTTTTCTAAAGACAAGACTCCCTATAAGCTAAGTAATTCAGCCATAATAAGCAGTAGGGGACGCAAAGATAAAAATCATCCAGGCATCTATATTGAATTTGGACCAGAAAAACTTGCTTTCTACGGCGGTATATATATGCCTGATTCTAAAATGGTTCAGAAATTGCGCGCTTATTTCAAAGAACATTCAAAAGAATTAGACGACATCATAGAGGCACCTGGATTTAAGGACATTTTTGGAGAGTTACGTGGTGAGAAAAGTAAAAGAATACCTATTGAATTTAGGGAGAGTGTTCAAAAACAACCTTTACTTATGAATAAACAATGGTATTATTATACAGATCTGCCACCGGAGATTATAACCTCAAGTAATTTGATGGAGACCATTTTGGAACTTGATAAAAAAGCCTCTCCAATGAAAATTTTTTTAACGAATGCCTTGTATAAATGATTATGAGTAGAATAGCTACATATAACGAGTTTTATAAATTTTATCTTACTGAACATCAGAATAAAACATGTCGGATATTGCACTTCATTGGGACATTAATAGTTTTTATTTTAGCATTCTTGGCGTTTTATTTAGGTAAGTCTTTACTATGGTTTTTTGTTCCTTTATTTGGATATGGTTTTGCCTGGGTGGGCCATTACTTTTTTGAAAAGAATAAACCCGCTACTTTTTCTTACCCATTATGGAGTCTTATTTCGGATTTTAAAATGTTTTTTGATATTTTATTTGGCAAGATTTCATTTGACGGAACTAAGGATTGAAATGTAATGTCAATATATCTCTTCGTCTAAGCTTTTAAATTAATATTTATGAAATTATTATTAAGCGTGGGAATGCTTTTATTGAGCTTAGTTGTTGTTGGCCAGATCAGTGATGATCATTTAGAATTAGGAGATAAGGCTCCACAAATTGTGTCAGTTGATCAGAATGGTAAACAGATTGATTCAAAAACAATTTTACAGGATCAGCAGATTTTGCTCATTTTTTACCGTGGAAATTGGTGCCCTCATTGTATGAAACATCTGAGCTCTCTTCAGAGTCACTTACAAGAGTTTAAGGATAAGGGAATCTATGTTTTAGTAGTTAGCCCAGAAAGTGAAGAAAGAACAGTGGAGACCTCAAATTTGATAGAAAGCAGTTTTTCTATTATTCACGATTCAGGAAATAAAATAATGAATGACTATATGGTGGCCTTTGAAGTAAACGAGAAAACCGTACCTAATTATTATGAAAAATTAAACGAACGATTAGCTACTTATAATGTAGACAATAATAATGTTTTACCGGTTCCGGCTACTTATTTGATTAATCAAGATGGAAAAGTATCTTATGTTCATTATGATCCTGACTATAAAAATCGTTCAGATCTCAATGAAATTTTAAAATTTTTATAAAAAAAACACCTGTCCAAATTAATGAACAGGTGTTTTTATTTTTTAACAATACAATTCCATAGTATCATTACATGATTGATATCTTACATCATTCCTGGCATACCACCACCACCCATTGGAGGCATTCCTCCGGCAGGGGCATCTTCTTTGATGTCAACTAGCGCGCATTCAGTGGTAAGGATCATTCCGGCAACCGAAGCCGCATTTTCCAAAGCAATACGAGTTACCTTAGTAGGATCGATAATTCCTGCTTTGTGCATATGCACGTATTCTCCTGTTTTTGCATTGAATCCATAATCATTCTTTCCTTCAAGAACCTTAGAAACAATAACTGATCCTTCGTGTCCTGCATTCTCAGCTATTTGACGAAGTGGTTCTTCAATGGCACGTGCAATAATCTTAATACCTGTACCCTCATCCTGATTCTCACTTTTCAATTTGTCGAGTTTTGATTTAGCTCTAACAAAAGCAACGCCACCACCAGCGATAATACCTTCCTCAACGGCAGCTCTGGTTGCGTGTAAAGCATCATCCACACGGTCTTTCTTTTCTTTCATTTCAATCTCACTGGCTGCACCTACGTACAAAACAGCTACACCTCCTGCTAATTTAGCCAAGCGTTCCTGAAGTTTTTCTTTGTCATAATCAGAAGTTGTAGTCTCAATTTGAGCCTTGATCTGGTTAACCCTTCCTTTGATTGTGTCAGTATCTCCTGCACCGTTTACAACAGTCGTATTGTCTTTGTCAATACTAATTCTTTCAGCTGTACCCAACATGTCAATAGTTGCATTTTCAAGGGTAAATCCTCTTTCTTCAGCAATTACCGTACCTCCTGTTAAAATAGCAAGATCTTCAAGCATGGCCTTTCTTCTGTCTCCAAAACCTGGTGCTTTTACAGCTGCTATTTTTAAAGATCCTCTTAATTTGTTTACAACAAGAGTTGCCAAAGCTTCTCCGTCGATGTCTTCTGCAAT
>RCNB010002351.1_pt1 | contig 11658 bp, 5 predicted proteins | sample 2041321 | NCBI WGS metagenome assembly RCNB01 (sample SAMN09708232, study PRJNA481090) | Marine sediment metagenome, whole genome shotgun sequencing project.
TGGGGTTATGAAAGGGATTTTAAATTAAATGATGTTTTAGGAACACTGCCTATTGTAAAGGAGTTAGGATTTAAATGGGTTGTTCTGGATGATGGTTGGCAAACTGCTGAAGGGGATTGGTATTTACACCCTAAAAAATTCCCTAAGGGCGATAGCGATATGAAAGCATTTGTCGATAAAATTAATGATGCTGGCTTAAAAGCTAAATTATGGTGGGCTCCATTAGCGGTTGATCCGGGAACGGATCTAATTAAAGAGCATTCGGATATGCTTTTACTTAACGAAGATGGTTCTACACAAGATATAACTTGGTGGGATAGCTATTATTTATGCCCAGCTTATGATAAAACACTCACTTATACGAAAAATCTTATTGTAAAAATGATGAGTGTTTGGGGATATGAAGGATTAAAAATTGATGGGCAGCATCTCAATGGTGTGCCGCCATGTTATAATCCAAAACACAATCATGCTTATCCTGAAGAATCAGTTGAAAAACTTCAAGATTTTTGGAAACTAATTAATGAAACGGTGCTTAGCATTTCGAAAGATGCTGTTATCGAAATTTGCCCATGCGGTACATGCTATTCATTTTACAATTTACCCTACATGAATCAACCTGTTAGCTCAGACCCTCTTTCATCATGGCAAATCAGATTAAAAGGAAAAACACTAAAAGGGTTGATGGGAGAAAATTTACCATACTATGGTGACCATGTTGAATTGAGTGATAATATGAGTGATTGGGCAACTACTGTTGGAATTGGTGGAGTGATCGGTACAAAATTCGTTTGGCCGGTTGGTGTACATAAAAATATAGAAACTGGTGAGATAGATCTAACAGAAGAAAAAGAGAAAGAGTGGGCAAAATGGGTAAGTATCTATAATGAAAAGATGCTTCCCAAAGGTTTTTATCTCGGCGAGCTTTATGATATCGGTTTTGATAAACCTGAGACTCATGTGGTAAGCAAAGATGGAAAAATGTTTTATGCTTTTTATGCATCCGAGTGGGATGGGACTGTTGAATTACGTGGTCTTGAAAATAAAATCTACAAGGTCAAGGATTATGTGAATAATATTGAACTTGGTGAAGTAACCGGGCCTCTATCTTCATTGCCTGTTAAGTTTAGTCAATCCTTGTTGATAGAATGTGAGCCATCAAATTGATTAATCCAAAGATGAGAAGCTTATTACTAAACTCTATCATTGAATGATGGTATTGTCTATACAAGACTGAATATTTACTAATTAATTTTGCTTCCCCTGATTGGTGATGAAGATTTACAAATCGTTGAAACGCAATATTCAATTACATTTACTAAACCTATATAACTAGGAACTCTTATGAGACGAAGATCATTTCTTAAAACCACCGGTGCAATTACTTTTGGTGTTGGGGCAGCGGCAAACAATATGTTCGGTTTTATTCCTGCACACAATTGGGAAAAATATGATTTTGGCAATGGTCCGATGGTTACAGATAGGCTTAATCAAGGTCCCTTTCCTATTTATGAACCCGAAGTTGTTGCTCCCAATAGTGAAGTTGTAATGACGACTAACCCATCCAATAAAATAATTAGAAATTATGGAATGGGTTTAACTGTGTATGTATCCGGTGATATAGGCCCTCCAAAAATTGAGGGTGAAAAACTTGATAAATCATTAGAGGATTTAGTAAAACTTCCATTTGTACAAAAAATATATCTTAGACCCGATTGGAGAGATATCCAAAATCAGTCTGGAAAATTAGATTTTCCTGACTATTGGAAAATCACATTTGATCTTGCAAAGCAGTATAATAAAAGAATTGGATTTAGGATTATGACTGAGAATCCGGATATTCCTGAATTAGGAGTCCCGGATTTTCTAAGTGATAAAATTCCATATAACAGTTTGAAAGGCACTTGGTCAAACAGTTCTTCAAGTATCAGAAATAAAAAAGCACATAAATTTCCAAGGTATGATCATCCTGAATACCAAAAAGCTTTTACCGAATTAAATGAACTGCTAGCAATAGATTTTAATGGCAATCCGCAGATTGAATACATGGATACATTTATGTACGGTTTCTGGGGCGAAGGGCATTCATGGCCGTTTGAAGGACATCCTTTTCCGGATAATGTAACTGCTGAAAAAACCTTCATGAAAATGTTTGATACCCAGCTTAAATATTGGACTAAAACCCCATTGGTTACAAATACTCAGCCTGATTTCAGCAGGGTAGGAAATTCTGAATTAGTTGATAAAACAATTAGATCCCACAACTGGCTTAGAACCGATACTATCTATATTGAAAATATGCAGATTGAATCTCTAAGCAATAGGCCGGCATGGGTTGCAGCAGTATGCGAAGTTGGAATGGGGACTCTTGAAAGACATGAAAATAGGATGCGTGAAGGTATTGGATTTAATGATAATTTGATTTCTCATGTAATGGATGCCGGTGCAAACTATTTTTCAATCTGGAATTGGCATAATATATCAGCCAGAAATATTCTCGATTATTATGAAAAATATCCCGAAAGCATCGATCTCTTAGCTAGAAAAATTGGATACAGAGTCAGAACCTCCTGGATTTGGAGTTTTAATAAAGGTGAAAACCCCGGATTAGTTATGGGTTTTGTTAATGATGGAATTGCTGGTGTTCCCGGCATATTGCGGATAACTGTATTTAATGGTGATGGTTCTGTAGAAGTAAGCGGCTGTTTGGATCCCGGTTATCCAAAACCCACCGGTGTCAGACAGGCAATGTTCATGTTACCTAAAGGTACTGACTGGAAAGGATTAAAAGTTAAAGCCGAATTAGAAGTTAAAGGCTTAGTCTATCCGGTTGAGTGGGCATGTCATCAAAAATTAAATGATGATGGCTCCTTAACACTAAATGCAAATATGTAGAGTAAAAGTTTTAAATAAATTTAGTTTAATATATTTTATAAAATTATGGAGTTAGGATAAGAATAATGAAAAATAAAATGTGGTTCTTGAAAATTTGTACAACTATTTTTTTAATATCTGCGATTACATCATACTCCCAGACTGATGCAGATCAGATATTACTGAAAAATTATAGACCTAAAAACATTTATAAAGTACCTGTAAGCAATATTCAAAAAGCTAAGTATCCAATTATCGATATGCATTCTCATCCCTATGCAGAATCCCCTGAAGAAATAGATAAGTGGGTTAAAAATATGGATGCGGTTGGAATTGAAAAGACAATTTTACTGACTTATTCATACGGAGAAAAATTTGACTCAATTGTAACAGCATATTCAAAATACCATGACAGATTTGAACTATGGTGCGGAATTGATTACACAGGTTACGATCAACCAGGATTTGGTCCCAACGCCGTTACCGAATTGGAAAGATGTTTTAATGCAGGAGCAAAAGGAATTGGTGAATTAGGTGATAAGGGGAAAGGACTATTTTACTGTGAGCCTAAAGCATACGGATTGCATGTTGACGATCCAAGACTTGATCCTGTTTGGGAAAAATGTGCGGAACTAGGTATGCCAGTAAATATTCATGTTGGTGAACCGCAATGGTTTTATGAGTCTATGGATTCAACTAACGATGGTTTAATGAATGCTTTGGAATGGAGACTTGATAATCAGGAGGGAATACTAAAGTTACCGGAAGTAGTTAATACTTTAGAAAACGCAGTGGCCAAACATCCCAACACAACTTTTATAGCTTGCCATCTTGCTAATTGTAACCATGACCTTGAACTATTAGGAAGATTGTTTGACAATTATCCAAATTTATATGCTGACTTTTCAGCACGCTATGCTGAAAATGCGCCCGTTCCTAAATATACTGCCAAGTTTTTTGAAAAATATCAAGAAAGACTTTTATACGGTACTGATATGGGTTTTGAAGAAGATATGTACAAAGTAACGTTTAGAATTCTCGAAACAGCTGATGAACATTTTTATGAACATGAACTCTTTGGATATCATTGGGCTTTATATGGCTTAGATTTAAATGACGAAGTACTATTAAATATTTATCGAAATAATGCAATTAAAATCATTGGTAAATAATAAATAGAATAGAAAATACTTAAGGAATCAAACACTTTTTCTTAAATCTATTTATGGGTGAAATATTAAGATATGAAGCCATGTTTGACCTGAATAATAATGTGAGTATTTAAACAGTGATCATTAGGAAGTATAGTCTTGTAAATAAAATCAAAATTTTTATCAGGAAATAATTATGATAAGCAATCGGAACATTATAATCGCGGCAATAGTTTTTATATTACTTCTACATACAAACGGGTATTGCCAGGGAGTCTCAAAGAAATCATATACTGGAATAACGGTGGCGCCTTCATATATGTATTACATGACAGGCAGAACTGACAGGATTACTGGATTTGTTGTAGATGTGGACGATAAAAATATTTCAAATCCCGCATTAATATTTCTTGCAAGCGGCATTGAAGGAGAGGGCGATGCATATCTGACAGTTAATGATAAAAGGTATGATATACCTCCTTTGGAAGGTGACTTCAAAAATAAAATAGATGTGGATTTAGAAGCAAGAGGAAAAGCACAATTTTATACAGTAAATTCTGCTGATGATATAGTCGGTAAATATATAATACCTATTGATGGAAAGATTCTCAAAGAGGGAATTAATGAGATCGCATATTTCAAAAAAGATGGAACAGATGGTTTTGAAATTACTGGTACCATAATTCAATCAACTGATGAGAAAGAACCTACATTGCTCGGGCAGACATATCATATCCTTTCTCGCGGCAGACCGGCATCTATCACCGATTTTGATTACATATTCAATTATAAGGGTGAAAAAGTTTTACATGAGAATGACATCCCAGATTGGGCCAAAAGGGGGAAAGTCAATTTTTACAGAACCGGTATAGACTATAATAATCTTGATAGAATGTTTGAAATGTTTGAAGAAGCCAGAATTAATCTTGTTGCTATTGGTGTTCCTCATGAAAGAAACACCGAATATTATTATAAGGTAAAGAGTTTTATTGAAAGGTGTCACGAAAATGGTATACGTGTTACGGCATTTAATTCACTTGGTGGTATCGGGCTTCGTGAACTAATGTTAAATCCCGAATTAGAAGAGTGGATTAGTCATGATGAATATGGCGCTAAAAGATGGCGTCAGCCTGGCAAAGTATTCGCAGCCGATTTAGCAAACGAAAATTATAGAAACTCAGTTCTTGAGAATGTTAAAATTCAAATTGAACTAAAAATTGATGAAATATATTTTGATTATGCAATAGGGGGAACTGGCGATGTCCTTGACTTCTTATATGATGTTAGGAATTTGGCAAAAGCTAATAATCAAGAAATAACAATTTATGGTAATTGTAAAGGGAATATCCTTGTTGATGAAGTATGCGATTTAACAAAAAGTGAGGGCACTACAGAAGCTGGAGTTTGGGACGGTAAGTGGGTTCATAATATACCTCAGGCTAGGTTCTATTATGCTGTAGGGAATCAAATTAAACCATACCGAAGTAAATATGAGGGTTCTGATCCAGGTGTCCCAAATCCTGGTGCATTTGATGTAAGAGACAGCATGAAGTACGGTTGGCAAAAACCAATTGCAGAAGCATCCGCTTTCCAATCTCATTTTGCTATTGCAGAGTCTGGCGGTAAAATGTTTAATCATTGGGTGAAGAAAGATAATGATCTTGCGATGGAGATATGGAACAACATTGTTCAATATTATACATTTCTTGATGACTATCAGGATTTATATACGGAAGTATTTACTGTTAGTAATATTGGAGTTATTGCCCCACCATTGGTCCCAAGTTTTGAAGTATCACTCAAGAGAGATAATCTTTATAACACATTAGCTGAAATGAGTGTAATGTACGAAGTGATCTTGTTGCATAATTTGAATAACGTTGAATCTCTTGAAAAGTATCAAACTCTGATATTTCCAAATATACCCTGGGTAAGTAAAGATGTAATTGAATTGATTGAAAAGTTTAAGGAGAATGGCGGTAAAATAATAACTATTGGAAGTGCAGAAGAATTAAGAAACCTTGCAGATGTTCAAATACCGACAAGTATCTTTAATCAGTTAGATGATGATGAAGGACGAAAAAATTTAGTTAGCAAAATAAGTGAAGTAACCGGTTCCAAAATTATATCTATTGAATCCGAATCCGAATTTATTGTGGGAAACATTGTTCATAAGAGAGGAACAAATAGATATCTGTTACATTTTGTAAACTATAAAAAACCAGTAAAGAATGTTAAGGTTAAAGTTGATTTAAATAGTATTGTTGACGGTATTGAAGAAAATTCATTAAAAATAATTACGCCTGATAAAATTAGTACCGAGTTAACAGATGTAAAGTATGATAGTAATAAACTCGAATTTACAATGTCGGAACTAAAAATTTATAATGTTGTAGAGTTGGAAGTGAAATAATCTTTTTTTGAATACAAAATTATATAGGGATGGAAATTAACTTAATTATAGTGACAAATTTATTTTGTAAAATATTTACTACATGTATTATGGATAGGTACATCTAAAATGAAAGATTATTTTTTTAGATTATTCTGTTTATTCCTAATATTAACATGTATTTCCAGTATCAAAACATATGCTATTGATGAGAAGATTATACTCGAAAACAATACTGGTATTAAAATAGTTATTCCCAAAACGGTGAATGGTTACTCTTTCGGTACAATCTACATTAATGATATACCTATCGAGAAATCATTATTGAATGGTATGTTGCTATTCAAAGATACAAAAAGCAACAATGATATTTGGCTTTATGGTTCTTATGCGGAGAAAATTAATAATCTTAAATACAGGTTTTCTGGAGCGGGAAGTATTGATGGTTCTAATGTTTCCTTTAACATGACAGTTAATTTACCTGAGGATATAAATGCAATAAATATTACATACGACTTTAAGGTGGATAAAGACATACAGGGTAGACAAGCTTGTTTATCATTCCATAACGAGTTTATGAGTGATTGGAAATGTCATATGTATCCCTGGGTTGCCGATTCTCGTTATATTCAAAGGGATCCTCTAACCTGGCCGGGAATTCCTTCTTTAATCATGTATCGGGATGATATGTCAGTAGGTCTGATGTGGGGTATTGATCCAAATTCAGATTACCTGAATCCTACAACATGGACAAAGGATTTTGGACTCTATTTTATTAATGGTCAGCTCCCGGTTCAATATAGGGTTGGTGGAAGAGAACTAAAAATGGAAATAGAGTATAGTTGTCCCATGCAATTGATTATTTCTGATCAGTCGGATCCAGATTTAATGATTACAGAACTAGTTCAATCCTGGATGAAAAATAGTGATTATAAAGTAGAGGAATTATTTGTTCGCTCAAATGATGAAGCACTTAATTTATTTATTCAAGGGAGAAAAAATACTAGCATGTGGTACCCAGGAAAGGGGTATAGACTTGAAATGGGAGATCCATCTAGTGCTTTTATTTACATTGGAGAACAAGGTGTCTCTGCTCTTTTTGACTATATGTTATATGAGTTGACAGATGATGATTTATGGAGACAGCGTGCATTTGAGCAAATGGATTTTATCCTTAATGGGCAAACTACGAATCCAGAAGATCCCTTATATGGATATATTCATACGGCATTTAGTTTGGTAGATTATGGTCCGGCTGGTAAAGGATTTAATAGTTATGATCGCGGCTCCAATCCTGGTTACAAAGTAGATTTGAATGTTTATCTGGGACTATATATGCTCAAAATGTGGGAGCGTGTGAAAATACATGAAGGCATTGATAATAAGAAATGGCATGATGCTGCGATAAGAGCAATTGATTGGGCAGTTAGCCAACAAAATAGCGATGGTGGATTCCCACAAAAACTAAGCTTTGTCCCATTCGAATATAGAGAAGGAAATGAGTGGATGGGCACAGGTCAACCTGAATATGTAAAGTACAGAAATCCTGGTGAGAAATCTATATCTACTACTTCGGGAAGAGCTCTGCCTGGACTTTGGAATATCTACAATATTACTGGGGACGAAAAATATAAACTAGTCATGGAGAAGTTAGAGAAGTATACACTCAAAAGTTTTCAAAACAAATATTTATTTAATAGTCATCATCCTGATCTTCCACCTCATACATTAGAAGAAGCTTCTATTTGGGGAATTTGTGAGTATTGGTTATATCGATTTGAGGAAACAAAAGAAAACGAATATCTAAAACATGCAGTCGCAAATGCGTACCTATCTTTAACTTGGAAATGTCCCAAGCAATTATCATGGGTAGATAACCCGACCCAACTGGGATCTGTTGAGCAACAATATTTTCTACAATACTCAGTTTACTGCTATCAGAATCGTCAAGTGGAGTGTCTAAAAAAACTTTATGATTTTACAAAAAATGATTTGTATAAACTATTAGAAGAACGTATTACTCAGAACGTATATTGGACTCAGATATCTGAGGGCGATTTCATGGGAGCTACTCATGAAGCAATTGCTGATCCATGGTTAGCCAGGGAGGAAGATAACTTAAATGAACAATTAAATACCAAAAAGGATGAAACTGATGAACTAAAGTCACATTTAAATCAAACTGGTTTTAATGAAACGGGTACAATTTATATGAGTGAGCAATCACTGGATCTACTAATTCAAATCGTTGAAATGTATCGTATTGGCATATATATATGTAGTGATGAAAGTATTATGAATAAATCATACGCTTCGGGTCAGACTTACTATAGTAAAAATATTATAGGCAAAGAGATTACTAGTCTTCAAGTAATACCATCCCAGGGATCAGTAAATACAGTAGTTAAATCATGGAGTGAAAATAAAAAAGTTTGGATACTGAATAATAATTCTGAAGCTGGTGTAAAAATAAAACACATTGTGGATTTTTTAATCCCTGGGAGTACTTACCATTTACAAATTGATAACGAGGAAATTGCTACCTATCAAACTAATCCAAAAGGTTCGTTAGAATTTTCTCTTACTGATAATTTCGTTGAGGCCAAAACTATTAAACTCATTAAAAGAAATTAATTGATACTTCCAAAACTTTATTGGGATTGATTTTAAATAATTGTATTTCTTATTATTTGGGAATGCAGATATGTTCAATCCTTAGCAGTAGATATTAAATGAGGATAAGATGCGTAACATATATTTCTGTATAATTTTATTTGCAATTTCAGTATCTGCTCAATCTAACCTTATTACAAACAGTGTTTTTTCACCCTACGAATGGGCAACTTATTATGCGGTAAAAAAGACAACCCCAATTAATATTGATGGTGATTTATCGGACTGGAAAAATGTTAAGGGATTTACCATGGACCAAAGAAAATATTTTTTCGTCGGTCAAGGGATGTCTTCAGCAAAGTGGAATGGATTATTGGATCTATCAGGAAATTTTAAAATAATGTGGGATTCGGCCTTTATTTATATCGCAGCAGAAGTGATTGATGATAAAGTTACCGAACCTCACGGCTCCCTGTTGGAAGGTTCAGAATCTGGTTCATGGGACGATGATGGGGTTGAAATTATGTTTGATAATGACGGATGCGGAGCAACTAGATACTATATTGGTGATAAATTACATCATGAATTTCATTTTGTGTATAGTGATGATGTTCCATATATCTTTGACAATTTCTGGGTGCCAAAACCCGGAGCTCAACAACCTATGTTCGTCCTACCAAATGGAGAGCTTGAACCTCTTGCTTATCCTGATGAAGTGATGGAGAAAAATGATGTAACTGAAATATTTGCCCAATCTCCATACAATGGTGAATATAAATTTAAAAGAACTAAAATGGGATACAATTTAGAAGTGAAAATGTCATTACCCGGAACTCAAATGGTTGCGATAAATGAAGGAGGTCACAAAATTGGATTTGATATTGCATTTAATGATAATGATGAAGGTAAAGGTGCTCTCAAACAGCAGTTTCATTGGTCAGGCATGAATGGAATGTTTTGGCGAAATTGTCAATTCTTTGGCAGTTTAATTCTGTTAAATGAATGATTCATAGAAGTATTAAATAATAAAATATAACTATATAAGTTCAATGAAAAATATTGGAGCTGAATTGAAAAATATCCCGATCTCTATATTGCTCTTGTTGGCCATACAATCATGCATGAATCAGTCCATTATTACTTATGAAGAAGTTAATAATAAAATTCATTTTAATAATACTGCCATCAATTTGGAGATTGATAACGATATGAAGATAAAAACTTCATATATGAAGAATGGTGAATTGCGTTCTATCGTTTCAGATCAATCGAAACCAAATGATTATCTGGTTATTGATGGAAAAGAAGTTTACGACTTTGTAATAGAAAAAACTGAACTACAAAAAATAAACAACGAGTTTGGGGAAGGAAAACAATTAAGGCTTTCGGGCAAAACTAAAATTGTTGTTAATGAAAGTGAAACAGTTTTAGAAAAAATATTAACAATTGAATTATACAACAATCTTCCAAATGCAGCGATCACTTATGTTGAGTACATCAATTTATCTGACAATCCGTTAATTATAAATAAAGTTGTGGGTGCTTCTTATGCTTTGGATCGTAAACTAATTGATCCATCAAAAAAAAGTTATGATTTTTCTCTATTTCAGGGCTGTGGTGTTGATTGGGGACTTGATTACTGCAATATTAAAGTGGATTCGAGTTATTCCGCCACTAATTTTATGGGTATTACCAATGCGCATCGTGATCCAAAGGGTGGAGGAATTCCTCTATTAGATATTTGGGGCAAAGAGATGGGTATGGCAATTACGCATATTTCCAAAAAACCAGAATTTGTGAATTTTCCAATTCATACATTATCCGATGGAAGAGTTCAATATGCAATAGAAGAATTATATAACCATCAATTTGATCCCATCAGTTTGGCAAAAGATGAAAAGTTTTTAACATTGAAACATGCTGTTATTGTTCATTCATTGGACTATTTTGATGCCTTAAGAACGTACGCGCAATTTCTAAATTATCAGGGTATAAAAACATTTAAAGAAACACCCGATACCGTTCCTCAATCTTATTGGAAAACCTGGGGCTATGAACTTGACTTCAAGTTGAATGATATTTATGCGAAAATACCTGAGTTCAAAGAATTAGGTATTGAGATGATTGTTCTTGATGATGGTTGGTTTTCAAATTATGGTGACTGGGAGCCGAATACTGAAGCTAATAAATTTCCAGAAGGTAGAGAAAGCCTTAGCAAATTTGTTAATGATATACACAATGAAGATCTGAAAGTTGGAATTTGGTGGTGTCCGTTAATTGCTGAACCGCATTCTGATATTGCAAAAGAAAGCCCAGATTGGTTTATGCATCAAAAAGATGGTGCTCCTTATTTAATGAAAGCACCTGACTCTTATTTTTTATGTCCTGATTACGAACCGGTATTAAAATTTTGGGAAGAGCAGATTGAGAAATTGTACATAACTTTTGATATTGATTTTATTTACCATGATTGGGCAAATTTAATTGAAGTTCCCCCATGTTATAATCCTGCACACAAACATGAATCACCTCTATCACCCTACTGGAATATGTCCAAACAATATAAAATGATGTTTGAAAAGGCACAATCCATTAAACCTGGTTATGCGGTGGAAATGTGTGAATGCG
>RCNB010002352.1_pt1 | contig 11657 bp, 8 predicted proteins | sample 2041321 | NCBI WGS metagenome assembly RCNB01 (sample SAMN09708232, study PRJNA481090) | Marine sediment metagenome, whole genome shotgun sequencing project.
AATTATAATGCCATCATCTATTAATTTATTAAAATACGCTACACCCTTGGTCTCCTTAACTTGATAAGACAACTCAGGATACATAGATTCGTTAAGCTTTACAGGAATAAAATGCTCCCAAATTATTCTATTAACACGGTCGTCTTCAAACAAATCGGTTACTATTGGTGCACCATCATCGGTATTAATCATTATAGGATAAGGGTAATCTGTAGATTCTTCCCACATAACAAAAAGCAATTTATCTTGCACTAGCGCTAACCTTTTTGCTACCTCCAGAGAAGCAAACCACTCTTGAGCATTACAAAAGTTAATTGAAATAAAGAGACATAGAAGAAAAATATTTTTCAAAATTGTATGATTAGTATTAAAATTGGCATCAATATTTGTTCCAAAAAGTATTAATTTTTGATTCTTTTTTTCATTTCTTCAACAATATTAAAAGCGGCAGGACAAATAGCAACATTCTTAAGTGTTAGTTCAGAAATTTGCTGAAACTTTTTTCTGTCCGTATGCGGAAACTCACGGCAGGCTTTTGGTCTTACATCATAAATTGAACAGTAATTATCACTCCCCAAAAAAGTGCAAGGTACACTTTGCAATACATAATCATTATCCTCGTCCACACGTAAATATTGGTTAATGAAGTCTTGGGTGTTTAGTTTGAAATATTTTGCAATACGATCTACATCCTTATCTGTGAGCAAAGGTCCAGTCGTTTTGCAACAATTAGCACAGGTTAAACAATCGGTTCTTTCAAACTCGTCATCATGCAGTTCTTGCATCACATAATCCAAATCCTTAGGCATCTTCTTTTTCAGCTTTACGAAGAATTTTTTGTTTTCGATATGCTTATCTTTGGCCAACTTTGGGAGATTGTTTAAAATGTCTTGCATGATGCTAAAATAGTATTTTTAATGAGATGCTGAATCTAGTTCAGCATGACAAACAAATTGCCGCGACTTTAAAAAGTCTCACAATGATGTAAATTATGAAAGACCTATTTGGAAAAGCCTTATTAGATTATCATAATGGAAATTATACGGAGGACATAATAACCTCCACAAATATTTCTAATGAAGATATATTGCCACTTCCCTATTTGTTTAGAAATTTTTCTGAAATGCCAAAATTAGAACAAAAGGCATTACAATTAAGCAAAGGAAAAGTCTTGGATGTTGGCTGTGGTACTGGTATCCATGCTTTATACTTGCAAAACAAAGGCTTTGAAGTAAAAGCAATTGATATTTCTCAAGGTGCCATCGAAGTTTGTAAGCAAATAGATGTATTAAATACTGAAATAAAAGATGTTCTAGACGAAACTGAAACCTTTGACACCATACTTTTATTAATGAATGGAACGGGAATTTTTCAAGAACTAACTCAAGTTTCTAAATATTTAACACATTTAAAAACCCTTTTAAAACCTAACGGGCAAATATTGATTGATTCTTCTGATATTAAATATATGTACGAAGATGAAGATGGTGGAATTTGGATGGATGCGAATGCTAATTATTATGGAGAGCTTGATTATTATTTGAGCTACAAAGGCGAAACAGAAGAGCCATTAAAATGGCTGTATTTAGATTTTAACACGCTTTATACCGCTTGTACTTCTATTGATCTTAACTGTGAAAAAATCGAAGAAGGTGAGCATTATGATTATTTGGCGAAAATCACGCTTTAATAGTACATAATATTCTTTTTTGTCATTCCTGCGAAGGTAGGAATCCGTTACAATAGATTAATTTCCATTAATAAGATTCCTACCTTCATAGGAATGAAAGAACTATTGTAGTTGACCGCCAACATAAGTCGCCTTCACTTTTATATTTGGGATTTCATCTACTGGTACTTCCATAATATTTTTATCAAGTATTATAAAGTCGGCAAATTTTCCAGCTTCAATACTCCCCTTTTCATTTTCTTCAAAATTAGAATATGCTACCCAGATGGTCATTCCTTTTAAAGTTTCTTCTCGAGTCAACGCATTTTCCATTTGATAACCCCCTTCTGGATATTGCTTTAGGTCTTGCCGAGCAACGGCAGCATAAAATGTATAAAACGGACTTACATGCTCTACCGGAAAATCAGTACCAAGTGCCACTTTTCCGTATACATTCAATAAATCTTTAAAAGCATAGGCTCCTTTAATACGCTCACTCCCAACTCGGTCTTCAGCCCAATACATATCACTTGTGGCGTGTGTAGGCTGCACAGATGGTATAATGTCATCAAACAATCCGAAATCCTCTGGAGAAATCACTTGAGCGTGCTCAACTTTCCAACGTCTATCCTTTTTCCCTTTTAAAACATCTTTATAGGTTTGTAACACTGCGTGGTTAGCAGAATCACCAATGGCATGCGTGTTCATTTGAAATTCTGATTCAGCTATTCGCCTTGCTGTTTCTTGTAAAGTTTGAATATCGTTAACCATCAAACCAAAATGCCCTGGCTTATCGGAATATGGTTCTCTTAACATTGCTCCTCTAGACCCCAATGCCCCGTCTGCATAAAACTTAAATGAGCGAACATTTAATCTGTCCGTTTTAATAATGCCTTTATCTAAAAAATAATTTAAATTCCTTTTAGATGCAGAAACCATAGCATATATGCGCATTTTCAAACATCCAGATTGTTGTAAACTATCAATGATATTTATTGAATTAATACCTAGACCCGCATCATTTACTGTTGTTAAACCATAATCAAAACAAATGTCTTGGGCGTCTAACAGAGCTTTCACAATATCATTACGATTTGATTTGGGCCAATACCTCATTACTAAATTTTTAGCATTGTCAACCAATATACCTGTTAATTCTCCTTTTTCAACTACCACTTCTCCACCGCCAATTTTACTGTTAATAGATACACCTCCTAAGTCTAAAGCCGCTTGGTTACACAATATAGCGTGTCCATCTATTCGGGTCAACGAAACTGGAATCTCTGGGAACAATTCATCCAATTGCTCCTTATTAGGGAATTCTTTTACTTCCCAATCATTTTGATCCCAACCTCTACCAGTAATATATTTTAATTTATTTTTCTTTTGAAAATCCACTACGCGCAGTAAAACCTCATCAAAACTAGTAGTGCCTACCAGGTCTGCAGATCGTTGATTATTCCCTAGTCCCAAAAAATGACAATGTGCATCAATAAACCCAGGTGTTATGGTTTGTCCATGTGCATCTAACATATTATCTGCCTCGTATTTTGCCATAATATCAGACGATGAACCAACTTCTAAAAATTTACCGTCTTTCACGGCAAAAGCCTGAACTGTTTCAAAATTCTTATTTACTGTGTAGATATTGGCATTCGTAACAATTAAATCAACTTTCTGTTTGCTTGCACAGTTGAATGATATTAGGACAAGTAAAAGGAATATTAGTTTTTTCATGGTGGGTTATTTTTTATAAAAATAAAAAAAGTGCTCTTAAAAAGAACACTTTAATGAAAATATGTCATTATAAATATAGTGAAGTAATCTCATGAAATTAATTTCAATTTAAAAGATTACTTCGTCGTTATACTCCTAGTAATGACATTTAGAAATCAAACTTATACGTAGTTCCAGCCAAAAATTGAATGCCTTGTACAGGATAATTCAACCAACGTTGGTAATCTTGATTAGCAATATTATTTGCCTTAACATAGGCAGACCACTTATCGTTAATGCGATAACCCAAATGTGCATTAGCATCAAAATAACTTTCTAAAGACACTATAATAGGTGTTGAATTAATTAAAGGGTCAACAACATAGGATTGATCAAAACGCTCTCCTATATAATATAAATTGGCACCAGCATACCAATGTTCGTCAAATTGAATGTCCATAAACAACGATGCTTTAAAATCTGGCCTATTCCAAGGTTTAGATTCGGTATCTGTACTATATGAAAAATACTCCGCTTTTATTCCTAATGTGAAGTTTCTATTAACATCAACATTTAGTTCACCAAAAACGCTAAGGGTGGATACATCATCATAAACAACGCTATAGGAGTTTCCGTACTGGTAATTTTCAGTTTCACCAATAAGAACTGGATTAGATTGTAATAAAGCTGAATTATTTTCGGCGTAATAATTTCCTCTGATATTATAACTCATATTATTAGATAATTTACCTTTTAATCCAACATATGCGTTGTATTGCTGATCCGTAGGGACTATAAATAAAGTTGGAGATACAAAAGGGTTTTCAGTTGCAAAATTATGATATGTATTTTGAATAAGGTCACCCTCGATGCCTCCATAAGCGATTAATATTTCATTGACCATTCTATATGAAGCTGTCACTTTTGGATAAATATAAAGTTTATTTTTGCCTGCTTCAGTATCGTTTAAATAATATAATGACACACCTAAATCCAGAGTTAAATCATCTTCTTTAATTTGATAACTTGGGCTAACACCAATATTAAAATTACCATATTTAACCTCTGCTGCAGTAAATATATTTCTGTCGAATGTGCCGTTTAAATAATCAATTTTTACAGTTGTATTCATATCTCCATTCCTTAATGGGATATCAAAATTTGTTTTTGCAGTAAATCTATTTTCACCTGAGTCATAATCATCTGCAAAACGTCTAAAACGCATACTGCCCTCATTAAACAATCTATTTTCAAACTCAATTTCACCACCAAAATCAAATGTAAAAAATTTGTGCTGTGGATCTAAACCATTTGCAGTTGACTGATTAAATAGCGGTTGAGGCAATCCGTACCAATTAAACACCTGGTGTTGAAAACCTGCATCTACATTCCACGAATAATCACGTAACTTGGTTGCATAATTGATGTTTACCTGTGTATTGGAAAAATCGTCATCCAACAACAAATTTTCAATCCCACCTTGAGATGAATGATGGCTCACATAACCACCAACACTTTCGGTTCTATTTATAGCATGATTCAAATAAACCTCACCCAAAAAACTGGTATAACTTCCAACTCCAAAAGATGCATAATTATCATACAACTTAACAGGTTTAGCTTTATCCACATCAGCGGCTTTACCCTTAGCTGGTGTAAAAGTTGATGCTACAGGAATTGAAAAAATATCATATTTAATTTCCTTTTTTGTTGCTGTTTCCTCATCATCAATTGACGGAATTTCTTTTACTTTAAAAGCATCCGAAACCTTTGGTGTATATGGCTTTACTACATTTACTACTTCTGTATTAATTGTGTCTTTGGTCTGCCTTTCTTGTGCCAATAAGAGCGTAACATTCAAAGTGATGACTACAAAAATTATATTCTTGATTTGCTTTAGCATGCTTTTGATTTTTCGTTTTTTGATTTGATTTTAATTGCCCTCTGCGGTTTCAACAGAAGCGTTGGTTTTGGCCTCCTGAGATTTGATTCTGCGAAGCTCTTGTCTTGCCTCATCGACCACTTCATCAAATTCAGCAAAATTTTCAATTACACTTTCTAAAATATAAGTTGCTTGATAAGCATCGTCCAAAGCGTAAAAATTCTTTGCCATAATCACTAAACCTTTAGCTCCATAAAGTTTATAGCCTGAATAATCTTTTGCCAGTTTTTGAACAATGGTATTTGATGCTTTGTATTGACTCTCTTGATTCTTGAAGTAAGCATTAAAATATAAAGCTTCTGCAGCCAATTCACCAGATGCAATGCGCTCGACTTGGTCATATGCCGATTTTGCTTTTGCCTCATCTCCAGTTTTCATGGCAGAACGTGCAATGATTACATGTGCATCACTTTTTACATTTTTATCAGCTCTTGAACTTCCTAAAACTTTTTCAGCATAATCTACCGCATTGTCATAAGATTTTAGTTGATAGTTCGCTTTCATTAAATTGGATTGTGCAAAAATGACATTTTGTGGAAAATCCGCCTCATCCTCAAGACGCTTTAAAACTGGCATGGCGCGAGACAAGTCTTTTTCGTTCAAATATATTTCTGACAACCGTGTTAAGGCTTGTTCTGTGAATTCTCCACTGGCCTTGCTAATCACATAATCGTAATGAGGTGCGGCATTATTTTGCAAATCTTCTTTATAATACAATTGCGCTAAATAAAAATGAGATTTTAGAGCATGAATACCATTTGGAAACTCATGTAAATATGCATTAAACAACTTGATGCCTTTACTTGTATTGTTAGCTAAATATTGCTTTTCAGCAGACTCGTAACTTGTATTGTCTAAGTCGGCATCTGAGACATCAATATAATCTAAAGTCTTCACCCAAGACGCATACTCATCAACACGACCCAAATCAATGTAAATCAATCTCGCTGTTGATACTGCTTGCACAGCCTCTGGTGAGCCTGGATAATTATTAGCTATATTTTTAAATTTACGCAATGCCAATTCGTCGTCACCTGAATTGTAGTGTACCAGTCCTTGTCGCAATAATGCTTTAGAAATATATGGGCTTACTCTGTACTTAGCACTTAACTCATCGTACTTTCGCATGGCTTTATCTACTTCATTAATTTTTACATAAGAATTTCCAAGCTCATATAATGCATCATCGCGTAATGCAGACTTTGGATATTTGATAATAAATTCTTCTAATTCTTTTATTTTAGTAGCTCCTTGATTGATGTAACCGTAACTTATTGCTTTCTGAAAAAAGGCATAATCAGGTTCTATTTCATTCATTTTAATGGCACGCTCATAAGCACTTATGGCTTTATTATAATCGCTTGTCACAAAATAACCATCACCCAAACGCAAGAAGCCATCATTCAACCTAATCTTATCTTCAGCAGTATTTGAAATGTACTTTTGAAAATACTCAGTAGCTTTGACATAATTTTTCTGCTTAAAATAGGTGTAACCCAAATTATAATCTATATTTTTTATTTCTTGGGTAGAAACTGATTGACCACTTCTCTGAAACAATTTAAAACCAACGAGTGCATCATCATAATTGGTTAGATTATAGTCTGTTTCAGCTTTCCAGAAAATCGCCCTTGCTGTATACTTATCGTCTCTTGGCTCTCCAATAGATTTATCGAAAAACGCCTCTGCTTCAAGATATTTGCTTTCGTTATATAATTCTATCCCTCTATAAAATGCCACTTTTTGATATGCTACTTTATTTTCAAAACTTTTTCTGCCTTCTAAAAGTTTTAAAGCCTCCTTATAATTTTTTGAAGTGATGTACGAATCAATCAATAAGGTTTCAATTTCCTCTTTGTAACCCGTATCAGGATATTTATTTAGATAGCCTGCCAAGACCTGAGGTACAGATTGGTATGGATTACCAATCTCATAGCTTATTTTTGCATAATTTAACCATGCATCTTCCTGAATTTTGAGATCAAAATCCATTTCGGAGGCATTTCTAAACGCATTTAGGGCTTCTTGTTTCTTCTCCAAATTGATATAACTCTCGCCTAAATGATAGTATGCATTTTGAGCTACAGAATTATTCCCGTCAATAATTTTATTGAATTCTGAAACTGCATTCCCATAGTCATTCTGTTTAAAATATGCATATCCTAGAAGGTAATAATCGGTATTATTCCAACGATTACGCTTCCCTCTATATGCTTTCAAGTATGGAATGGCTTCAGTATATTGTTCTAAATTAAAATAGCTTTCACCTATGATTTTAGATAACTCAGACACTTCGTTGTCATCACTGTTAGGTAATTGCTTTTTTGCAAGATCTATTGCTTTTTGAAAATTTCCCAGCTTAAAGTTTAAATCTGCGTGATAATATGATAAGCCTTCTTTATATTTTTCATTTTCACTTACTTGATCAAAATACTCCGATGCTTTTTCATAGTCATCACCTTCATAGGCCATAAACCCAATGTAATATTTGGCTTGTGAACCATATTCTTGAGAGTTCTCAACCCGTGCTAAATATTTTTTTGCACCTTGAGCATTTTTGGTAGCATAAAAACTATAGCCATAATTGAAATAAAACTTTTCACGTTCACTCCTTGCCAAAGCCTCTTCTTCAACTTTGTCATACCATTTTCTGGCATACGAAAATTTAGAATTTTCAAAATAATAATCGGCAACATCCATAAACGCAGTATTCCGTTTAGTGCTCGTTGGATATTCAGTCACAAAATTTTGAATAAGGTCATCGGCGTTTTGCTGATTAAGGCGTACTGCACAATTTGCATAATAATAGGCACAATCTGACTTTACAACCTCATCTTTAGCAGTATCTTCAATTTTATCGAAAAGCGATTGAGCCGCCAAATACTGCTTGCTATTGTACAATGACAAGGCTTTTTGAAAGTCTACTAAATCGCTAGTATAAGTTGCAGATTGTTGAGCAAAAACACAGTAATTACATAGTAGTGCCAATGTAAATACTAATAATTTCTTTTTAGTCATTAACTTCGTTTTTTGATGAGAATCAATCAGTTTTCACTGATTTATTACTTTGATTTTGACAAAGTACTATTCAATATTCTGTACTTCGTCGGTCAAAAATACTTTATATCGTTTTTATAACGTTAGAATTTTGTGATAATTATAAACCGACTTATTAAATGTGAAAAACGCAAAAAACTCAATGTGCCGTTTGTTATTTTTTTTAAGTTCTTTTATTATAATACATTTACAAAAATGTTCAAATCAGGTTAAATGTCCCAAAGGATTTGATGTGCAAATGCAAAAATAATCAATTTATAGAATAGCAATATGATAAAACGGTTAAGGAAGATTCATGAAAGAGAAATGTTCAATCCAAAATTATTCGGCTTCTTTTTTAATCCTTTTTATACAATTAGAAAAGGAATTTACAAAGGTGTAAAAGAAAACGCTTCAAATTTAACTGGTAAATTACTTGATTTTGGTTGTGGCAGCAAACCGTATAAAGATTTATTTGACGTAGAGGAATATATAGGACTGGACATTGAAGAAAGCGGACACAATCATGAAAACGAGGACATAGATATGTTTTATGATGGAAAAGTAATCCCTTTTAGTGATAATTATTTTGATTCTGTTTTTTCGTCAGAAGTTTTTGAACACGTTTTTGAATTAGAAAACAGTTTAAAAGAAATCAACCGTATTTGCAAGCCAAACGGATACTTATTACTAACCGTGCCTTTTGTGATGTGTGAACATGAAATTCCTTATGACTATGCTAGATATACTTCTTTTGGAATTAAACATTTATTGCAAAAAAATGAATTTCAAATAGTTAAGCAAACCAAAACATCAAACTATATCCAAACCGTATTTCAAATGTGGAACATTTACGTATATAACAATATTATAAAATATAAAAAAATTCGATTTTTCCTAACTCCAATTGTATTGGTACCAGTAACAATTTTTGGAATCGTTTTATCCTTAATTTTACCAAGAAATGACGATTTCTATCTCACTAATATTGTGCTTGCTAAAAAAGTAGTTAATTAATTTAAAATTCAATATCTAAAATGCCAGAAATCATATTACAGTTAAAAAGCGCATCTATTTTTCAGGGAGAAAGCCTTGTGCTTTCTGATGTTAATTTTGAAATGCATAAAGGTGATTTTGTATATCTTATTGGGAAAACAGGAACTGGCAAAAGCAGTTTCATGAAAACGCTTTATGGCGACCTAGAACTTACCAAAGGTGAAGGATTTATTGTTGATTTTGACTTAGCCTCGTTAAAGGAAAATGACATTCCTTTTTTAAGACGTAAACTAGGTGTTGTATTTCAAGATTTTAAACTATTAAATGACAGAACGGTCAATGCAAATTTAGAGTTTGTTTTAAAAGCAACTGGGTGGACAAACAAAAATGATATTACTACTAAAATTGAAGATGTTCTTGACAAAGTCGATATGAAAACCAAAGGGTTTAAATTTCCTTATGAGCTCTCAGGAGGCGAACAACAGCGTATTGGCATTGCCAGAGCGTTACTAAACGACCCCGAACTAATTTTGGCAGACGAGCCAACGGGAAACCTAGATCCGCAAACCAGTATTGAGGTCATGGAAGTTTTACAAGAACTTAATAAAAAAGGGCATACCATTTTAATGGCAACACACGATTATGCTTTGCTCTTAAAATACCCTAGCAAAACTCTTAAGTGTGACGAAAATAAGGTGTTTGAGGTTGTACAACGTAAAGACTGATTCTAATCTTGGCAAGATTACTGTTATTGAGACCCTAATGATTAATATTCATAATAAATAATAAGTTTAAATTTTACTAAAAACAACGTTTATAATAATATATGTATCGGTTTTTAAAGAAAAACATAAAATCATTAATTCCAAACTCGTTGCTATTTAAATACGAATTGGTTTTCAGGTATCCTTATGGCATTTTTTTTATTGGCAAATCAAACCAATGTAATATTTGCGATCATAAAATAAAATATTTTGCAAAGTTAAATTCTACTGAGAAAATATGTCCTTTTTGTGGGAGCATATCAAGAACTAGAAGATTATATAAGCAATTAAAAGATGGCAATTACCTTAAAGGCAATGTACTACATTTTTCACCTTCAAGAAGCCTCTATAGAAATTTAAAAAGAAATAAAAAAGTGCAGTATTACAGTACTGATTTTGAAGGCGAATTTTTAGCTGATTATAATTTTGACATAACAAACATCAATCAAAAAGATAAAAAATTTGACCTTATTATTTGTTATCATATTTTAGAGCATATCATTGACGACCGCAAAGCGATTTCTGAATTGTACAGGGTTTTAAATCATTCTGGCATAGCTTTAATTCAAACCCCGTTCAAAGAAGGAGATATTTATGAAGATTATTCCATTACTTCAGCCAAGGATAGACTAAATCATTTTGGACAGGAAGATCATGTTAGAATCTATTCTGTTAACGGATTAAAAAACAGATTGGAAGATTTTGGCTTTAATATAGAGGTTAAAAGTTTTTCACCTCATGAATCAGATGATTATTTTGGGCTTAAGTCTCCTGAAACTATTTTAAAATTGACTAAATAATGCTATCTATATTAATCCCAATTTACAATTATAATGTGACCACTCTTATTCGCGATTTGCAGAATCTATTAGCAAAGGCAGGTATTGAATTTGAGATTATTTGCCTAGATGATGCTTCCGATGAAAAAATTGTTAAGTCTAATATTGAAATTAATAAATTGCCTTTCACGAGGTGTGAACTTTCAAAGAAGAATAACGGCATCGCTGTAACTAGGCAATTATTAGTTGAAGGAGCAAAATACGAATGGATTATATTACTTGATGCCGATACCGAATTGAAGGATGACTCATATATTACAAATTATTTAAACGTCATAAATTCTGGATATGACATCATTTTTGGTGGATTTGCATACAAAAACAAAAAGCCACATTGCGATTATGTATTACGATGGAAATATGGTAAAAAATATGAAGCCGTAAGTGCTAAAAAACGCAATGCAAACCCTTACAAAGTTACAATCGCGGCCAATGTATTGGTAAAAAAAGAAGTTTATAAAAGTTTTTATTTAGATTCCATTGGTAAACAATATGCCACGGCTCGCCAGCTTGTCAATATGAGGTGTTTTTGTATCGGGGTGCCCACCCATGCAACCGATCCAGTCGTTCAGGTCATCCACGGCAATCAACAATACATTAGGCTTTTTGTTTGCGTCAGGAATGGGCTCCTGACTAAAGCAGGGCATAATCATCATCGCAAGCACAATAACAAAGAGCCCTGTTGTTTCCCACCT
>RCNB010002353.1_pt1 | contig 11657 bp, 11 predicted proteins | sample 2041321 | NCBI WGS metagenome assembly RCNB01 (sample SAMN09708232, study PRJNA481090) | Marine sediment metagenome, whole genome shotgun sequencing project.
GACCCGATTAATGGCCTGGATGCATGCATGGAGTTATGACCCGAAACTACTTGATGATGCGTTAAAGCTTGGGAAAAAAGCGGTCAGCTTGGATGAATCTTCCCCTCAGGGACATGTCATCCTGGGAAATGTGTACTTGTGGAAGAAACGACACGAGGAAGCCATTGCAGAGTTTAAGATAGCCGTTTCTCTCAATCCCAATGATGCGGATGCACTTTCATCTCTGGGAGGGGCCCTGGTGTTTTCCGGTTTGCCGGAAAAAGCCCTCGGGTATCTTGAAAAGGCCATCCGTTTAAACCCGAACTATCCGGAACACTATATATTTAGCTTAGGTCATGCCTTTTTCGAACTTAAAATGTATGACGAAGCCGTGGCCGCTTTGCAAAAGTCCATCATTAAGAACCCGAATTTCATGCCTGCCCACAGTGTGCTTGCTTCGTGTTACGGTCATTTGGGTAAAAAAGAATTTGCTCGGGCCAAGGCCGAAGAAGTCAAGAGGATAATTCCCCAATTTTCTTTAAAAGGGGCTGCCGAGATATTACCAATGAAAGATGAAGTCTTTGAGCATTATGCCGAAGGATTGAGAAAAGCCGGGCTTTATTAATAATTCATGGATCATTTCCCGATTAGTTGTAGTTAATTAAGGCAATTCAAGTGAATAATCTTCAAGTGAGTCGGTGTGGTTTCAGAGGGTACAAGGGGTCCAGGATTCAAGAGTTCAGGTGATCCGCCATGAAACAGGCGGTGATAGACTGGGAATCAAAGAACCGTTAGGTGAGTTGATGGATGCGATAGAGACATATAATGCTGATTTAATCGACGCCCAGTACCGTAAATGGCAGGCCAATCCAGATGCGGTTTCCCGGGACTGGCAGGCCTTTTTCAAGGGGTTTGAGATTGCTTACGGTCAGGCGCCGGCTACGGACGCCGCCTGGGACAGAGAACAGGTGATTAAACAGTCCCGGGTAGAGGCGCTCAAATATCGTTACCGGGATCTCGGGCATCTCCTGGCCTGTATGGACCCGCTGGTTGCCTGTCCCACCGAACATCCACTGCTCAGCCTAGAATCATTCGGCCTGACCCTGGAAGACCTGGACCGGGAATTTTTCACCCGGCGATTTGCAAAGACCGAACAGGCTCCCTTAAAGGAGATTATCGGAAGCCTTAAGGAGACTTACTGCCGGTCCATCGGTGTAGAATACATGCACCTGCAGGATCCTCAAGAACGCCGTTGGCTGGAGGATCGCATGGAACCGGTTCGCAACCGCTCGCAATCCGATGCAGCAGAGAAAATTCGGATCTTTAAAAAACTAAGTCAGTCAGCCCTTTTTGAAAAGTTTTTAAATAAAAAATACATCGGTGTTACCCGCTTTTCACTGGAAGGCGGCGATACAGTCATTCCGCTGATGGATACGCTGGTGCAGCGTTCGGCTGACAGGGGGGTGCAGGAGATTATTCTCGGAATGGCCCATCGGGGGCGGCTCAATGTCCAGGCCCATATTCTGGGAAAAGGGTATGATCTGATTTTCAGCGAATTTGAAAGCTGTTACAATCCGGATGAACTAGTTGGTGACGGAGACGTTAAGTACCATAACGGTTACCTGGCGGATATAAATACTGCCAGGGGACAGGAGCTGAAGATGTTCCTGGTCAACAACCCGAGCCATCTGGAAGCCGTCAACCCGGTGGTGGAGGGCTTTGCAAGGGCTCGTCAGGACATAATGAACGGCAATGAGCGGTGGCGGGTTCTTCCACTGTTGATTCACGGCGATGCAGCGTTTGCCGGACAGGGCGTGGTGATGGAAACCTTGAACATGTCACAGCTGGTCGGCTATCGTACCGGCGGTACCGTACATATTATTATCAATAATCAGATTGGTTACACCACCCTGCCCGAGGACGCCCGCTCCACCCGTTATTCCACGGATGGTGCCAAAATGCTGATGGTGCCGATTTTTCACGTACACGGCGAGGACCCTGAAGCAGTGGTCCATGTTGCCCGCCTTGCAGTCGATTACCGGATGACCTTTAAAAAGGATGTGGTTGTTGATGTTATTTGCTACCGCCGATACGGCCACAATGAAGGAGATGAACCCTATTTTACCCAGCCGTTGATGTATGAACGGATTCGGCAGCGGCCTTCTCTGAACCGGATCTATGGTGGTCAGCTCTTGGAAGACGGTGTGGTAGATAAAAAGCAGATCGAAGAAATCGAAAACAGCATCACAAAACAGCTGGAAGAAACATATGATGAGGTTCACGGCAGCGCCTGTCCGTTTCCCCAAGACCGGTACTACGAAAACTGGGACGGGTTTCACGGCAAATACTCCCACGACCCGGTTCCCACAGGCGTTGAGAAGACAAAATTAATCGAACTGGCCCGCCGACTGAACAGCATCCCACCGGGTTTTAATCTTTTTAAAAAACTGGAACGCTTGCTTGGAAAACGCATGGAAACAGTAGAAAATGGTTCTGGAATCGATTGGGCCAACTCGGAGGCTCTGGCGTTTGCTTCACTGTTAACCGAAGGGATTCAGGTTCGCCTGAGCGGGCAGGACTGCGGACGCGGAACTTTCAGTCAGCGCCACAGCGTTCTGATGGACACTAAAACCGGAAAAAATTTCGTACCGCTGAATCACCTGGGCGAGTCTCAGGCTGAATTCTCGGTGTACAACAGCCCGCTGGCCGAGGTGAGTGTCCTTGGATTTGAATACGGATATTCCGTGGCGCAACCTGTAGGGTTGACGCTCTGGGAAGCCCAGTTCGGCGATTTTGTTAACAACGCACAGTCTGTGATCGACCTGTTTATCGCCAGCGGTGAAGCCAAGTGGCAACGCCTAAGCGGTATAGTGCTGTTGCTGCCCCACGGGCTGGAAGGGCTCGGACCGGAACACTCCAGTGCCCGGCTGGAAAGGTTCCTGCAGCTGTGTGCCGGAGACAATATGCAGGTGTGCAACCCCACTACACCGGCCCAGTATTTTCATCTTTTACGCCGCCAGGTAAAAAGCCGGGTTCGCAAGCCGCTAATCGTCATGACCCCCAAAAGTCTTTTACGACACCCATCGGCGGTTTCATCCCTGGATGACCTGGCATCCGGATCTTCATTCTTCCAGGAAGTACTGGATGACAACGTGCAACCTCAAAAGGTCAAGCGCGTACTGCTGTGCAGCGGAAAAGTATATTACGCATTGCTGCAGAGAAGACATGAATTGGAAACGAACCACAATGCCATCATCCGGCTCGAGCAGTTTTATCCTTTCCCTGAAGAACAGTTGAAAAAAGCTATTTCTCATTACAAGCAGGCGAGGCATTGGTGCTGGGTACAGGAAGAGCCCGCAAATATGGGCGGGTGGCAGTTTGTTCGGTACCGGCTTGAGGAAATTATCGGGAAACCGCTGGTCTATATCGGCCGTAAAGAAGCATCCACCCCGGCCACCGGTTTTCCGACGATATACAAGCAGCAGCAGGCGGCTTTTATCGACCAGGCAATGGGAATGCCATCGCCGCACCCCGATGGGCAGATTAGTTAAAATGGGACACAGATGAACACAGATTTTCAGGATTTTGAACATAAAAAATTAACGGAACTCATTATTCAAGCCTTTTATAACGTATATAATACCCTTGGTTATGGTTTCATTGAAAAGGTCTATGTCAATTCTATGAAATAATTATTTGCGTTTATCCATGTAAATCAGTGTCCCATATTTTTAAGGAGAAAACATGATTGTCGAGATTAAAGTCCCCAGTGTTGGAGAATCGGTCACCGAGGCCGTACTTGGTGAATGGTTTAAAAATAACGGCGATGCGGTGAAAAAGGGTGACCCGCTTTTTGTGATTGAAACCGACAAGGTCACCCTGGAGGTGGAGTCCGAGGTAGACGGCGTTTTGAAGATAACGGTTACCGAGGGAGAGACGGTGGTCATCGGGGGTGTGGTGGGTACCATCGACACTGAAGCACCTCTGGACGAAGCCGCAGCGCCTGAAGTTCCGCCGGCTACTAAAGAAACGGCCCCTGACGAACCCGAAAAAGCTCCTTCGCCTGAACTATCTGCGCCAGCGCCGGCACCCTCACTTAAGGCCGCTGCCAAGGTCATACTTTCACCGGCGGTGCGGCGTCTGGTGTCCGAGAAAGGATTAGATGTCACCCGCATTAGCGGAACCGGCCCCGGCAGCCGTGTGACCAAGGGTGACGTTTTACTTTATCTTGAACAGGCGACTGCTGGAAAACCGGAACAACTTCCTGCTGTTTCAGAGTCCCGCGTAGCGGAGGCCGCACCTGTTGCGGAAGTAGTTGGTGAGTTGACTTCCCGTAAGTCGATGACTCCCATCCGTCAACGCATCGCCGCCCGTTTGCTGGAGGCTAAACAAAACACCGCCATGCTGACGACTTTCAACGATATCGACATGAGCCGGGTAATGGCCATGCGGGCGCAGTATAAAGAGTCATTTTTGAAAAAACACGGAGTTTCCCTGGGATTTATGTCCTTTTTTATCAAGGCCTGTGTCGAGGCCCTTAAAGAGTTTCCTGAAATTAACGCGTTTGTTGACGGTAAGGAATTTCTCTATCACCATTACTATCACATAGGAGTTGCCATCGGCACCGGCAGGGGCCTGGTGGTACCGGTGGTTCGACACTGCGAAAAGCTCAATATGGCCGGGATGGAGCAGGCCATTGTGGATTATGTGGCAAAGATCAAGGAAAACCGGCTGGATCTTGCCGATCTTGAAGGGGGCACCTTTACCATCACCAACGGGGGCGTATTCGGCTCTTTGTTGAGTACGCCGATCCTGAACACCCCTCAAAGTGCAATTTTGGGGATGCACCGGATTGAAAAACGCCCGGTGGTGGTGGATGATGAGATTGTTGTCCGCCCAATGATGTACGTGGCTCTCAGTTATGACCATCGGATTGTAGACGGCCGGGAAGCGGTTACCTTTTTAAAGAGCATCAAGGAATTTGTCGAAAACCCGGAACGGATTATTATGGAGATTTAGTTATGGCCAATATAGAAAATTTTGATCTTATTATCATCGGCGGTGGGCCCGGCGGCTACGTGGCGGCGGTGCGAGCGGTCCAACTCAAGATGAAAGTTGCTTGCGTGGAAAAAGAAGACCGCCTGGGCGGCGTCTGCCTGCGGGACGGCTGTATACCCAGCAAAGCACTTCTCGATTCCAGCGAGTATTTTCATCTGGCAAAGGATAAACTTGCAGTGCATGGCATTAAAACCGGCCGGGTGTCCCTCGATCTTCCGACCATGATGGCCCGCAAAGACAAAGTGGTGGAAGAACTCACCCACAACGTTCGTCGGCTTCTGGAAAGAAATAAAATTGAAATATTCCGGGGGACGGGGAGCCTGGAAGGGGATGGCCGGGTCAAGGTTTCCAAAACTACCGGCAAGGGAAAGGCGCAAATCCTGCAAGCCAAAACGATACTGCTGGCCACCGGCAGCGAGCCCATGGCAGTTCCCGGTATGGCGTTTGACGGAGACTACATCGTCAGTTCTACCGAGGCCTTGAAATTAGATACGGTACCCAAACATCTGGGCATTGTAGGGGGTGGTTATATCGGTTTGGAACTGGGGTCGGTGTGGCTGCGCCTGGGGGCTAAGGTCACGGTGATTGAAATGCTGCCGAAGATCGCCACTCTGCTGGACGGGCAGGTGGGGCGCACCCTGCAGCGGATTCTCAAAAAGCAGGGTTTTGATATTCATCTGAAAACCAAAGTCACCAAAGCCAAAGTGGTGAACCGCAAAGTCCAGGTGGTCATTGAATCCGGCGACAAAAAAGAGAATCTCAGATTTGATCGCCTTTTGGTTGCGGTGGGACGCTGGCCGCTTACCCGTGGTCTGAAACTGGAAAAAGCCGGCGTCAGAATCGATACGAAAACGGGCCAGGTGCCGGTGAATGAAAAATTCCAGACCAATGTCCCTGATATTTATGCCATCGGCGATCTGATACCAGGACCCATGCTGGCCCACACGGCTTCGGCCGAAGGGATTGCCGCGGTGGAATGCATGGCCGGACTGCCCGGAGAGGTCAATTATGACGCCATTCCGGCGGTAATCTACACGGCTCCGGAAGTGGCTACCGTCGGCCTTACCGAAGAACAAGTCAAAGAGCGCGGGGTTCCTTATTGTGTTGGCACCTACCCATTTACCGGTGCTGGACGGGCGCGCTGCATGGGTGAAACCGACGGTTTTGTCAAGCTCATCTCACACAGTAAGACGGATCGTATACTGGGGGTTCATATTATCGGAGCCCGTGCGGCGGACATAATTGCCGAATGCGTGTTGGCAGTGGAGTTCGGGGCCAGTTCAGAGGATATCGCACGGACCGTCCACGGTCACCCGACATTTTCGGAAGCTTTAATGGAAGCGGCGGCCGCCACTCGCAAATGCGCGATTTACTCCTTTTAACCACTACCGGCAAAAGTGAAATGGAATAAAATCTGATATAAAGTCAGAAATAATTGATAAACAAGTTAAAATATTTTTTGGAGTATTATACTATGGAAAGAGCAATGTTGTGGTTTAAGTGCGCAGCCATGCATGATCCTGTCCGGCCGGTGATAAAGAAACAGGCTGTGATAGGCTGGGAAGCAAAGAACCGCCAGGTGGATCTGGTGATAGAGGGTCCATTAAAGGGAGATGAACTGCTAAAAAGGATGAATGGCTGGTTTACGGCTGATGTATATAAGGCGGTTGAGATCTTTAAACTATATGGCAAGCTTAAGGTTCTGGATGATTATGACCTGGTAGTGGAAACTAAAGATATGGCAAAAATGGAATCTTTGTCAAAGAATCTGGCCGAGGTCTTTAAGGAAGAGGCCTGGATTGAGCATATGCCCCGCAAGATGCTTGCCTGATACCCAAAATGCAAATGACAAACGAGCACTAAATCCAAAGAGGTGTGTATGGATGTATTTGAAATAATGAAGCAGAGGAGAAGTATCAGGAAATACCTTGATAAACCCGTATCCCGCGCTGATATTGAAGATCTGATCAGGTGTGCGGGGTTTCCCCCTTCCGCCATTAACCTGCAGCCCTGGGAATATGTTGTGACGTATGGTGAAGAAAAGGATCGGCTGATCCGCCGTCTGAAAAAGGTTCACGCAATGAAAAACGTATCCTGCGGGCCTGGAACCTCAACGCCTCTACCGGAAAAAATTGCTGATCGAAGCCGCCGGGCATTAAAAGTCATGGAACCTCAGATTGCAAAACTGCACGTGCCGTTTAACCAATTCATTGAGGAGGGAAGTTGTTCTTTTTACGGTGCCCCAGTTGTAATTATTGTTTTAATGGATAAAGTCTTTCCAAAATTAAGATATTTGGACGTGGGATTGTCTGTCTCATATCTCTTGCTTGCGGCCGAAGCAAAGGGGCTTTCGACCTGCCCCATAGGACTCATTACTGAATATGGTGATGACATTAAAGATGTCTTGAATATTCCCGAAGAAAAAGAAGTGCTGCTGGCCGTCTCCCTGGGATATGAAGATGAAACCGCACCTGAGAATGATTTTAAAACAGACCGGGAGCCTTTGAACGAAATATTGACCTGGTATGAATAGTGGAATCAGGAGAAAACCAGAACCATGTCTGATACTGTATTGATAGTGGAAGATGATAAAAATACGGCAAATCTGGTTGCCCTCTATCTTAAGCGGGAAGGATTTGAAACAATCATTGCTCATGACGGCCGTCAGGCCCTTGAACTTGCGCGGCACCACAAACCAATTTTCGTCATACTCGATCTTATGATCCCATTATTAGACGGCTGGGAAGTATGCAGACAGCTCAGACAGTCATCCGATGTTCCCATCCTCATACTCAGTGCCAGGGAAGAGGAGGTAGACCGTGTCTCAGGGCTGACACTGGGGGCGGATGATTATGTTGTGAAACCTTTCAGCCCCCGCGAACTCGTCGCCCGTGTTAAGGCAATTCTAAGGAGAGGACGCATGGAGTCCGTAAAAGATCAAAAGGTATATACCTGTGAAGGTCTCGTTCTGGATACTGAAAAATACAAGGTAACTATAAACGGAAAACGTGTCACTCTCACCCCTCATGAGTTCAGCCTCCTTAAGACACTTATGTCATCACCGGGAAAGGTCTATACGCGCGACCAGTTGCTGGACCATCTTTATCCGAAGCAGGATGCAAATGTTATTGACCGCGTCGTCGATGTCCACGTTGGAAAGCTAAGGCAGAAGATTGAGAAAGAACCATCCAATCCCCGCTACATTTTAACTGTCAGGGGTGTCGGTTACCAATTTCTTGAATGTAGCAGGTCGTGACTGGGAGGTTTGACATTGAAAAAAAGTCTTCTCTGGAAGCTCCTTGGAATTAATATCATTGTCATCGTATTTGTGATCATTGTCGTCTGGCTGTCTGTCGACTACCTGGCTGCAGGTTATTTCGTAACCCTGATGGAAAAATATAATATTTCACCCGACTCAAGCCATCAAATGTTCGTCACTTCCGTGCATCGATACCTTGTCTGGTCAAGTATCGCTGCCATTGTACTGGCTGTGGCCCTCAGTTTCCTGCTGGTAAAACGAGCGCTGGGTCCCCTTACCCAGATGACCGGCATCGCTACCAGGATTTCTTTAGGCGACTATTCGGGAAGAGCTCCCATCATAACACAGGACGAAGTGGGGCAGCTGGCTGAAGCCTTTAACGGTATGGCAGAAAGCCTTCAGCACATAGAACAACTGCGAAAAACCATGATAATGGATGTTGCCCATGAACTAAGGACCCCCTTGACAAACATCCAGGGGTATCTCGAGGCCCTGATCGACAGGGTAACGACCCCGTCCAGGGAAAACTTTGAACTGCTCCTGGAAGAAACAATGCGGCTGGTGCACCTGGTAGAGGGTGTACTCCGTCTGGCCAAAGCTGATGCCGCCAGAACGGACCTTCATATAAGCAAAATCCGGCTTTCAGATGTCATAAACCGGGTAATGGAACAGTTCCGCCTACAATTTACCGGCAAATCGCTTAAAGTAGAAACAAATTATTTAGAAGATGGAGGCCGGATCCATGCTGACCTCGATAAAATTTCCCAGGTGGTAAGCAACCTTCTCCAGAATGCCCTGCAGTACACACCGACTGGAGGCAAGGTAAGAATATCCATGAAATCTCTTCCGGGAGAGCTAAAGGCTGTATTCACCAATACAGGAGGAGAATTAACCGAGGAAGACGTGCCTTTTATCTTCGAACGTTTTTATCGGGCTGAAAAATCGCGTTCCCGCGACCATGGAGGAGCCGGTATCGGTCTGGCTATAGTCAAAGAGCTCATCGAAGCCCACCAAGGCCGCATCGGAGCCGAGGTTTATGATAATGAAATACGTGTGTGGTTCACTCTGCCCGTTTGAACTTCAATACATCCAGCCCAATCTTTATCAAATCTTTACATTCTCTTTATTCCTTCTTTAAAATCAGTGCTTATATTAAACCAGAAAGCAAAGATCTCAAAAAATAAGTGTTATAAAACACAACTACTTAAAAACTTTCACATTCTGAATCATAAATAGGAGGTGTAAGATGAAAAACCTGTTAGTATTAATCGCATTATTGATTTTTTCTACAGCTGGATTCATGATGGCGAATTCCTCTGAAATAATGAAAGACGATAAAATGAACACGCAAGACGGGCAGCTTGACATTGCCACATTTGCCGGAGGTTGCTTCTGGTGCACAGAATCTGATTTCGAAAAGTTGTCAGGGGTCGTCAAAGCCATATCCGGTTACACTGGGGGGACAAAACAAAATCCATCCTATAAGGAAGTGTCTGCCGGGACTACAGGACACGTCGAAGCGGTTCAGGTCTATTTCGATCCATCCATGGTGTCCTACAAAGAACTTGTTGATTATTTCTGGAGGCATATCGACCCGACCGATCCAGGGGGGCAGTTTGTCGACCGCGGCCGGCAATATAGAAGTGCCGTCTTTTACCACGATGAAAATCAAAGGCAAATCGCAGAAAAATCAAAGGAGACACTTAACAGATCGGGTAAGTTCGATAAACCAGTGGTGACGGATATTCTCAAGCTATCTGCTTTTTATTCGGCAGAGGAATATCATCAGGATTACTACAAAAAAAATCCACTGAGATACAAGTATTACCGATACGGTTCCGGTCGTGATCAGTTTTTAAAGAAAGCTTGGATGGATGATATGACAAAACCAAAATCAAATAATCAAAGAGAATACACCAGACCAGACGATGAAATCTTAAAGAAGAAGTTGACTCCTTTGCAGTATAAGGTGACAAGGAAAAACGGTACGGAATCCCCTTTTAATAATGATTACTGGGATAACAAGAAAATGGGGATTTATGTGGATGTCATTTCTGACGAACCGTTGTTCAGTTCGCTGGACAAGTTCAAATCGGGGACTGGATGGCCAAGTTTTACCAAGCCTCTTGAACCGGAAAATATTGTTGAAAAAGTCGACAAAAGTTATTTTATGACACGGACTGAAGTCAGGAGCAAAAACGGTGACTCACATCTCGGGCATCTTTTCAATGACGGTCCGAAACCGACCGGGCTAAGATACTGTATCAATTCTGCGTCGCTTAGATTCATTCCTGTAAAGGATTTGGAAAAAGAAGGCTATGGAGAATATTTGAAGCTCTTTGGAGAAAAGTAAAACCTTTCTGGGCAATTTTTTTAAAGGAGATCTAAATGAATCGACATAAGATATTGTACCGTACATTTGATGATCCTTCAGACAGACAGTTTTGGAAAATGAACATGATGTTTAGCTTTATCCTAAAAGTATTTGTCTTTCTGGGGTTTGTTATCTTTCTTCAGGCCTGTGATACCTTAAAGGGAACAAAAGAGGTAAAAAATATGCCAGCGACAAAAAAAATATCCGTGGAGCAACCTGCTAAGCCGCCCGTGGACATGTCCGTACCGGACAATACAGAAACAGCAACCTTTGCCCTTGGGTGATTCTGGGGTCCTGACTCCCGGTTCGGGAGTATCAAAGGTGTCATTCGGACACGTGTCGGATACGCGGGAGGAACCAAAGAAAATCCCACCTATCACAGCCTGGGAGATCACACGGAAACCATTCAAGTCGACTATGACCCCACGGTTATTTCATACGGAAGGTTACTGGATGTTTTCTGGGATAGTCACGATCCTGTTCGTCCTTCGTGGTCCAGACAATATATGTCCGCCATATTTTACCAAAACGACAAGCAGAAAAGACAGGCGCTTCTTTCAATGGCCCGTGTGAAACAACGGCAAAAAAAGGTTTACACCAAAGTACTTCCCCTGACTGAATTTTACCATGCAGAGGCCTACCACCAAAAACACCGGCTTCGGTCGGATCAAGACATCATGAGAGATTTGAACACCATGTATCCTCAGCAGGAGGAATTCATGAATTCAACAGCAGCGGCACGAATCAACGGGTACCTTTACGGTTATGGTTCGCTTGAAGATCTTAAGAAGGAATTGTCGGGCTTTGGTTTGTCCCCCTCGGCGGAGAGGAAGCTGGTGGAAGTTGTGAAAAAACGAAAAGGAAAAATCGCCTGTGCACCATGAAAGTTGTTTCATTAAGCTGTGATCCTTTTGCTTTTTACTCGCTTACATGTTGTTTTGTCCGGTATATTTTTATGCCCGTTTCTGTGTATTTAAAGCCCTGATT
>RCNB010002354.1_pt1 | contig 11656 bp, 12 predicted proteins | sample 2041321 | NCBI WGS metagenome assembly RCNB01 (sample SAMN09708232, study PRJNA481090) | Marine sediment metagenome, whole genome shotgun sequencing project.
TACGATCGTGCTCAAATGACGGTTGTTGATCTCAATGATCAGCTGAACCGGGCGGATGGTTTCACCCCTGCTGATAACGGAATCGTTCAGTGCACTCCAATTTCCAACTTCTTTTCCATCCCTGAAAAGGGTGGACTCCAGCATCATCCGTTTTTCTAATCGGTAATCACCTACCAGAACACGTTCCAGTGCACTGGCCCAATCATCACGCTGTATCTCAGTTAAAAAGCCAAATCTACCCAGGTTGATACCCAGAATAGGTGTGCTGGAAATTGCCGCGATATGACCTGCCCGAAGCATCGTTCCATCTCCCCCCAGAGCAATCAACAGTTCCTGGCTTCCATTTGATATCCCATCCCGAAGTTTTGGTTCATCCATCTTTCCCAGGAGTACATTTATTCCCTTTTCTTCAAGAGACCTACTGACCTTTTCGGCAAGGATATACGCTTCCTGGTTCAATGGATGAACGGCGATGGCAATGTTATCAAATTTCAGAGTCGTTTTTGACATAGTTAGGTATTCAATGTATCAATGCTGGGATGGGGCTAGATTCGTAGGCTGTCTATTCTTCCGGTGGTTGAAATAGATTATCAGCCAGGGAGGTCTTTACAGGAATTTTAATTTCACCAAAACTGGTTTCATATTTTGCCAGGTTTTCACCCAGGGCTTTATGAATCAATTTTGCACTTAATGGAGATAACAATACCCGGGACTTGAATGCGGGGGCTTTCAGGCCAGGCAACATCTGGGCAAAATCAAATATAAACTCAGATGGTGAATGAGTGATCCTGGCAAGATTGGCATAAACCGCTTCCAGGTCTGGAGGGACGATGATCCCTGGAATCTTAACTTTAGAACTTTCATTTGTCATTACAGAAGCCTTTCATGAATATATCGATCTGACTAGAACGGGATATCATCCTCATCTACCTGCTCAGAAAATCCCCCACTGGCCGGGGCCTGATTGGATTGGTCCTCAGATCGGGATGACAGGAAAACAACATTCTGACCTGTGATTTCGTAGCTCGAACCTGTTGTTCCATCATTGCGAGTAAATACTCTTGGGCCGCCAGTCTCAGGATCAACGTTTAACCGTCCTTCTACCAATACCTTGCTGCCTTTCTTTAGATACTGGTTAACAGTTTCACCCCTCGCGCCCCACACAGAAACCCTGAACCAAATCGTCTCTGTGATCTTCTGTCCATTCGAATCATTATAGGTCCGGTTCGTTGCAACGTTGATATTTGTCACTGCCTTGCCGTTGGGTAAAAAACGCATTTCTGGGTCTCGTCCTAAATTCCCGGCGATGGTAATTTTGTGATACACATTTCCTCCTCATAAACAGTTGGTTCTGCTGTGCGAGTAATCAGATTTTTGAATTTCTATTACCGAGTATTATACACTGTCTCACTTTCAGAACCTGCCATCATATTAACTAACCTCATAGCATCCAGAAATAAATTCCTGAATTTTTCTGGAGCATATAAATCACAACTCTTAATCTTTTGATAGGACTTCTCTGATTATCAAATCGGAAAAGCTGATCGTAACTGCTGTATCACCCACTGAACGGGCATACACACCAAAGGATCCCACTAAAAGCTGGTGGTCTCTGACTGTAAATTGTGGGTCGCCATTTATAAATACATGGATCTGATCCTCTACGGCCAACACAGCGATTGTGGAAATACTTGGTGCACCAACTGGTACCGAAGCACTTCTGGTCCAGGGATACAGGATAGTCCCTGTTTCACCAGAGATACTATCCAGGCGTACCTGCCCATCGCAGTTGAGAGAGAAGCGGTAATACTGATTTCTTCCAAAGACCCGGAACAAAAAACCGTATTCATCGCGAGGAGAGCATAAGATAGGGCTGGCAGTTATTTCTGCATAAAAATCTTGCAGATCAGGCTTTTCCAGAGTTCCAACAAAAAAGGAGCCAGGCTCGTTGATGATAATGTTAATTTCACCGTTGGCTATATTGATCTCTCCCCGATCTGATATAGGAACTGTCCAACCCTCACCAGAGTCAAAATCATCTCGGAATATGATCTCTCCTAACTCTGCCATGATCTCCAGTGTTGGTGTAATCTCAACAGTAGGTGATATCTCTAACGTCGGTGTTGGGGGGAACCATTCAACTGTTGGAGTTGATGTCGGAGTTACAGTCTGGCTGGCCGTTGGTGCCGGTGTAGGCGGCACGACAGGTAAACAGGCTGCCAGTGGTAAAAGGAGAAAGAGAATCCAGATTCTTTTCATATTTCGTCAGCGTTGGATCACTTGTGAGCGTTCAGGACCAACGGAAATGATCTTAATCGGTACGGACAGCAAGTCTTCAATTCGAGAAACATAATTCTGGGCGGCTTCTGGGAGGTCTTCCCAGGTCCGGACAGATGTTATATCAACCTGCCAGCCAGGCATATCTTCATAGACTGCTTCAAATCCCTCCAGGTTGGAAGGTCCAAGAGGCAGGGTTGGCGAAGTCTTTTCACCTATCTGGTACTCCTTACAGATATTGATCGTATCTAATCCGGACAGGATATCCAATTTTGTTAAAGCCAACTCGGAAATGCCATTAATGCGGACTGCATAACGAAGCAGGACAATATCAAGCCACCCCACACGCCTTGGCCGACCAGTAGTTGTTCCAAATTCATCCCAATCATTCGCGCCTGTGCCACGTAAACGAACAGCTTGATCTCCATCCAATTCAGTAGGAAAAGGCCCTTCCCCTACCCGGGTTTGAAAAGCCTTCACAACACCGACCACGCGGTTCGCAGATCCGATTCCCAATCCCAACCCGACCAGTGCGCCGGGGGCGGTTGGAGTTGAGCTGGTCACAAAAGGATAGGTCCCATGATCCAGATCCAGCAATGTCCCCTGAGCACCTTCTGCCAGAAGGTAACTTCCTTCTTTAAGAGCCTGGTCGGCAAATTCGCCAACTTCAATAATATAAGGGCGCAGCATTTCTGCGTAATTTTGGTACTGTGCGGCAACAGCCTCACTATCAATAACATCAGCGCCATATAACTTCTCAAGCTGCAGATTCACACTGTCGATATGGCAGCGAACTGCCTCTTTAAAACCAGCCAGATCCAGCATGTCTTCCATTCTCAATCCTGAACGCGTTACTTTGGAATTATAAGCCGGTCCTATTCCGCGTTTGGTGGTTCCAATTAACCCTTCTCCGCGAGCGGCTTCGCGGGCTCCATCCAGAGCAATATGGCCGGGGGTGATGATATGGGCCGCATGAGAGATCTTGATCCGGTCTGGATTTACTTCCACACCCGCTTTTCGGACCTGTTCCATTTCAGCTAGAAGAGTTGCAGGATTTATAACCATCCCATTTCCAAGCAATCCAATCGAATGCGGATGGACCACACCAGAAGGCAGCAGGTGGAGTTTAAATATCTCCTCCCCGACCGCTACTGTATGGCCGGCATTATCACCGCCGTAATATCTGGCCACTATGTCTGCTTCAGCAGCCAACAGGTCCACTATCCTTCCTTTTCCTTCATCTCCCCATTGGGCGCCAACAATAACAGTTAGTGGCATCATACTCTCCTGAATTTAATATGATTTCCTTCATGGTGAATTCAATATAAAATCCCGTTTGGAAAATCAATCTTACATATTAGAATCATTCTAGCATACTAGTATAATTGTTATCCATCCTATAAGCAAAAAGATTTTGTATGAATTAGGAGAAGTTTATGCCGGACAAGAAGGTTCTAATTACAGGTGCTTGCGGAGAGATCGGCCAGGCACTTATTCAATCAATTGCAAAAGAGGGAAATGCAGAGATCGTATCGTTGGATTTAAAACCTCTTCCGGAAAAACTGGCTAGCATGTCACAGCACCATCAGGCAGACCTGTTAGATAAAGATGTGATTGCTTCCCTGGAGAAAGAAAATAGCTTTAGCCATATCTATCATCTAGCTGCTGTTCTTTCAACCACTGCGGAATTAAATCCCCTTCTGGCTCATAAGATAAACTCCTGTATCACTATTGACCTGCTTGAGATGGCCGCAAGGATATCCCAGGCAGGAGAGTACTCGGTAAAGTTCTTATTCCCCAGCTCCATTGCAGTATACGGATTACCCGATCTAAAAACAAAACAATCCGTTCCCCCACTCAAAGAAAATCAATTCACAGAACCGACTACCATGTATGGCTGCAGCAAGCTATACTGCGAAAAAGTCGGTGTCTATTACAGCGAAAATTTCCAGCAGCTGGCCGATCAGATACCAACACGGATAGACTTCCGGGCAATTCGCTTTCCGGGCATTATCAGCGCCTTCACCATACCATGCGGTGGAACAAGCGACTTTGGCCCGGAGATGATCCACGCAGCTGCTCAAGGCAAACCATACGATTCTTTTGTCCGATCTGATGTCACGATTCCATTCATTATGATGCCAGATGCAGTGCGCTCGTTGATCATGCTCGCCGATACTCCGGTTGATAAACTCAACCAGCGGATCTACAACATCACCAGCTTCAGCCTTTCCGCTGGTGGTTTTAAGGAGATGACCACAAACGGTTTTCCTGATGCGGAGATCAGCTTCAAACCCGACCCTAAGCGCCAGACCATTGTTGATACTTGGCCGGAAGAAATTGACGACAGCCCAGCCAGGACTGATTGGGGCTGGAAACCCGTCTATGGAACCAGGGAAGTTTGCCAGGATTATCTATTGAAGAACATCACCCAACATTATTCCTGATCATTGTCCAACCTCACAATATGCATGGTTTAAACCGGATATAGAAACCTTATCCGGTTTTTCCTGTTAATAAACTGTAGTATGATGTTAGGGAAATAATAAAAGAGTCAACACTAACTTACAGGTTGAAAAATGAAAAAAAGCACACTCCCACAGCCAGGACCGATAGCACTATTCGGGTCTGGTGAGACAGCTCCAGGCGGACAGAAAATCTTCGATTTTATGTTCCGGTTATCGTCAAAATCTCCCATTGTGAGCGTTATCGAAACCCCCGCAGGTTTTGAGTTGAATTCCGAACAAGTTGCTAGGAATGTTGGTGATTTCATCCAGCATCGGCTCCAGAATTACAAACCCCATATTCAATTGATCCCGGCCAGGAAAAAAGGCACTCAATTTAGTCCTGATGATCCGGATATTGCCCATCCGATCCTGAAATCTGATCTGATCTTCATGGGACCAGGTAGTCCAAGTTATGCAGTTCGCCAGCTTGAAAATTCCCTCACCTGGGAATACATTCAAGCCCGGCACCGTTTGGGCGCTGCTTTGGCTTTTTCCAGCGCGACAACTGTAGCTATCAGTTCGGCAGCTCTGCCGGTTTATGAAATCTATAAGGTTGGTGAGGACCCACACTGGAAAGATGGATTGGATTTCTTCTCCCAGTATGGTTTACCCCTCGTTTTCATACCCCACTGGAATAATAAAGACGGCGGTGAGGGCTTGGATACCAGTCGATGTTACATGGGAGAATCCCGATTTCAGGAATTAAAAGAACGTCTACCAAAAGAGCAGGTTGTGATCGGTATTGACGAAAACACAGGATTGGTGATTGATTTTCAGTCAGCCTGTTTCCACGTTGTCGGGCAAAGCAATGTGACAATACTTCGGGAAGAAACCGAACAAGTCATCCCGGCAGGCAGCGGAATTGATCTTATGGAATTAGGTGAGTTTAATCTCTGTGATCCCCTGGCCGGAATTTCCCAGACCAGCTGGGATCAGGCGCTATCCATCCAGTCGGAACTGGACACAGGAACCAAAATCCCCCCCAAGGTCATTGTACTGGCAGAAAAAAGGGAAAAAGCCCGCCAATCTAAAGATTGGGATACAGCTGACCAGCTGAGGCTAGCAGTAGAAGATATGGGGTGGATCATCCAGGATAAGCCGGATGGTTTCATTATTGAGAGTAAAACAGATCAATAAAAGAACTAAACATAGTCATAGAACGTCGAGTTAAAGGAGATATCAGGAATGAACAATAAACCTACATTGGGTTTTATCGGATTGGGATTAATGGGCAAACCAATGGCCAAAAATCTTCTCAGGGCCGGGTATCCATTAGTGGTGCATAACCGCAGCAGAGAATCGGTCCAGGAACTCGTCAACGAAGGTGCTCAGGAGGGTTTCTCTCCAAAAGATGTCGCTTCCCGGGTTGACATTGTATTTACTAACTTGCCCGATTCCCCTGATGTTGAACTGGTTGCCCTGGGTGAAGATGGCATCTTGGAAGGAATATCTGAGGGGTTGATCTACGTGGACCATTCCACTATTAAACCTTCCCTTGCCAGAAGAATTTCCGCTGAGTTTGAATCCAGGGGAGCATATGCCCTGGATGCTCCTGTCAGCGGAGGAGATATTGGCGCCCAAAAAGGAACCTTGGCGATCATGGTAGGTGGACCAGAAGAAGCATTGAATAAACTCCTTCCCATATTCGAGGTTGTTGGCAAGAAAACTACTCATGTTGGAGATGCTGGATCAGGTCAGATCGCAAAAGCCGCCAATCAGGTGATGGTGGCTGCCCAAATGGTTGCTATGGGAGAGCTTATGATCCTGGCAAAAAAATCAGGAGCTGATCCAGTCCGGGTAGTGCAAGCGATCCAGGGAGGTGCAGCTCAATGCTGGGCGCTGGATGTCAAACCAGAACGGTTATTTGCCGGAAACCGCGAGCCAGGTTTCAAGGCCTATATGCAGGAAAAAGACCTTAAAATCGTTATGGATACCGCCCGGGAATATGGCGCTCCCCTCCCCGCTGCTGGTTTGCACACTCAGCTGTTTGGGGCTATGCTGCAAATGGGCATGAAGGATCTGGATAACTCAGCCGTGATCGGTGTCATCGAAGACCTTGCCCACACGACCCTTCTAGACTAATCCAAGACTTCAATTTAAACAGATATATCCCGGCAGGAGGTTTTCCCTTCTGCCGGGTTTCTTTTACAGCAGGTATAATTTTGTTTGAACAGGATCATAAGGTTGAATATGAAAAAAATCATCGATTACCTCAAGAATATCAAATTGGATAAGGGGACCATCCGGGATTATTTATTGATCTTGGTAGGAGCAATCCTTCAAGCTGGATCATTAAGGGTATTCTTAATTCCCGCCAAACTTGCCAGCGGTGGCGTTAGCGGTCTGTCACAAATCATCAACAGCTTTACCGGCTGGCCGATTGGTGTGATGGTATTAATAGGCAATATCCCCTTATTGATCCTGGGATGGCGCTTTCTGGGCGGATCCCGGTTTGCAGCTAGAACTGCATTTGCAATCCTGAGTTTTTCAATTCTGGTTGATATACCTCTACCATTCCTCCCTCAAGAAGGTATCACTGGAGACCTCGTACTTAACTCCCTTTACGGTGGTGTCGTCAGCGGGATAGGATTTGGGTTGGTATACAGAGGCAGGGGGACCAGCGGAGGATCGGATATCCTGGCACGGATCCTGAGCAGCTGGCGCGGTATTCCTGTATCTCAAAGCTACCTGATGACCGATGCTGTGATCATCTTCCTGGCAGGCATTTCATTCAGCTGGGAAAATGCCCTCTATGCCCTGGTAATGTTATACGTCAGCGGCATCGCAGCAGAATCCATCAGCCAGGGATCAAATATCCTTAGAACTGGATTGATCATCACTGGACGGCCAGAGCCGATCATTAAGGAAATTTTCAACCGATTGCGGAGAGGGGTAACGATCATGAACGCCAAGGGTGGATATTCAGGTGAAGATAAAAGCATCCTATTATGCGTTGTTACCCGAGCGGAGATCCCTCATCTGAAGGACCTGACCAATGAAGTTGATCCAAAAGCATTTTTGATCATTGGCCAGGCCCATGAAGTACGAGGGGAGGGATTTTTACCGTTCGGAGATGATTAAAACTCACCAATAAATCGTGCAACTTCTTGTCAATAACTCCGTATATTGGAGTAAGGCAGGACGCAAGGAGAACTTGAGTGTGTGAGACCGAAACACAATTAATTGCTGAGGCGAGAGCCGGCAACAAAGAAGCATTTTCAGCGCTTGTTGAAAAATACCAGAAACCTGTTTTCAGTGTCTGTTATCGGATGCTGGGTACTCCCACAGCTGCTGAAGATGCCGCCCAGGAAGCATTTATCCGAGCTTACCAAGCTCTGGACCGCTATGACCCGGAAAGGTCATTTGCTACCTGGATCCTCTCAATTGCATCAAATTACAGCATTGATCAATTGAGAAAGAAGAAAGTTACTATCTTATCCATGGACAGCGAAAAACATGCCTGGTTGGCGCCGCCTGATCCGGGACCCAGTCCTGAAAAGGTAGCGCTGGATAAGGAAAAAAATGCACTGGTGCAGGCCATTCTGGCGGATTTGGCAGAGACAGACCGGGCTGCGGTGATATTGCAATACTGGCATGATTATTCATACGAGGAAATAGCTGAGACTTTGGATATTAGCAGCAGCGCAGTAAAAAGCCGCTTGTTTAGAGCAAGAAAATTAATGGCTGAGAAATGGCAGGAAATGCAGTTGATCTCAGCACCGAATGTAAACACAGCTGCAAAAAGGATTGCCCATGAAACATCAACAATATGAAAACTGGATCCTTATGGACGAAGAGATCAACCAGGAACAGCAGCGAGATCTGCATGGCCATTTGAAACAATGTTCTCAATGCCAGGCCCTATACCAGGCTAGTCATCAGATCACTCATCTGTTCAAAACAACGCCTGAGCCAACCCCTGCGGCCGGTTTCAGCACACGTTGGCTGGAGCAAATAGAAAAAGCAGAAAAGCGCAAGAATCGTTTAATTCTGTTTGTTACCCTGGGTGTGATTTCCCTGGCAACCGTGATCTTGTTATCTACAGTCGGTCTCGAACTCAGGTCAGTTATGGGAAGTTTCCCTCAAATGATGTTTGAATTGGTCACTCTGATCGCCAATTGGTTCGTCTTTTTTAATCAAATCAGCGATATCATTACTCCCCTCTTCCGAGTGGGCGCTAAATTACTATCTCCCGTTTGGCTTTATGTTTCAGTATTCGGCTTGAGCGGGATCACTGCAGCCTGGACAATAGCTTTCTACCGATCCAGGGAATTGCAGAAGGAGCTTAATTAATGAAAAAACTTACTCGAATATTAGTCTTAGTGCTGCTGCTAAGCGCAGTACTTATACCGACAACTGTTTCCGCTTCCGGATTCAGTGACGACAAAGTCATTTTTGGAGGTAATTTCATCCTGGAACCAGGTGAAACCCTAAACGGCGATCTGGTGGTTTTCGGAGGGAATGTTATCCTCGAGACCTCCTCAACAGTGAATGGGGACACGGTCGTTATAGGTGGAAATGTCACTTCAAATGGGACTATAAATGGCAATCTAGTTGCCCTGGGAGGGCTTGTAGAGCTCCAGGAAGATGCCAAAGTGAACGGTAACCTCACAGTCCTGGGCAGTAGTTTTGAACAGGCATCAGGCGCTTATATCAGTGGGACAATCGTTACTGAAGAAAATGTACCCTTTGATTTCAATTTGCCGAGTGATATAGGCCTGTTTGAAGGGGAGTTCCCCGCATTCCAATTCAGGGAACTTCCATTTGTTTCCGCGTCCTGGTTCTTCTTTCAAGTCCTGATCTGGACGGGGTTGGCGGTATTGGCCGCGCTCTTCCTCCAAAATCAAGCACCTGTAGTCAATCGAGCTGCATTTGGACAACCGGTGATGTCAATCGTGGTTGGATTAGGGATAGCCTTCATTGCTCCCCTGGTGCTGATCGCATTGATCCTGACCATCCTGCTCAGTCCTGTCAGCTTGCTGGGCATTCTTGCCCTCTTAGCGGCCTGGGTAGTCGGATTGGTATCTCTAAGTATAGAGATCGGAAAGAAATTGGCCGAGGCGCTAAATCAGACTTGGGCCACACCCATTCAGGCCGGTGTCGGGATGTTCATCCTCTCACTCCTTTTTAATGGCTTTCAGCATATTGTGCCCTGCGTAGGTTTCTTACCAAAATTCGTTCTTGGGCTGTGGGTGACAGGAGCCGTAGTACTCACTCGGTTTGGCACCAGAGAATATCCTGAGACTGAAGGCAAGGTTGTTCCCACCGCAGATTTTTCTTCTGAAGAAATTCCCCAGGCGTTCCTGGCAGATGTGTCTGTTGAAGACCTGGCCGATCAAGTCGAGGTAAATGCAACCAAAGCTGCTATGGAGCTGGCTGAAAAAGAAGACATTGACCTCACATCAATCAAGGGTACTGGTGCGGATGGACGGATTACTCTAAATGATGTTCGCAAGGCTGTGAAGGGATAAGTTAATTTCCCAAAGAACAATTAAAACGAAAAGCCCGGGTTTTTTCCCGGGCTTTTTTTTTAGAAAAATCTATCTATCAGGATTTTCTTCGTTTGATCAACCAGGGTGCGATACCAAAGGCTATGGCGCCGAAACCGAGGATTATTTCCAGTATCCGAAAAGGATCAATAGAAGGTCTTCTTTCTAATATTTGGATCTCCTCATCCGGAACATACCCAGAAGTTGTAGATTGAAGAACGGGAGTTCCTGAAATTTCGGGAGCAACCGTCTGGCTGGGCAGAATCTGTTCTTCCGCAACACCATCCTCTTGCGATTTATCTGCTTGATTGGCAGCAGCATCTTGAGCTTCTTCTTCAGCGCTTCTACTTTCAGTTTCCTGGGCAGAACCAAGGGACTCTCCCTCCTCCATAACTTCAGCCGCCTCTTGTGGTGCGGAAGCTTCTTCGACCATGGGGGCTCCTGCTTCAGTTTCATCCAAAGCCCGGTCAGATTCCATCGCTCCCTCGGCTTCCATCAAGGCTGGTTCTTCCAGAGCATCCGCAGCTGAGTCAGAAAACGCTTCTAGCATGACCTCTTTTGGTGCCGCTGGAGCCAACGACCCACTCACGAAAGTTCTTCCAAAATCTAATACCAAAACACCGATCAACAAAAACGTCATCAGGGCTGAAACCAAACGGAATCCTCTGACTCGACGTGGGCTTACCTTTATACCAACCATCATCGGGGTCAGAATGAAATTATGGGGAACTCTTAATGTTGGGGTTTTTTGCAGGGTAATTTTCGTCTGGCGCAATTCCTCCAGGGCAAGTTGAAGAGCAGGTTCTTTCTTTAACCGTTCTTCAGTCCTATTTAATTCCCGAAGGTTCATTTCTCCATCCAGATAGGAGGATAACTGAACCCAATCCCTGTTGGATAATTTCATTTCCTTTAAGCCTCACCTACATGACGTAATCCCAGGGGTAAAAGTTCCTTAAAACCCTGCAGGCAATTCTTGAGGTTGGTCCGGGCTCGAGCCAGGCGGCTCTTGACCGTACCCAATGGACGATCGATGATCTCTGCTGCCGTAGCATAGTCCAGTTCCTGGATATCAACCAGTACCACAATGGTCCGGAAGTCGTAATCCAATCGATTTAAACAATATTGGATCGCTTCTGATAGTTCCCTGCGCAGTAATGTATCTTCAGGTTTTTCTGATGGATCCTCCAACCAACTCGCGGAATCCATTTCATCCCCCTCTTCTCCGTCCGGAAATAGTGGGACTACCGGTTTCCGTTTTCTCCGACGGAATTCGTCATAACAGGCATTGCTGACAATTCGCAGCAGCCAGCTCTTAAACGATCCACCTCGATATGTATGAAGTTTTTTATAGGCTGAGATAAAAGCTTCTTGGGTTGCATCTGC
>RCNB010002355.1_pt1 | contig 11655 bp, 9 predicted proteins | sample 2041321 | NCBI WGS metagenome assembly RCNB01 (sample SAMN09708232, study PRJNA481090) | Marine sediment metagenome, whole genome shotgun sequencing project.
AGCTGCACTTGCCCTTTAGAATTTAGTGTGCCAAAATGACTTCTGCTGTAAAGCCGTCCAGAATCTTTTTGTTTTTTAACAATTATTTGGTTGCTAATGAGTTCTCCAAAAGCTTGCATTAAAAAGGGTAAGTATAACTCCTTATTTGTCTTTTTTGTAATGAATATCCTGCCCACAAAGATCTCTAATTACAGACCCCCGTGGGAGTTCTCTTGAAGAAAATTACTTCTTTTTTATCTAGTTTTAATAATGCTTTTAAGTTCTGATATGTCTTTTTTAACATTTTCAAATTCTTTTAGTTTTTCCTGTTCCAAGTCAGTCATTATTTTAGATAACTGTGTTGAAGTTTTATAGATGTGAACTGGGCGCCCTTTTCCTTTCTTTTTAAGATCTCGCTTTTTTATCCATCCTCTTCTCCTGAGTTCTTGCATGGCGATGCTGACTTCAGGCTGTCTGAGATCTGCTGCATGCTCAACATCTGCAGAGCGGCATTCATCTACTTGATAAATGTAGAGTAACGTTTTCGCAAGGTTTTTTGGCATCCCTAGCGACGAAAATATTTCAACGGCTTTATTATCCTTATCATCTAAGACGTATGAATCTTTTTGTTTCATGACATGTCATCTCCCAACAATAGTATAACAACTAATTACTTAAAAACATATCTTTATATTTTAATATTTCTCTGTAAGATAAAACGCATTTCTTTTGTATTTTATAAAAACTCATCTAGATTTATGACCGAGAATTTACACTCATTGCAAATGCTATTATTTTCATCTTTTTTGCCTTCGCATATTTTACAGATCATGAGTTATTCTCCCAAATTTCATGAAATATTTCCTCGTCTATATAATCAAAATCTTCTTCAGAGAATTATGTGTATGCTTCTTTCCATCGTTCTTCATGTTTCTTATTTTTACTCTCTTCTTTTGTCTCTTCGATGTTATCTATTTCTTCGATTATTGATTCATATTTTGTCTTCACTTTTTAGCACCTTCTCATTATATTGCTATATGATAGCATGCTAACATATATCATTTATTATATTTAAACTTTATCTGTCAAAATGCCAAAATGAAAAAATAAAAAGATCTTACTCCTCATCATATTACTTGTTGGCGAATACATTACTACTTTTTATTTTTGTAATGACTTTTTATACTTCGAGGGATTTCATCTTCAGAGAAATACCGGTTTTGGCCTTTGTAATAATCATCGATACTTCTCTGCTTATACTCCTTAGATTTTGTTTTATAGGCTTGTTTTTTCAAAGATGCCACACCAATTAGTATTCCAATTCCCATGCCTCCAATGCCGCCGACAATTACAAAAAAAATGTAATATTCAAAATATTCTATAGCCCTGCGATCCCAAGGTGAAATACTGATTTTTGGAGGCACACCAATATATCGTGACGACTGCCCACCACAAGTACTAGTGAAACCAAGTGCCCCAGCGATAATGCCACTATATTTGTAATATACTATTGCGATATCTTCTGATGATTCATTTACAAGGCTTTCGGCATACTCATAGTAACTTATGGCAAGGACTGGTTCGACACCACGAGTTCTGCTTTCGGCGATACTTGAACTTGCCCTCTCTTTAGCTCTCATTATTTTATCATTATCTGTACCATCAACGAGTTCAAGTGCAAGATTTGCCTTTACAAGTGCCTCTAATGCTTCAAAAAATGCAGCAGCAGGATACCCGTTTTCTTTATCAGTTCTTGCAAGTTCTAATAACCCTTCAGCATCAGAAAGATAACTTGATGATCGTCCAATCTCCTCTAAAATAACACCTGAATAAACAGTAGCTTGCTGTGCATCTTCAATGTATTCACCTGCAAGTGTATTGAGTTCATCATCATTAATATCTCCCGTATCATTAAAATAATTGGAGATTCCAAGCCACCATTCAATACTCTCGCTTCGCTGCAAAGCATAGGAGATCTTATACATTGCTGTTAAATAATCATCGTTTTGATAGCTGGATTCCGCATCTGATAGATAAGAATCTGCGTCAGATGCACGTTTTTGTGCAGCACCAACGCACTGCAATGAAATTGATCCGTTTACCTCTGCGTTTTTTGCAAGACTGCTTTTATTGCTGTGAAATTCTTTTGCGTCGTTAAGAAGAGAGTTTACATAATCTTGTTTGTCGCCTACACTAAAATAGGTGCAGGCATGCATGACAAACTGTGAATCAATAAGTGATTGGAATGACTTGCTGGTACTTGTATAATATGATTCTTGTTCGTACCAATTTTCAGAATCTATCAATCGTTCATGTGCATTGTTGAGAAAATCAGTGACTTGATTTTTGTAATAATCAGGCCAGCGATTTGGAATTGTAGAATTGTCAAATGAGTCACTTGCATTTGTATACAACGTTCTTGCATTTTCTAGGAGATTGGTTGCTAGTGGTTTCATAGAGTTGATGTAATCTTCTGTTGCGATGCTTCCATTTGATTCAGTTGTGGGAAACTCCCATCCTGTAAAATATAAAAGAGCATCGTTTATGTCTTCTACTTCAACAGCTTCTATCCCATAATTGTCCAATGCATAATCTGCAACGTTTCTTATAACTAGTTTTGTATTGGTCTGTACCCAGCCGTTTTCATTTGTTGCTTCTGTCACCATCTCAGTGTATGTCATCTGGCCTTTTGGAAGCAGGAATCGTGTCGCCCCAACTGAGTATGCTGCATCTATCTTTTGAAGAATACCTCCAATCGGTCCAATGCTTCCATCAGGATTTATCATTCCTGTCATCACTGTTTTATTATCCATCGTCCAATTTTCAAGAAGTGATACAACTGCAGCAGTCATCACACCACCTGCAGAGGGGCCTCCAATTATTGGAGAATTGGTTCGTACAACAAAAAAGAAGTCATAACTATCTGGATCTATTTCGCATCGGTCATCGTTTTTAACGAGAGCTTTAGCAACCTTTACAGATAGCCGTGCAGAGCCTTGCATATCAATCTGCGTAAGTGGAAGTGTATCGACAAAAACCCTTCCAGATCCATTGCTTTGTATGGTTACGGTTATTGTGGAGATAACACCGACATATCCATTATCTGTTTCAGCAACAGCTGGTGCATAAACAGTTACATTACGGTATGTAAGAACCACATTATCTTCATATATTTCTCCAGGGAAGACTGCTGATGTGAACTGTAGAAACGAAGAGCTAATAATGAAAAAACCTAGTAGTATCATTAAGAACTTTCTTACCATAACTTTTTCTCCATGCAGTCTGGGTGAAACGAAGCAGGCATACTAAAAACTTACTAACAATTTGAAAAATCAATCAATTATTATTTTTTATGGTGTATATTTATGTTTAACCCTTAGAAAATTGCCCCGATATTCTTAAGTAGGATGATAAGATACCCATCCCCACTTACAACCGTTAAAATCACCAAAATAGATAGTAAAAATGGAGGAAAAAATAAATGGTTCAACTACATGAAATGATACTTAGAGATGCCCATCAATCCATGCTTGCCACAAGAATGCGAACAGAGGATATGCTCCCAATTACAGATAAATTAGACGAAGTTGGTTTTTTTGCTCTTGAAGTCTGGGGTGGAGCGACTTTTGATGTTGCAATTCGTTATCTCAATGAAGACCCATGGGAACGAATACGACAGTTAAAAAAAGCAATGCCAAACACGCCAATGCAGATGCTTGAACGTGCAATGAATACGGTTGCCTATTGGAATTTTCCAGATGATGTTGTGAAAAAATTTATTTATCTTTCAAAGAAAAACGGTGTTGATATTTTCAGGATTTTTGATGCGTTAAATGATATCCGAAATATGGAGACACCTATGAAAGCTGTAAGAGAAAATGGAGGTCATGTTCAGGCATGTATGAGTTATACAATCTCTCCAGTACATACAGTGGATTATTTTGTTGATAAATTTAAAGAACTTGAAAAAATAGGTGCAGACTCTTTATGTATTAAAGATATGGCAGGGATGATATCTCCACAACGAGTCTATGATATTGTAACAGGAATGAAAGATGCAGGAATTAAACTTCCAATAGTTCTTCACTCCCATTGTACCAGTGGAATGACTGGAATGGCATACCAGCGAGCTGCAGAAGCAGGAATTGATGTACTTGATACAGCAATGTCACCGATATCTGGTGGAACCGCAGGTATTCCTACAGAGAGTGTTGTTGCAGCGTTTCAGGGTACAAAATGGGATACAGGATATGATCTAAAGCTCCTCATAGAGATAAGAAAATATTTCCTTAAAGTATGGGATAAATACAGACATCTCCATCGATTCAATGCATTAAAAGTTGATCCCAGTGTGACACTTCATCAAGTTCCTGGTGGAATGCTTTCGAATCTTATCTTTCAGCTTGAAGAACAAGGAGCACATGATAAATATCGAGATATTCTTGATGAAACAGCACGCGTACGAGAAGAACTTGGGTACCCTCCTTTGGTCACGCCTTCAAGTCAGGTGGTGGGTGTTCAAGCAGTGATGAATGTTCTCCATGGTCGATATAAAGTTATCACAAAAGAAACAAAAGATTACTGTAGAGGAATGTATGGTAAACCACCAGCGCCAATTAAACCCGAAATCATGAAAAAGGTACTGGGTCCAAAATGGAAAGATGAAGTCATTGATTGCAGACCATCTGATCTCTTGAAACCAATGTGGGAAAAATGTAAATCAGAGCTTAAAGAACATGATGTAGAAATGACTGATGAAAACATTATGATTTATACACTCTTTCCACAGGTTGGCTTAAAGTTTTTAAAAGGCCAAGCAAAACCAGAATTCACCTCAGAAATGTTGCCCCTTCCAATTGATCATGATCTAACACGTGGTATGGTAAAACAATCATTTACAGAAGCTAAACAAATATGGCTTGAAACTGTGCCACCTGATCAGAGATCTGGTCCTGCTCAGATACCAACTGAATTTGAAGTTGAAGTTGATGGTGAGCCTTTTGAAGTAAAAGTAAACCCAACGGGTGGTTTTCTTGTTGCAGGAGCCGGTGGTGCAGCAGCTCAAGAGAAACCAAAAGATGTTGAAGGCGGCCTTAAATCAAATATGCAAGGAACTATTCTTTCAATTAAGGTAAAGAAGGGTGATAAGATAAAGAAAGGAGATGTTGTTGTGACAATTGAAGCAATGAAGATGGAGCAAGAGATTAAATCTGATGGTGCTGGAGAAGTTAAAGATATTTTTGTCGCTGAGGGAGATTCTGTTGCAAGTGGAGATCTTCTCATACAGGTTCTCTAATCGTATATTGAGATGATATCATGCTAAATAAAGTATTGATAGCAAATCGCGGGGAAATTGCAGTTCGAATAATGCGAGCATGTAAAGAACTAGGAATAAGCACTGTCGCTGTTTTTTCTGATGCCGATCAAAAAGCACTTTTTGTAAAATATGCTGATGAAAAATACAATATTGGTCCAGGTCCAGCGAGTCAGAGTTATCTCAATAAAGAAAAAATAATTGATGTTGCTCTAGAATCTAATGCTGAAGGAATTCATCCAGGCTATGGTTTTATGGCAGAGAATGCTGAATTTGCAGAGATGTGTCATAAAAATGGTATCGAGTTTATTGGCCCTCCAGTTTCTGCAATGAAGCTGATGTGTTCCAAAATTGACTCGAAAAGATCTATGATTGAAGCAGGAGTGCATGTCGTACCCGGAGTTAATGAGGCAATAGCTGATCATGAAAAAGCAAAAGATATTGCTCATGAAGTTGGTTATCCTGTTATGCTGAAAGCTTCAGCTGGTGGTGGAGGTATTGGTATTCAGATGGTTGAAGACGAAAAACAAATGGCAAAAGCCCTTGAATCTGTTCGTCAGCTCGCAAAAAATTCCTTTGGTGATGATGCTGTATTCATTGAGAAATATATCGAAGACCCACGTCATATAGAATTTCAAATAATTGGTGATAAAAAAGATCATATTATTCATTGTTATGAACGTGAATGTAGCGTACAACGACGACATCAAAAACTAATAGAAGAGACCCCGTCGTGTGCACTCACACCGGAACTTCGTGAAGAAATTGGAGAACAAGCGATACTTGCAGCAAAAACCGCTGGATATTACAACGCTGGTACGTGTGAATTTATGTTTAAAGATGGAAAATACTATTTCCTTGAGATGAACACACGACTGCAGGTGGAACATCCCATTACTGAAGCAATTACGGGTGTTGATCTTGCTCGTGAGCAACTGAGAGTTGCTTCAGGATTTGAACTTGAATATTCTCAAGAGGATATTCAGCCAAGAGGCCATGCGATTGAATGTCGTATAAATGCAGAAGATCCATTGAATAATTTTATGCCATCACCAAGTAAGATAGTTAGATACGCTGAACCAAGTGGTCCAGGTGTAAGAATAGATTCAGGTGTCTATCAAGGTTTTACTATTCCGCCGTTTTATGATTCAATGATTGCAAAGCTTATCATTTGGGCTGAAGATCGACCTCGAGCAATTGAGCGGACAAAAAGAGCTCTCTGGGAGTTTCAAATCGGTGGAGTGCGACATAACATTCCTTTTCATCAGGTTGTGATGAATAACCCACAATGGATAAAAGGAGAATATGACACCAGCTTTATCCCACGATATAACATTCTTGATCAAGTAGTACAGTCTGTTAAAGATACAAAAGCACAATCCTCAACTCCAAAAACTGCTGCAGCAATGGCCGCAGTTCAAGCAGTCATTATTGCTGCAAATGGTTCTCAACAGATTAAATAATCTAAATGTTAATACTGGAATTATATGAATAACGATGATTTTACAAACAAAACCCTGTGTTTATCTAAAAGAATCAATATCGGTTTTGTAAAGAAATTTGTTGTATTTGATACGCTTTCCTCAACGAATAGTAAGGCAAAAGAACTTGCAAAAGACGGTGAATCAGAAGGAACGGTAGTTATTGCTCGAATGCAAAAATCCGGGAGAGGTAGATTTGATAGAAGATGGGAGTCCCCAGACGGCGGACTTTATTTTTCGATAATTTTAAAACCAGATGTTTCACCTGATAAAACAACACTACTTCCATTAGTTTTTGCTCTTGCAGTTTCGACAACAATTAGTAGCTATGGCCTTTCTTCTACTATAAAATGGCCAAATGATGTCCGAGTACATAAAAAAAAGATAGCGGGGATATTACTTGAATCAAATGTAAATGAGAATCAGTTGCGCCATGTGATTTTGGGTATCGGTGTTAACCTAAACATTGATGTAAACCTTTTTTCAAGTAAACTTAAAGATACTGCCACGTCTCTTTTACATGAGCTTCACACTGTTGTTGACTATCACAAGTTTTTAGAAAATCTGCTATTTTCATTTGATACATATTATTCCATGTTTCTCAATGAAGAATTTGACTGCATCATCTCTGAGTGGAAGACGTTGTCAGATACGCTTGATAGACGTGTAAAAATTGTAACATCTTCTGATGAAATCATTGGAAAAGCCTATGATGTTGACAGATCAGGATTTTTACTTGTTATCACAGATACTGGTGAGTATAAAAAAATAATGAGTGGAGACTGCTTATATTTTGGTGAGTTATAGATCAGACCACATAAATGTTGGAGGGGTTCCTACCGTCATATAAGTTACTTTTTTGTCTCCGATATTTTTTGCACGATGTTTTTGTGATGATTTATGCCAAAGCATGTCTCCTTCGCTAAGTCTGTAGGATTTTTCACCTACAGTGTATTCCATTTCTCCGTGAAGGACAAGATGCATTTCTTCGCCATTGTGTTTGAACCATCTTGATTCAGCGTGTGGGTCAAGTTCAGCTATTATTGCCTCCATCTTTTTTGATTTCATCATCAATTTGTACAATTTTCCTGGTTTTTTGGTTTTGCTTTTCTCATCGTCTTTTTTAATAAATATTACTGTATCATCCATTTTTATGACCATTTCTAATAGGATATGTGATTTAATAAAGATTTCCAAATGCTTTGATTGTCCTGTTTGTTTTTTTTAATTGAGATATTTACTGTGATCATATTGGCTCGATGGCGACTGTAGCTGTTGTTACTAAAAAAAAACTATAATAAAATTACAACATATATAAAAAATAAAATAAAAAAGATAATTTTATATTATATGAATCCGATATATTAGTATAAGGAAAAGTATATAAAGTTAACACTTGTTAATATTAATGGGGAATAATATGAAAATCAATAGAATTAATAAAATAATTGGAGCTAGTGTTGTTATACTTATGCTGTTTTCTTCAGTTGCAATGTCGATGTCAACATCAGAAATTTCAGCTAATAATACTTCACCTGATGGTATTCGTACAGGGAAACTAAATGGTTACACTCATACAGTTATGGTCGAGGCATGTACTGCATCATGGTGTCCTCCTTGTGCAACGGCGGCTCAAGTGATGCATGATGTTTTTTATTCGGGAGATTATGATTTTTACTATGTGGCACTAGTTTCAGATAGAAACAACTATGCAAGTGGACGATGCAGTGAACTTGGAGCATCTTCTATTCCCGATTATGTCTTTGATGGAGGTTATACTCGTAGAGTTGGTAGTTGTGCAGCTAGTGTATATATATCAAAATTAGACAGTTGTGGAGCACGAGATGTTTCAGATATTGATTTAGATCTTGAGATAACATGGAATGGTGATGCTCAAATTGATATTGATCTTGGCATAACAAATAATGAGGCAACTGCCTACGATGGTCATGTTCATGTTTATGTTACTGAAATTGAATCACGATGGAATACAAACAATGGTAAGCCATATCATTTTGCAATGGTTGGCAATTATGCTTTTAATGAAAATGTCGAAGTTTCATCAGGGGAAACTTCAGATCTTTCAACAACTTGGGATGGATCTCAATATGGAGTCGGTGATCTAGCAGAAGATAATGTTATGGTTATAGCAACAATATTTGATAAAGATAATCAAAACTATGTTGATGAGACCGCTGCAGAATCATTTGTAGAGATATGGCCTGAGAACCTTGAATTAGAGATAGCAGGCGGAGTTGGGGAAATTAGTGCAACATTAAAAAACAATGGAACCTCAACAGAAAATGATATTGACTGGAGTATACAGGTTTCTGGAGGATTCTTGGGACTAATTGATGTATATGCTGAGGGAATTATTGAATCACTTCCAGCTGGAGAAGAAACGGTTTTACAAACAGATGAATCAATATTTGGTTTAGGAAAAATCACTGTTTCATTCAGCGCAAATATCGGTACAAAAACAAAGCAAGGATTTGTAATAGGTCCCTTTATATTATTATGAGTGACTTCAACAAATTTTTTTTATTTTTTGTTTTGAGGAATATTGGGTAAGAATATGAAAAAAATACGATCTGCTGTTTTAAAAACAGCAATAATGCTGCTGGTAGTATTTTCTCTTATCGTTGCAGCAAACGCTGGGTATAGTTCAGTTCAACAGGAAAAAAAGGAAATTATAATATCTGTTGATGGTGAACAATCAGAATTTTATGCAGAGATTTCATTTGGTGTATTTGGTGAAGGTGGATGTCACGGCTGTGAAATACCTTATGTAGCAGTTGAGGCGTATGGGATTGATACTGATCATTTTGATACAAATATAACTGATATCTATGGGTCATGTATTCTTGAGCTTGAATATGATGCTACCTATCGAGTCACTGTTGAATTAGAGGGTTATCATCTAGTTATGTATGATTTTAAGGTTCTTGATGATCAACCATTTGCCATTCATATGCAACAAGTAGATGAATCATCGTCACCATCAATATCTATGTTGTATACCGTATTACAAAAACTAAGACACCTAAATAATTAAAAAATCAAATGTTGTTATACAAACAAATAAAATCCAAACAGAAATTATTAGGAAAAATCTATAATCTTGCTTATAAGAGCTAAGGAGGTTACTCTTTCTACCGAAGGTGTCTATGGGGTCTCTTGCAGGTGGGCTTTTAGTTATGCGCTTTCTTGTTGACAGATAAGTTTTTAAATATATGGATAGATATAAATTGGGGAAAATATGAATAGAAAAAAAAGAATTAGTATTTTTTCAAAGGCCATTTTTGTAGCATTTGTACTGATCTTGACATCGTTTTCTATTTTTGCGACAGCTGAAAATCAAAAAGATGACAGCAAGATCATAATTAATTATTTATTTGAATCTCCAATTATTAAAGGAATAAAAATTGGAGAAATCACCTATGATCAAGTAATTATTCAGGGTCTTTCAAACTCTGGAAATAGTGGAGAGCCTAATCTCCCTTCAAAAGGAGCATATATTCTTTTACCACAAGGCAAGGATGTTAAAGATATAAAAATTACAACAACTGAAAAGGTTTGTTTGGGTGATGGTTTTTCTGTCGATCCTGTGGGAGAAATAATGCCAATTTCAGATATAAAGAGGGAGGCTTTGTCATCTCCAAATAAAGATATTTATAATTCAAATGAAGAATTTCCAGGACCAATTTTCACAGAGATTGGAGTATATGGCTGTAGAGGATACAAAATCCTTGTACTGGAGTTAAACCCTATTCAATATATTCCAGTAACTGGTGAGCTTTTCTTTTATGAAAATATGGAGATCTCCATTGATTTAGAAGAAAAAATGGCAATAAATCCTTTGTTTAGAGGTCTTGAGAAAGATAGAATTGAAATTGAAAACAGAGTTGATAATCCTGAAATTGTAGATTCATATATTTCACCTATAAATAATCCATTAACAGAGTATGATCTTCTGATTATCACAACAGATTCATTAAAAGATGGATTTGAATCATTGAAAACGACTCATGATGCAAATGGAATCAGTACTATTATCAAAACGACTAGTGAGATAGGATCAAGTAATCCAGATACGATTCGAGGCTATATTACAACAGCATATACTGATTGGAATCTTGAGTATGTTCTGATTGGGGCAGATGATGATATTATTCCTGCAAAAGATCTGTATGTTAGAACGATTCCTTGGTGGCCTTGGTCTGAGACAGAAGAACATATGCCTTCAGATATCTATTTTGGATGTCTTGATGGGACCTATAATTATGATGGTGATGGTTACTGGGGTGAGCCAGAGGATGGTCCTGGTGGTGGTGATGTAGATCTAATTGCAGAAGTATATGTTGGGAGAGCGCCAGTTGGTACCACTTCAGAAGTTGATAATTTTGTTAGTAAATCAATAGCATATATGTGTTCTCAAGATAGCTACTTAGATGATGTTTTAATGGTTGGTGAATTTCTTGATTTTGGTGGAGCTGGTGATTGGGGCGGTAACTATATGGATGAAATGATTGGTGGCTCAAGTGCACATGGATATACAACAGTTGGCATCCCATCTGCTCAGTATGATGTTGATACGTTATATGATAGAGATTGGGCTGGAAATGATTGGCCAAAATCAGAATTAATTAACAGAATTAATAATAACCTTCATTTTGTTAACCATCTTGGACATTGTAATTATAATTATGCAATGAAACTAAGTAGTAGTGATGTTTCTTCTCTTGTAAATGATAAATTTTGTTTTGTTTACTCTCAAGGCTGTATGTCTGGAGGTTTTGATAATGGCGATTGTATTGCAGAGTATTTCACTGTGAAAACAGATAATGCTGCTTTTGCTGTTGTCATGAATGCTAGATATGG
>RCNB010002356.1_pt1 | contig 11648 bp, 13 predicted proteins | sample 2041321 | NCBI WGS metagenome assembly RCNB01 (sample SAMN09708232, study PRJNA481090) | Marine sediment metagenome, whole genome shotgun sequencing project.
TTTTTAAAATGATTGACTAATTCATGAAAAGAGAGTGGTTTCCTAATCCTCATTATCTTTGTTGCTTTTCATTTCCTTAGTTACGATTCCCACTTCATTAAAATACTCCTTCTTTGTAATGATCCCCTTGCTGACCAGCATTCTTATCAAAGCCTCATGCTGAATCATGTTAGAATAAGCTAACTCCTCTATCTGAATCATTTCCATCTCTTTTTGTCGATCAATTACCCGTGCCATCAAAAAAACCCTCCCATAAAACGATCATATACAAATTGTTCTTTCTCTCTAAAGCAGCTTCTTATTCTCTCAAACCAACCTCACCAGTTTCTGAATCATATTGTAGTAATTGAACAGGCAGATCGGGAATGTTGAGTTCTTCCAAAGCATCTGGATATCGTCCTCTCTCCTGCTTAAATTGGTTAATTCTTAACCTAACAGTGGGAATACTTGCTTGTAACTGGGCCTTTTTTGCTTTACTCAACGCATTTACAAGAGTAGAGGAATACTCTTCCAATGGATTCTTATCGCCTGATTTTCCTCCTTCTCCTTTACCACATCCACCAATAGGAGCCACTATAGAGAAAAGCATGATCAATAGGATTATTTTTGATATCATCTCTCCCTCTCTTGAGAAACCTGAAAAAACACAAAAACTCTTGTGGATACTAACACCTCAGATGAACATAGGCAAGCACTATATTGTTTCCTTTCCCATTGACTCATACAAGGTTTTCTAAAAAGCTCTTTACTTTTTACTAGAATCTGTTTTATATTGCACTAACCTTACTACTATAGGAAAAGATAACGAGGAGAGTATTTTGCAGGCAAAACCATTTCTTGCTTTAAAGATAACCCCAAAACTACAAGATGGATTGGATAAATGCAATCCAAATAATAAGTTTTATTTCAAGGATAGCAATCCTGAACTTCTTCAGATTATTACTATAGGCGTAGACAACTACATCGGCAAGGTCGTAGAGCAGGGGATTGAATATGGGAAGATCGAGGACATATGTCGAAATATTACAAGTATTATTCACATACTATGTCCTGATATCCCTATCTCAATTAACTCAATAAAGTTGCTTGCTTTAGAACCACCCCCTTAATTCTACAATACCATTTTCATTTAATGATTTGCGCAGCAGGTAGTATTAATCTATTTAGATAACTTTTGCAAGAGCCAATACATATGCCTGGATTAGGTAAGCTTATCGATATTAACCAATAGAGGGATCAACATGAAAATAATTGACAAAAGAATAGCAAATAAAATGCAGGAAGATGAATGCAAACAGTATGAGGAAGAAACACTAAAACACCTCCCGGATTGTGCTGAAAAGTATGAAGTTGTTGACATCAAACTCCTCATGTCACAAATACCTTTAAGAAACAAAAGGGAAGATACATAGGAAGAAACTCAAGAAAATGCTGAATAAACCTGGTGTTCATCATTTCCTTTTAAAAATTTTTATTATTCTGTTGCTGGCGGCAAGTAGTGCCTGTCAACTCCTGAACAAACAAGTCCCCATAAGTATGGAGTCAGCCATATCCCCGGTTGATGTCTATGAATTAATAGAAGATAGAAATCTCATTATTAAATACCATAACAATCTTGAAAACATCTATGACAATGTGAGAGATCGATACAAAGTTAGTCAACTGGAGTTTTTTATGATTTCTGGAATTTGCTTCCGCAAACTACAAATCAAAAAAACGTTTGACACCTACCTCTCTTTAAATACCAAAATCTACGAACTATTCCTTAATAACAAAACAGATTATGAGCAACGGCTATCAATTGTTTTCAATCGCTATTTAAAACCGTTACTAAAAATTACAGCAGAAGAAAAAGAGATACTTGGAGACATCGACATAGCAGGAATAATGATAAGCACACAGTGGAAAGTAAATAATCCCCTGGAAGGGGGATATGACATTATACTGCAAGAACAAGTTTCACTTGTATCTCCCAGGGAACAAACAGGCAAATACCTTAGAGATGAAATTACAGATCAGGAACTGTTGGATCTGAGCACTCTCATTGTCATTAATGAAGATAAAACCCCCCGCATCATAAAACTTATTTTAAAATAATCCCCTTTTCCACATATAACCTTGATTCCCCAAATTAAAAACCCTGATAGTTTATCCTACCAGGGTTTGAGGAAACCTTAGTCAGTCCCGTTTATAGGGTCTACTTCTTTTCTGTAATCAAAGCATTCCCTTCCCATTAAATAAGGGGATTTCCAATACTTTCAAATCGTTAAGCGAGTGAAATATTTACTTAACTGCTTTTCGAAGGTGAGCACCTGCTTTAAATTTAGCAACCTTCCTGGCTGCGATTTTTAGGGGCTTTCCTGTTTGAGGATTTCTACCTGTTCTTGCCTTTCTCTTTGAAATAGAGAAAGTACCAAAGCCCACCAGAGTAACACTATCACCTTTCTTTAAAGCCTTACTAATTCCATCAATTGCGCCGTTCAAAGCCCTGCCAGCTGCTGCCTTGCTTATTTTTGCATCCTTTGCCATCTTTGCGACTAAATCTGCTTTGGTCATAAGCTCCCTCCTTTAGTAAGTTAATAGGATTAATATTTCCTCTATGCTCAACTAGGCTCCATATATCATGGATACATTTCTTTGTCAAAAGTTTTTTAACTACTCATGCATTTTTTTGTGCTCATCTCAGTATCTTTATACAAAGACACCTGAACCAAAATCCGACACAAAAAAGAGGAGAACCTCTCTGATAAAGCAGTCAAGGTTGCTCCTCTTCCCTTTTTAGTCATAGAGTAACGCTTATATAACTTTCTCCTGTTTCAGCTTTTCTAAATCTTTATCACTGTATCCTAACTCAGTGAGGATTTCCTGAGTGTGCTGACCCAGCACAGGTGGGGCTGTTTCGACTTCCCCTGGTGTATCGGACAATTTTATCGGGATACCCGTTACTTTAACCTTCCCTGCTTTGGGATGATCCAATTCTTTCACCATTTCTCGATGCAACACCTGAGGATCAGCAAAAACCTTATCCACCGTATAGATAGGACCACAAGGAACGCCTGCATCCGTAATGATTTTAAGCCATTCCTCCCCATCCTTGGTAACAATGAGATCGCTGATAATTTTTACAATTTCTTCCCGGTTCTCCACCCGTTTGGCATTGGTAGCAAATTTTGGGTCGTTCATTACATTTTCCAAACCGACAGCCTTGCAGAATCTCTCCCACAATTGATCATTACCAACAGCAATATTAATAAAGACATCTTTAGCTTTAAATGCCTGGTAAGGAACGATGACAGGATGGCCAGAACCCATCGGTTGTGGTACCTCCCCCGAGGCAAAGTAAGCACCCGCACGGTAAGTAAGCCAGGCTACCTGACTATCCAACAAAGAAACATCAACCATTTGGCCTTTTCCCGTTTTTTCCCTGTTATATAGAGCAACTAATATTCCATTAGAGGCAAACATCCCCCCGGAAATATCAGCAATTGCTACCCCAACCTTGATAGGAGGACCACCAAGCTCACCAGTTATACTCATCAATCCTCCCATTCCCTGCAACACCTGATCGAATCCAGGCAGCATCCGATATGGCCCGTCCTGCCCAAATCCAGAGATACTGCAATAAATGATTCGTGGGTTCATCTCTTTTACACGCTCATAGCCAAGACCTAATCGCTCCATGGCCCCAGGCCGGAAATTCTCTACTAAAACATCAGATTGCTTAATCAACTTATGGATAATCTCGGTGGATTTATCACTCTTCATATTTAAGGTAATACTCTTTTTGTTACGATTGATGCTCATAAAATAGGCGCTTTCTCCCTCCACAAAGGGGGGACCCCATGATCTGGAGTCATCACCTCTTCCAGGCATCTCTAACTTGATTACTTCAGCACCCATATCTGCCAACATCATGGTACAATAGGGACCTGCCAGAGCTCTTGATAAATCCAGGACCTTAATTCCTTCTAACGCTTTTGCCATATTTACCTCCATCTCGCTCAAGGAAAACCTTGTTTGAGGAGCACTTCGTTTAATTATATCAAATTTTATTGCCCTTCGGGCTCGGCTTGGCCGAGCTCAGCCAGGCAATGACCATAATTTTAGGTATGCGAATTTATGATAAGAGACACCAGTTCCTTAAGAGAATCGAGCTAAGAGATCACTCATAGCATCATCAAATCCATCAACTTTTAAAGAAGCATGCACTTCTCCAGCTTTTTCACTGGTCTTTAAGGATTGACTCACTAGCTGATTAACCACTTCCTGAAGTTTATTTATATCAAAATCATCCCAATCAGCCGAAGATTTAATCAGCTCCACCAGCTTCTCCTCACTCACCTCAGGCGAGGTCAACGCAAAGATGGGACATATCCCTAAAATGCAGGAGAGAGACTGTCTCCGTATCCACCATTCAGCCCTGTCAACAGCAGCATCTTTGACCCCAAAGTCCTGGTAGGAGGCAACTATCGGCATGGGAGGAACAGCATTGCTTACTACCCCAAACGCTTGAATCAAACTCGTTTCCAATGAGGCAGGAAGAGGCCAGGGTGAAACCTGATAGAGATGAGGGAGATCTGATTCTTTAAGGTTCCCTCCTGACTGGGCCAATTGATCCAGCTTCTCAGTTACAGATTGTAAATCCTTGCTTCCTGCAGCTTCAGCCAATTTCGCAGCAGCAGTAGGCTCAAGACCCAGTCTTGCACACTTCTCTATAGCCTGGGCAGCATCTTTCCCCAGAAAACCAAAGCTCATAAAACCAGAAAGGTCAGTAAGCAAACAGCCGGGTTCATCTACATCCGTTGCGGCCATGGTTTCAGCAGGCTCTCTGTATTTAACAAACGTATTACAGGCATAAGGACAATTATAACAGGCAATGTTTCTATGAGTAATAGAATCCAACCTCTGGGCAATTTGACCATCATGAGGAAGAGAAGCAATTGTCTCCTTAAGTCCTCTCTTTCCCTTGATGGTTCCATTAGTAATATCTTTCATAAGCTCCGCACACTGATCAAAAAAACCATCTGCTACTTCTAGCAATCCCAATCCTCTCAGAGCAATTGCTTTAATATTCTTTTCCCCAAAGACTGCTCCCAAAGCAGTCTTGTCCTTACTTCCCCAATAGCTTTCCGAAACTTGAGCTATAGGCGACTTGTTCTCACCAGCTTTACCGATAGACAGCACCTGAACCAAATCATCCCCATAAGCTTGTCTTAAGGCATCCACAGTTTCCCAGGTGTCCTTACCCCAAATATCCGAAGAATCCTCAACGTCGGCCAGCCCATCATGGAGCCAAATTCTCGCCGGCTTTTCAGATTTACCCAGGATAACAACAAAATCAAAGCCCGTCAGCTTCAATTCCACCCCGGTTTGCCAGGTTAAAGGCACATGACTTATTCCCTGATGCAAGGGGCTTTTGAAAGTTGCAATTCCCAGGCAGGAAGCAGGAACAAAAGTTGCCGTGAAAAGACCAGTTCCTAACACTACCGGGTCTCTATCTGCATATTTCTGATAGAGATCGATATTTAAGGCCGCTCCCCCCAGGCATTTCTCCATTAAATCTAACTCAAGATCTTCATTGGTCGTTTCACCGGTTTCCAAATCAACAATTAATATAGTCCCATTATAGTTATTTACATAATCCATACTTCCTCCTTTAACCCGTTAGAACAAATCCTCACTTTTATAACATCTTGAAAAATAAATTCGACCAATGCATACTCCCAACTTTCTGTCTGTGGGGTTACTCAACACTCAAAACACCCTGAGGACAACTTTTCACACAAAAAGGGGTATCCTCATTTTCACACAAATCACAGGCTACCCTGAGAAGAATAGGTTTGCTGCTGGCAGATGCCCCTTCAATCTGTTGCCCCGGCTTGATTACTTGAGCCCCATCAGGTCGAGCAAGAAGGAGACTCTTCTCCCGCTTTACCATTATCCCGTAATAATTCTTCTTCTCTTCCCGATAAAACATGATGCTTGATCCAATAGGAGAGATAGTACCATCATAATGATAATTACAGGCAAATTCACATACCTTACAGCCGGTGCAATTCAAAGTATCTATTTTTAGTTCCATCAGTTCAACTCCCTTCTGTTTCTTTAGTTTGCTTAATATAATTCTAGCGAAGCTTTGCCTCAAACCGAGGAGGCTTCGCGATACTAGATACTGGACGCTTGATGTTGGATAAAAGATGTTAAGTCGTTTTTTTTTGCCAGAATCCAGTATCTAGCATCCAGCATCACTTTGCATAAGTGTATCTTTAAAAAAACTTGACTCATTTGTTAAGTTTTCGGACTATGATAGAGGGCTAGTCTTCCTGTTCAATAGGATAGTTATGAGGAGGATTAGCAACTACATTCGGATCCATAGCCTTTTTTATCCCTTTTAGCAACTCCCCATAATTGTAAAATACTTCACCAGCCATCGCATGATAGGGACCACCCAGGAAGGAACCCATCCCCCCCTCAATTTTATGCGAAAGATCCTCCTTCATCATACCCATCAATTTTTGCATAAGATCACCGAGGTCTTCGACATTTTTTTCGACGGGGAAGTCCGTTTCGGCTGCTCCAAAATGCCCAAAATCATAACTTGAAATCCAATCAGGTGCGTCACTGTCCAATATAGGTGGAGTAAATTTCTCAACCCACTTCTCTCCATCTCTGCACACACCAATCGAACTATTAAAAGTATCAAAAGGCAGCCTTAAGGCAAGGAAGGTTCCTGAAGGACGCATCATTCGAGAACCATTTGTATCACGGATCCAGTTATTGGCAGTTCGCGGGACCCATTTATCAAATACCTCCTGAGGAACAGGTTTTCCTTTCGTCTCTTTTATAATATCATCTAATACTCCTTTCTCATAGTCCATCTGCTTTTCTGAAGTAAACCCCCAGAGGCAAACAGCCACTGCATATTTACAGTGTTTCTGCCAGACCTCCTCCTTCCAGGTGTCCCAGTATTCCTGATTGGAATTCGCCCACCACCAGTTATAATAGACAGTTGGCCATTTCTGTAGTACTCCGGCAATCTCTGCCTTGGAAATTTCATACATGGCATCGACTGCCTTTTCTAAAGTGGGATATTTAATAATATACCATTGGAAACGTTCAGGAGGCAGGGTGGAGGTGCAATTAGGAACTATCCCCTCACAGGGGAATTCTTTGGGACCTGGATAAGGATGCAACTTAATTGCCATCCTGGTAACCATCCCCATTCCTCCCTGGGCTCCGGCAAGGCCCCTTAGCATCCCTCTCAAATCACTTCCGGGTCCTTCTCCAAAGAAAGTGGTCTTTGAATGGTTCGACCATGAACCCGTTCTTAAAATTTCCCCATCGGGAAGAATCCATTCTATCGCAAGGATATTCCTGTGTCCTACTCCTAGACGGTGCCCCACGCCCCACATACCCTGGAAAACATGACCTGCCAGTGCAGAGGATTGGGAACTGGCTTCCGGCGAACCCAGATAGAGACCTCTTTTATTAGCCTCTGCATGGATTTGTGCCATCGTAACATAGGGTTCAATCACCGCATACATATTCTTCTCATCGATTTCCAGGATGCAATCCATTCTCTTAGAATCAATCATGAGAGTTCCTGGACGATTGGGCGCAGTTGTGACAGACCACTGGTTGGAGCCTAAAGGAATAAAGGGAACCTTGTAGCGATTACAGATACTGATTACTTTCTGGGTTTGCTCGGTACCATTAGGAAGGGTTACAAATTCTGGCAATTGAGGGTTTAAAAGTCCAGGAGGTAACCAATCACGGTGATAAGCCATCATTACGGCATGGCTATCCTCAACATTTTCCTTGCCTATGGCTGACTGCAAAGCCTCTAAAACAATACGATGTTTTTCCTTATCCATGCAACCACCCCTCTATTTATAAGGCTTTCGCCATGAGGTCAGTTAAACTGTACATCCCAATCTTTTCTTCCATCCCCTTGATGGCATTACCTAAATTGGATTCACACCAGGGACAACTGGTAGAGATTGCCTGCGCCCCTGTGTCTTTTGCCTCTTCCAATCGTTCAAGCGCCGTCCACTGGGCAAAATCCTTAAATGCAGTAAAGACTCCGCCTCCGCCTCCGCAACACCATGCATACTCCTTGATCCTCTCCATCTCATAGAGTTCGATCCCCGGAATCGCCTTGAGGATGTTTCGCGGCTGTTCATATACCCCGTCAATCTCCTTCCCCGGCACATAAGGTCGCGACAACCTGCCCTGATGACAGGGATCATGCCAGGTCACCTTAAGCGGAACTTCTTTCTTGAACTTGAGTTTCCCCCCATCAATCAATTGGTCAAACAACTCGGTGATATGCAGCACCTCAAAGTTTTTCTTTACCTTAAACCGATTATACTCTTCCCTTATGGTGGAATAACATCCGGCACATGGGGTCACAACAGTCTTTACACCCAGTTTATTAAATCTCTCAATATTTAATTTGGCTACTCTCTCAAACTCAGATACTACCCCAATCTTTTCCACCGGACTTCCGCAACACAATTCCTTGTCACCCAATATTCCAAAATCAACTTTGCCCTTCTTCAAAATAGTCGCTGTGTTCTTAATGGTATCCTTAAGCTCCTCTGAAAGCCCATAGGTACATCCCACAAAAAGCAACACCTCTGCCTTCTCCTTATTGAGATCTTTAATCTCCATCCCCTTTGCCCAGGAGTTCCTTCTGCTTCGTGGTTGCATCCACACATTATCATAATTCTTCACACTGTCCACCAGCGGCTGATGCTCAGGCAAAATACCCATCTCCTTCACATATTCTTCCCGCATCCACTTCATCATCTTGAGCACCTCTGCATCCCTGATCCCTTTGTCCATGGCATCACATCCACCACACATGGTACAGCGAAAGAGAATGTCTTTTATCTTGGGATCATCCCCCCACTTCATCTTTCCATCTATTATGGCCAATGCCAAATCACATTTCCCCTGCGCTGAAAAGGCATCAAACATATAACGCTTATGCTGGGGACAAATCCTTGCATATTTCCAGCTCTTCACCCTCCAGGAATCAATCCACTTGCAACATGAACAGCGAGAACAGTTCCAGGCTGTCCAGCGCGGGTCAAACGGCTCATCAATAGGATACTTTAAGTATCGGGGATCTTTCGGTAGTACCATTCCTTTTTCTTTTGCCATCTCTATTTTCCTCCTTTAGTAGCAGAGTTTGCCAGGATTCATTATACTGTTAGGATCAAATACGTTCTTCACTTTTTTTAATGTGCTGGTGTAAGTAGCAGCTCTCTGGTACACCATGTCTGCCCAGGGTCCATAGGGCCTTGAGAAAAATCCACCCATGTTGATCAGCTCCTCACTTAAGCTGAGATAAAGTTCCCGTATCTTTTCCCGTTCTCTTTCCGCAGTCAAATCACAGGGGAAGCTAAATTCCAAATGACAGGCTCTCCCCCGTTCAAGTGGCTGCAGGTAAATACCCATATCTTGAGTAGGATAGTTGAATTCACCACATACTTCCATCACTTTTTGTTGAAACTCTTTTGCTCTATCCATGGTGGTGATAAAAAATACATCCTGAGAAGAACCTTTTAATCTATTCTTCCAGTAACTTCCATTTTCCTGGGGAGTCCTAAGCTTTTCCAACATGATATCCTGCAACCCTGCAACACCTGATACCGTTGCAGAGGGTTGAAAGATCAGTTGCGAGGCAATCTCCTGCATTGCCTCTTCCTCATAGGCAATCCTCTCCAGTGGCCTCCTCGGTGCACCAGCAATTACCACCGTTAAGGTATATGGTGGTAACGTGTCCTTAAGTTCCTCAAAATCTTTCGGCCAATCCTCTGCCAGCAGCAGGGCAAGATTAAAACTGTTTAACAGAAAACACTCATTCCCTATATGCCGTCTTTGCATCTGATAAATGGGATCAACTGCATCTTCAATCTTCTTGAAGGGAATAAAGAATACTTTCTGATGCTTGGGTCTATATTCCGTTTTAATATTGAGCCAGGTTACTATCCCCATCGTCCCCTGTGCTCCCTGGAAAAGCCGGAAAAAGTCAATACCCGGTCCTTCAGGATATGCTTCCTCAGTATTTGCTGCTGAGGCAGTCCCTGTCCTGAATAAATCACCCTGGGGAAGCACTATCTCCATAGTAAGCACTGGCTCTGCATACTCATACTTGGGTATCAGCATGGGGTTTCTCTCTAAACTGGACGTTAATGCGGACATCTCTGGGTGGGGGAAAAGAGGATTTAAGGCCATCTGGTCATGCTCCTTCAGTGCCTCCTGTAACTTACCCCAAGTCACCCCGGGCTCTATCTTTACCTTCCGATTTCGGCTGTCAATCTGGACGATCTTATCCATCCTCCTTAAATCCATTACAATACCACCCTGATCAGGAATTGTCTCCCCATGATTGTGAATACCCGAACTGACCGGTATTACTGGTATCAGATGCTTGTTGGCAAGTTTTACAACCCTCTGCACTTCCTCAGCATTCTTGGGTTTCACCACCATCGAGGGTCTTCGCGGCTGATTTAAGCTCAAATCCTTTGAATAAGCATCCAGGGTAGCTTCATCATCCAGAACATTTTTCTTGCCCACTAATGCCTCAACTCTTTTCCTTATCATACTCTGCCTCCCTATTTTTTAAGGATATTAATTGTCTATCCGGTTACTTTAAAAGGAACAGCATAGAAAAATGACACATTTCAGTTGAATTTGTCAAGAAAAATATGTTGAAATTCCCCTCTAATTTAAGGTGAGTTTAATTTAACATTGACAGTTAAGGGAAAAGATGCTTTTTTAATTCTGATGCTCTCGCAAAAAGTCAAAAATCGAGTCACTCCCGCGAAAGCGGGAGCCCATAACAACCTGAAATTACTGGATTCCTTCTTTCGCAGGAATGACAAATAAGGAGCAAATTGGACTTTTTACTAATACGTCTTTTTTGACAATGCTTTTTCTAACTTTTTGGAGAAATGCCATGAGAAAAAACAGTTTAAGCGGCAAAATAAATGTGGGGTGTCTTGTCATTACTCTTCTGCTTATTGCAGGCGGTTATGTGGGTTTTGAATTTGGAAGGATTTATTTGTCAAAATACATTCTAAACAGAAAAATCCTGGAGATAGCTGGCGATGCATGCAAAATGGGTCAAACAGGAGGAATGTTTCCTGATGAGAGATCCATTGCCGATGCTATTTTAGTAGAAATTGAAAAACTCTCAATAGATATTCCTTATGATGATATATTGGTTGATCGTGACAAACAATATGTTACCATCAATGTAACCTGGGAAGGGGATATTGTCATACCTACATATACTTATCATTTTGTCTTCCACCTTGAAGAAAAAAGGAAGATTGTATATTGACCTGTTCTGATAGTAGAAATCTAGCGAAGCTTCGCCTCAAACCGACGAGGCTTCGCAATACTAGATACTGGACTAGACGATTGCGGATTTCTGATTTCTGATTGCGGAATTAAAAAACTTTAGTTCACTTTAGTCACTTTAGATCACTTGCAACAAAATCAGAATTAATAAATGCATCTAGTATCCAGTATCTAGCATCCAGCATCACTTTGCATAAGTGTATCTCTTAAAAAACTTGACTCAAATGTTTAAGTTTTTGGACTATAATAGACGGCTAGATATTTTAGGAATA
>RCNB010002357.1_pt1 | contig 11644 bp, 9 predicted proteins | sample 2041321 | NCBI WGS metagenome assembly RCNB01 (sample SAMN09708232, study PRJNA481090) | Marine sediment metagenome, whole genome shotgun sequencing project.
TGGTTCTCCAACGAAGTCTCGAAGTCGCTAGGTGTCTCGAACGCGTGAAACGCAGCGACCAACGTGCCTTCGACCTTGTCATGGAACCACTTGTCTACGAATTCATCGAGCTTTTTCTTTTGCGACAAGCGGTCCAGAAGTTCATCTTCATCATCGAGGCGAACTGAAGGCGGCGCAGTCTTGCGATAGACGAGCAAATCAGGTTTACCATTCTTGCGAAAGCCCTCTATAGCTTCCTCGAACTCGTATTCAGTGCCGGATTCATAGCGCGATCCGTCGGGGCGCACGAAGTCCTTTGGCAATCGTGTTCCCAGCCGCGACCAGAGAATAGCGACAACAACGTCTGTATCTGACGGTTTTACGATCTGGCCTTGAAATGTCGATGTCGCGACCAGCGGCTCGTTTTCCCACAACACCGGCTCGAGTACGACCTTGCCGATGTACTCGCTCTGGAGCCGCTCAATTACCCGGTTGGCAATGGCTCTTTCCTCGAAAACATCGCCGGGTGAGGAAATGAAGAATCGTAGTGTCTTCAACGTGTTACCAAATTATTTTTCAACATCTTAGTTGAATGAGCAAACAATTGATATTGAGCTAAAGCCCTGAGGCAAATTGATCAAGAAGTGATGTCTCGGGACAAGACCGATTTACCCCGGTCTCCTAAAGTGTGTAGATCAACAGGGAGAACAGGATCATGAATTCATCAAGTTCTAAAACACCGTCGCGATTCTCAATGGCCGACGCAGCCAGAACACAAGTTGCGACGTACCTGTATCAGTTATTCGCGAATGACGAAGGCTTGCTCGCTAATCTTGATCGCTGGACGCAACGGCGAATTACCGAGGAAAATATGGCCAAACTCGCACTCGTTTTCGAGTCGGATGATCCAGTCGAAACCAGTTATAGAGATCTGATTCGCGAGATAGACACTGAAGCAGAAAATGGCGTCTATCTGGCGAAAGCTGACTCGCCCATAAGACACTTGAGCCGAATAATTGATGAACCCGGTGTATCAGGCAAGCTTTCGGATCACATTGAGAGCATTGCGGAGAACATGTTCCCTGACGAGTTTGCTCGTTCGAATGAAGGTCTCGATCTGGTCTGGCTCACGATTCAGGCTCGCCACGATCGCGCCCATGTAGATGCTCAGGTTTCAGAGATCATCATCAGTCACCTTATGGGTGATGCAGAGATGGCACGAGATATGTGTAACGCACTACGCTCACTCCAGTATGGATCTCATGAAAACGTTGTACGACGCTGCTGCAATTTGAATCTGCTCACCGAGGATCGCGACGAACGCGACCTGATGATAATAGTCAGTGAACTTGAAAGACGCAGTGGCAGCTATGAAGACCGTATCGCTGCTATCAACAGCCGCGTCGATTCCTTATAGACCAGACCCCCTGAGTCGGCGCTTGCCCCCAACCGTCGGCGGCTCCTGGCGGGCCGCAAGGCCCGCTGGTTTTTCAAGTTTGTTAACGATGAACTTATTGAAACCCTGAAAATCCCATCCTGAGGCGCGTTGACCAAGATGTGATGTCCGTAGACAAGACCATTTCAGGCTTGTTTTCTACAGTGTGTACATCGAAACGGAGGACAGGATCATGAACGCATCGACAACCACGACACATAAGCCATTTACGCTGGCCGACGCGGCCAAGGCGCAAGTTGCGACGTATCTATACGAGTTGTTTGCGAGCGACGAAGGCCTGCTCTCTAATCTTGATCGCTGGACGCAACGACGAATCACTGATGAGAATATGGCGAAACTCGCGCTCGTTTTTGAGTCTGATGATCCGGCCGAAGCCAGCTATCGAGACCTGATTCGCGAGATAAGCACCGAGTCCGAGAACGGCATCTACCTGGCGAAAGCTAACTCACCGGTTCGACACTTGAGTCGGATAGTCGATGAGCCGGGCGTTTCGGGCCGGCTTGCCGATCATATTGCGGCAATTGCACAGAGCATGTTCCCTGACGAGTTAGCCCATTCAACCGAAGATCTCGACCTGGTCTGGATCACGATTCAGGCGCGTCACGATCGAGCACATATCGATGCCCGAATTTCGGAGATCATCATCAGTCACATTATGGGCGATGCAGATATGGCACGAGATATGTGCAACGCATTACGATCACTTCAGTATGCGTTTCATGAAACCGTTGCAAGACGTTGCGCAAACCTGAATCTGCACACTGACGATCGCGACGAACGCGACCTGATGATCATGGTTGGTGAACTTGAAAAACGCAGCGGCAGCTATCAAAACCGTATTGCCGCTATTAACAGCCGCGTCGACACATTGTAGACCAAACCCCCTGAGTCGACGCTTTCCCCCAAGCGCCGGCGACTCCTGGCGGGCCGTAAGGCCCGCTGGTTTTACAAATCTTTGTACGTGAACTTAAGGCCGCCGTATGAGAAATCTGCCATCAACCCCAGTCGTGTCATCGTGATGATGGCGACGCCCTCGTTATAGGACGGGTTTCCCGCAACTCCGAAGGTAGCAACAGCGAGCCCTGCCTGTCCGGCAAACTGCATCTCGCGTGCCTTAAAGTATTCCAGAGCTTCCTGGTCTTTAAAAAATACGATCATGCTGAAATTATTCGCGCCGAGCTGCAGGCCTGAAGTGAATTGCCAGAACCCTGTCGTACCAATCAGATTATCGCCCTCGATGACGAAGCCTTTTCCATAGGCACCACCAAAGCCAACTGCCGCACGCGTTACGGATGGCAAGATTGCAAAGCCGTAGGCCTGCTCAAAGTACATGGCGCTCCGTGGCATTTTTTCCTTAATTTTCTCTATCGCGGCTTGTGCTTTCACCTGCTTCTTATCGTCTGGGTCCGGCTGCCAATCTGCCATTGCCGTTGAACCGATAGCTAGCAGAGATATCGCGACCCCTATCAATGCTGAGCGCAAAATGTTTTGACAGGGAATCATCGTGTGCACTCCAGGTGTGCAGTAATCCAGTCGGCACCACCGGATACATCACCAAGAATATCCGAGGTGCCGAAAATTCCTGAACGATGCACGACACTCAAGCCTGCATAGCAGCTCTGCAACCAGTTTGCTTTTGAGACTCTCCGCAACGGAAAGTCGAGCGTCATCTCGAGATAATTGAGAAAGTGAGACGTATTGCCGTCGGCTCCTTCGCCTGTTTGCTTTAGCTGCTCCGCGAGCGGAACTCTTTCCGCATAGGACATACCAAAGCCGAAGCCCCACCGAAACACCTCCTCTTTGGTCCAGGGGGAATATCCTTTGCCGCGCGCCATGATGAAAGCAGCCCAGCTCCAGAAATTTTCATTTCCTGCGTCTTCTTCAAAATGACGAAACATCGAAAGCTTGCCAACGAAGTCAACTCTCTTGCCCTCGGAGAGCAACTTACCGAGTGTGAATCCCGCAATGTTGGTGTCAACCAGCGAACTTTTACTGAAGTCACCCTGATCTATTTCGCTGACGATATTGCCGTCCGCCTGGTAGCCGTAGTTGACGCGCCATGACCATTCGCCCCGTCGTTCGGGATCCATGATGTAGTCCGGCCTCTTGGTGTTACCAAACGTATAGGTTCCGCCGACGAATACAGAAGAAAACCCAGACTCTTCTATGAGTGGACTGTTAACGACCTCGGAATCCGTTCCGCCGAAACCAAAATTGCCGAACAAGGTGATCCTGTCAGTCATCTGCCAGGCAGTATTCAAACCAAAGTTGAGCCACTGGGATTCGCCGGGAAGGTATGCGGGACGATCCGGTAGCCGTGCCTCAGACGGACTCACACCAAAATAGTAGTTGGTGAGATCAGCATCCTGCCAGGAGATGCTTATGAATGGTGAAATAGACCACGGCCCTGTGTCGAAATGATAGCGATAGGACAGCTCAACTTCCTGGCCATTATGTCTATCCAGGGTATCGGCTATCCAACTCAACTTGACGTCACCCCAAGGTCGAATCGAGGCGACCTGAAATCCAGCATCGAGCGTCTGCTTGCGCTCCTCTACTCCCGCATAGAATTCATTTCGGCTCGGGTCCAGTTTTTGGAAACGGTAGCGCCCGTAAAGATTCACTTCCCAGTTGTCGCTATTTATGAAATGCACACCGCCAGCGGTGCCTCGAAAAAAAACGTATTTTCCTTCATACAAATACAGTGGAATAAGGTCGAACTGGCGCTGGTCCTCATTATCGGAAGCGAGATATGGGCTTTGCCCCAGACGAATTCCGCCGCCTAGCGCCGCAGTGCCATCCGGTGCATTGAAAAAAGGAATCTCGGCAACTTCCTGAGATTTAGCCAGTGACGCAAGCAGCAGAAACACAAGCAGAGAGCCGGGAAGTAATCTGCAAGAATTCAGAATGCCTCTCCAATTCCAAAGTAGAACTCCACACCGTCTTTACCGACACCAATATCGGATGAAAGGCCAATTTTGTGTTTCTTCGACAACACGAATCGCGCGCCGACGCCAGCCGCTGGCAGGATTTCCCCGCCAAAGTCTTTAAAGGTTGCGGCAACCTCGCCGAATCCGGCGAAGCCGGTGAAAATCCAGCGCTCATTGAAATGCCATCGGTATTCGGTTTGCAGAGCGTACATCTTGAAATCACGATAGCGACCCGACGGGTAGCCGCGAAGGTCCTTGCTGCCGCCAAATGTACTCAATAAAAAAAACGGCGCATCACCGTCCGATGACTTTAGTACTAGACGAGTGGCCAGAGTGTCATTGTCCCGCATCGGCAGGTATCGATTGAAGAACACTTTGTAAACTCCGGCGTCAAAATCGCTGCCGACCTCATCCCGGTAAAGTTTCACACTTCCGTCTATCTTCCATCCACTGCGAGGAAAATTTTCATTGTCGCGACTGTCAATTTCGAACGGAATAATGAGGGCACCGAGTGTAAATTTCACATTCGAAATGAGCTCAGGCGGGAGATCAGGCAAAAAATCCGGCGGACGACGTACTCTCGTGTCCACGCTGCCGGACATGTAGCCCAATCCGACATATAGCTTCATCCAGACGCGCCAGGTCGCTTTGACAAAATAAAGTGGTCCGTTTTGTTGAAGGTCCAGCGCAACGTCATTGCCGCTGCCGAGCACGACATTGACGTAATAGTCATATCGAACGTCTGCGTAGGCAGCCCCGAGCTGAACGCGTAATTTGTCTTCAAGCAAGTGCAGATAAGCACCCCCACCGTAAGCGCTGCTGCCATTATCAGAAATCATCGCGACGCCGCCAATAACTGACGCCGGGCTCTTGGAGTCGGGGTCACGGGGACCCAGGAAGTAGCCGCCGGCCAGCTTCAAATTCCAGCCAATTTGTGGCGAATAGCCGGGCACCGGTGCTATGACGAGGTCCTCCGGCCACTTTTTTACTTTTTCGGTTATGGGGTTATCCGAAAACTGGATCCCCTCAAGGCCGAACGCACCCATACTGTCGTCCAGGAATGATTCGCTGCGCATATGCTCGAAGTTCAATCCAATCTCGGAAATTTTATCAGCCTCTGCGTCTCTCTGGGCATGTGCCTGAGGTAATGACAGCAGCATCGAGAGCAAAAAAACTGTGAGAAAACTGCGGAGCTTTAAGGTTTGAGCGACCATGAAAACGATCATCTTTCGACAAGTTTCTCTATGATATACAAATGAATACAAAAGCAACTGTGATTTTGCTGGGTTTTGTCGGCTTGATGTCCGCATGCGCTCCTCAGCCGACGACACCGATCGATCTGTCTGCAACGAATTTCGACGGATTACAGGAGGTCAAATCAAAGTATTTCTCTGCTGCATTTGTGCGTCCCGGGATTAATTTCAGTGACTATCGGGAGCTACTACTCAGTGAGTCCGAGCTAGCGTTCCGAACGCCTGACAGAACAAAGCAGGAATTTCCGCTGACTGCGGAACAAAAGAATCGTTTTCGTCAGCTGCTGGACGCTCAGTTTGCCGAGGAGTTCGCCAGCTCCAATAGCCTGAAGATGACGACGTCTGCTGGTCCCAAGGCCCTTAAGCTGGATGTCCGGGTCCAGGACATTGTGGCTATGGTGCCGCCGCGCTCGGTTAGCGGCGTAGGAAATATTGCCTTGCAGGCTTTGGCCGAAGCGACACTCGTGATCGAAATAAGTGATTCAGAATCCGAAGAGATTCTCGCGCGAGTATATGATCGTCGTGTGATCGAGGGCACAGCAATCGCACAAAAACAGGGTCCACCGATCACACAATGGGAAGAGGTTGAGGCCGTCTGTAAGCGTTGGGCTGCAACTGTGCGAGCACGCCTTGACGTTGTTGTTAGTGGGAACTACTAAACTCGATCGACGGAAAACCCCCTGCTACCAAAACCCTGAGACTTGAAACGTCGGCCCGGAAAATCGAACTTTCAAGTCACCCTGCCAACGGTCTTCGTTGAGCGTGCCGTCGATCTGGAAGAACTGGTAACCGAGCCCGACACCGATGTGTTTGGCAACCTGATAATTGGCGCCTAGATTGGCGTTCCAGATGCCGCCAGAATAGTCATCTATATCGGCAGAGAACCAATCGAAGCGAGCACTAAGCAGCCATTTCTGAGAGGGTGAGTATTGATACAGGGCGCCCACATTCGGGATGGGCAATGAAGCGGACACTTTGCTGGCTGCGAAGGCCATCGATCCATCGCCGAGCGTTGCCTCACCTTCGATTCGCGCGGAGACGTCGAGCCAGTGTAGTCCTGCGGCTAGTCTAAAATCATGCCCGCCTTTTTGCCTAAAGTGCCGCGATACGACTACTCGCGTAATCTCGACGCTCGTTTCTGCCGCGACGGCGGCGCCGACTTCGTAGGTCACACCATCCCATTCAATGGTGCCGTCGAGAATGCGATCCGCATCACGCGTCGAACTGAAATACTGTAATCCCAAATTCCATTTCTCAGCAAACTGCCATCGGAATTCGGCTATAGCCAACTGCGGAGAGTCATCCACATTCAGATCGGAGTCGAAGTCTACCTGCAGCGATGGGGCTGACGGTGTGACCGACCCTGCGGCAGAGGCTATGAAAACGCGGCTCGCAAAATAACCGCCCACGGAAAAATAGAATTTACTATCAAGCGCCGAGTGGCTATCTTCGGCGGACGCAAATGATGTTGTCAGTAAGCAACCCAGCAACGTCATTTTGGCCAATATTTTCATGTCTTGGTTGAGCTGTCTTCTACGCTAGATCGGATATGAATATCATGCTGTTGAAACGGAATCTCAATGCCATTTTCACGCAGTGCCTTAAGTACGGCTTCGTGCACGTCATGTACCAACGGCAGTCGGTCCGACAGCTGACGCAAGAACGCGTGCAAGGTGAAGTTGAGTGAGCTGTCTCCGAAGCCTGTAAAATACACCTTCGACGGTGGCTCATCGAGCACCAGTGGCAGTGAAGTGAGCGTGTCCGAAATGACTTTGTGGGCAAGTTCAACATCGCTGCCGTAGGCAATGCTTACCGGGATAACAACCCTCGTGATCGGGTCCGAAAGCGTCCAGTTAACGACCTGCTCGGTGATAAATGATTTGTTCGGCACGATGATCTCTTTACGATCCCAGTCAGTAATCGTGGTCGCACGAATTCGAACTCTTGAAACCGTACCGGTCAACTGACCGACTGTAACGGTGTCCCCAACACGCACGGGCCGCTCAAAGAGAATGACCAGTCCTGAGACAAAGTTCGCCACAATTTCCTGCAGGCCAAAGCCAAGACCCACACTGAGTGCTGCAACCAACCATTGAATCTGCCCCCAATTCCACCCAATGACACTGAGTACGGAGAATACGCCAATCGTGACGACCAAATAACGCGTGAGAGTATTAATCGCATAACGACTCCCTGGTTCAAGAGTCAGATGTTGCAGGATCAAAATCTCCATCAAGCCCGGTAGATTCTTCGAAGCGATCGCGGTAACCACCACTATAAAGGTAGCAAAAATCAAATCTGCCAACGTCACCGGCAAAACAGTTTCTACGCCATCGAGCATCACAGTCTGCGTCCACATCGCAACTTCATTCAGGAAGGAAAAGGCGGGCAGCACATCGGACCAAATATTCCAAACGATGAACACCGACAGGACGATCATAATCGACTGCAGCAACTTCCTCGTTTGCTGATCTGCTTGCTCGAGGTCTAGCGGGACCTCGGCTGCCTGTGCTGTTTCGTCGCTCGCATCCGACTCCTCATCGTTTTGTTTTTCGGCCCGCCGTATTTCTCGATCCTTGAGTGCGATTTGCAGGGCCAACTTGCGCCGTGCCAACGCCGACCACCGCAGCAAGACCAGGTAAATCACGGTCAACACCAGCACTTTCCAGAGGGTGTTAACCATCAATCCTGCAAGAGTCGTAGACGTATACAGAAAGCCAAGGCTCGAGATGACTACGAGCAACAACGGCAATCCGATGCCGATTCCAAACAATATCCAACGTGATTTGGCCGACCACGACTCCGGGAAGCGCTGATAGTGGGATGCCACAGCGCCCGACTCGGGGTGCAAAATCGGACGAATGACTGATGCGAAAAACACCATCAACACGATGAAGACAAGACGCCCAACTGTCGCCCGATCGCTTTGAGTCTCAGAAACAAATAGTAGGGCCGTAGCGAAGAGTAAAGGCGCACCGATAATCGCGAGTCGATGCAGTTGCCGTCGAATAATGGCTATATTTTTTTGCTGCCAGCCGAAATGTAAGCCCAACATGCCATCTGGTCCACTCAGTATTCGAAAAAAGAGAACGTAGTAAATGAACTGAGCAGTCACATCCAGACTTCTTCCTACCGCGTCCATAAACTCTGATGGCTCATATGCGTTCTGCAAAAACCAGGCTATCGAAACCAGTAGGAACGGAATAGGCAAGGCACGGATAGCGATAATGATCAGGGACCCTATCGTTAACACGATGCTGTCAGTGGACAATCGCCCAACTTTTTCGCTCATCGACGTCAACTGGCGCGCCAGCGGCCTACGAATTAATAGCCATAAAATAAGCAGCGTCAGGCAGAAGACGCTACTACCAATATGTTGCGCGACGGACTCCGCCAACTGCGTAGCCACGCCGAACCAATCATCAAGCGACAAGGCAGGTGGAGTAGTCGGAATGCCGTCTTCCAGAAGGCTCATACCAATTAATGGCGCACTCGGGATCCACAGCAGATTTTCTGCAAGAAACTGCTGGTATTGGTCAGTCGCATTGAGCAGGCGACGCTGCTCAATGTCCAGATTGCCCAAGACCTGCAAATAGCTTCCGTAGCTGTTTTCCGCCTGTACCAGCAAGTCCCGACGAGTTCGCAATAACACCCGAATCTCATTCTCGTTAGCCGCAAGCTCTTGCTCGTCAAGAACATCGTCCGCGATGTCGACCATGAGTTCCTGAACTATCGGGTCGAGCGATGCCAACTCGCGCCGTTGTTCCTGCACTCGGATCCTTTCCAGACCGAGTTTGCCCGCGGCGCGATTACGCGCACGTATGTCGGCGCGGTAGTGAGAAAGTTGCGGCAAACTTCTGCGCTCCGCAACCAGAAGACTACCGAGAATCCGGCTTAGTCCGCCAATCTCAAGTCGCCGCTCGGATCGAGCCAGTCGTTGCTCGATATTTAACACTGCGGTTTTCGTTTGCTCCAGCTCGCTACCCAATGTCTGAATAGCCACGGCGCGTTGCGGCAGCTCTCGAGTGAGCTCCGCATTGAACTCTGCGAGATCACGCAAAACCGGATGCTTGTCAGCCACCGCCTCTTCGGTGGCCGCCGCCGCTTCCTGTGCTTGCACTGCGGTAGCCTGAAGTTTCTCATCAACTGCCAGCCGTAGCACGGTTGCGCGCTCATTCAACTCCAACAGCCTGCGTGCTGCAACATCGCGTTGCGTCTGTAGCAGATTTATCCGCACGGAATGGGTCAAGAGCTCTCGTTCAAGCTTACTGATCTCTGCGCCCTGGGCCGAGCGCGACAGCTGCGCGGAGAGTTTGCGCGCATTAGTAAGAATCTGCTGCTCGTCAGAACCCGCCTGTTGGTTGACTATCGTCGTCAGCTCTTCTCGTCTCTGGCGCAGTTCATTGATGCGGCCACGTGCAGCGGCCGGCCTGACGAGTTCGGCTTCTACTTTTTCCTTGAGTTCAGCAAACTGAGACTCGATAGCAGTAAGGTCCGCGGATTCGATTGTCAGCATTTGCTGCAGTTCTGCGAGTGTCGTGCGCTCATTGATCCCAAAGTCTTCCGCTATCGGTGTCCCGGACGACGGTTCCTGAAGAGTTGCTCGCAGCTTTGCCGTCTCGACCGGCGCGGTCTCAAGTGTTGCCGCGTATTTTTCCGCGCTGACCTCGGCGTTAAGTTTGTTCTGAATTTGCACCCGGGCTTCGAGCAGGTATTCGCTCACCTTGCCGCGTGTTTCTTCATCAAGCCCCTGCCGTGATTCGAGCGTTGCAAGCGCGGAATCGATTTGCTCGATACTAATGCTATCGTTCTCAACGGCGTCGGAGAGCAACGCTTCCTGGCCGAATGCAGGCACGGCAGCCAGCAAGAAGATTCCCAGGACGATCTTGAAAAGTGCTTCTTTGGCAGTACTCTGAAAAGTCATTGAGCTATTCACAAATAGAAATCCGTTAGATTTTTTGAAACTCACCCGGACTCACGCCGGTCCATCGCTTGAACGCACGGGCAAAATTGCTTTGATCTGAAAATCCGACCATGAATGCGATCTGCGCCTGTGAGTGCTCACCATTCTTAAGATAGATCTCAGCCAGATTTTTTCGAGTCGAGTCGAGAATATCGCGATAGCTTGTTCCCTCTGCTACTAGCTGGCGCTGCAAAGTGCTCCTGCTGCGATACAGCTTATCGGCGATCGTATCCTGATCTACGTGACCCGATGGTAATAACTGTAGCAGCATCTCACGCACCTCGTGCGCTATAGCCCCCTCGTCCAGGGAGTCAATGTAGCTTGTAGCGATTCGATCTGTCGCATCGGCCACATCGGGAATTGAACCTGTCAATGGCGCTTCGAGATCCGCAGCCGAAAACACCAAGATCTCATCATCGCCGACAAACGACACCGGACACCCGAACAGATCCGCGTAGTTGACAGAGCTGCTGCTTCTCGCATGCGGCAGATTAACGGTCAGAGGCCGCACTTTGGAAACAGTGACGAAATCACACATTCTCTGGAACGCCACGGCACCGGCATCTGCGGAGGCCTGCGACGGGCGCGTCATTTGTCTCGCGCCAAATTCCACTAGCGCATAGCCCTTTTCGTGCTTGAGTATCTCCATAGGCTGATCAGAGCTCGTTAGAACACTAAAGAATCGACACAGTCGTTGAAACGCATCCAGTAAGGTCTCGCTAGCAAGCCAGGCGTGTCCGAGCACGAAGAGATCGCCAGGCGCTAATCGCTCGCCGACTTTGACACCAAACCCCTCATCACCGCTAATATCTGCCGCCTGCTGCCACAGCTCATTCATTTTTACTGAGGTAACCCGCGCTCCCGGCTTGTGAAACTTGTTCACATCGATTTTTAGGTCAGAAAATAGCGGGGCCGGATCAATGCCGTACTCCGCCTCCAGCGTCTGCCATATAAGGCGCGCAACACTTGCTAAGGTTGTCGGTTCGTTGAGCATGTGTTCCCTGAGGCGATTTGACCAAGTAGAATCCCGGTACAAGATCCTATCAGGCTTGTTTCCTAAAGT
>RCNB010002358.1_pt1 | contig 11640 bp, 8 predicted proteins | sample 2041321 | NCBI WGS metagenome assembly RCNB01 (sample SAMN09708232, study PRJNA481090) | Marine sediment metagenome, whole genome shotgun sequencing project.
GCCCGGGATCCTCGAAAGAAATTCAAAAATCTTATCAAAAAGATATTAAATTCCGAACAATTTGACTCTTTAAGTAGGGAAATGATCTTAGGGGTTAAAAAGGAAATTGTAAATGTAATAGGAGCGAGGAATATGTTTATGATGGACAAACCATAAACACTATAAATTTTTTATATAAAATATTTGAGAAAATAAGTGCTTTTTCTAGAACTTGAAAATTTTGTGAAAGGCTTGGTGCAAAAATTATAGGTTATAACTTATAACACAATTATTGATTAAAGAAATAAATTTATTAATGGCAGTAATTGTTGCTTGAAATAGTCGATTTTATCATATATTAAGTCGACGTTGTTTGATAAAAGCCAAAGATAAACAGGTATTTTTAGTTCGGAATATTCAAATAACTTTTCTCCTCGAATAGCAAATCCATTCAGGGGAAAATCGAGCGTCATGGAAGGTTCTCTTGTTAATCCGATTGAATTATGAAAGTTAGAAAGTGTTTGCATAATTAAAGCAGTATTGTTTAATAATGCCTCGTCAATATCCGAACTCGTATAACTTCCGAATATTAAGCCGTCCATAGAAATTAAACTTGAGGCCTTTCCTTCTATCGTAGTTGTAAAATCTTCAAGAATATTTTCTATAATTTCAGATGTTTCAGAAACAGTTTTTAACGCTTTACTAAACATCTGCATTACAGTTTCTTTTTGATATATAGTAGTATCGGAATACTTGATTGAAGTTTTTTCTTCTTCCCTTACTATATTATTAAACTTGTTTTTTATAGCAGATACATTATTTTGCCACTCAAGAGATGTACGAATATCCTGATCACTTTTTGATAACACTACTAAAATCGGAGGAAATTCGTTTAAATCTTTTAAGACTTTTAAAACTTCACGGAAATAATTCGCTGCTTCTGCGAATCTATCACTATCCTGCGTATCAATAACATATAAAACTAAATCTGCTTCAGTAAAAAATAATTCCGGTCTATTGAAGTAAAGTTTTTCCCTATATTGAACTTGTCCTCCTAAATCCCAAGAAAGTATTGGATAACCAAAAAAATCTAATTTTTCTCTCTTTACTCCTCTTGTTGGTAGAAGAGACTTGATTATTGAGAATTTATCTTGTAGGACAGCTAAGATACTGGTTTTTCCACCATTATCCAAGCCGATCATTAATATTTTTTTGTGAGTCTTTATTTTTTCCTTTATGGCTTTTTCTAATACTTGAGCGATCTTAACCCATTTTATAAGCACTTTATTAGGTATTTCTTTAATGACAGGAAGGCTTTCTAATGAGAGATGTGCTAACTCCTCTATGTTTTTAACATTATTTTCAATCAATTTTTCAGAAGAAATTTGATCTATCCCAATTAGAGTATCTGGCTTGAATTTTAACGCTTCGTCTAATTCGTTAAGAATAACCGTCCTTTTGAAAAAATCTTTGATGATAATGTTCTTAGTCTCCTCTTCAGACATGGCACATCGGATTAAATATCAGTTTAACTTAATTTATAAAATAACTTTATTTTATAGTAAAATATCTAATTAATAAAATTTTAGTTTTGTGGAAAACATAATTATTTATTATCATTGTATCATATAAATTTTAGAAATAAATAAGGGCTTTTGTAAAAGCATAAAGGGTATTTGATATTGGCTGTGCGGCACCCCGAGAATATAGTTATCTGTATTGACACATCTAGATCTATGTACCGCGCAGATTATAAGCCAAATCGCCTGAAAAGTAGCGTAGAAGCCATCAAAAAATTAATAAGCGAAAGATTTTCTGAAGATTCTAGTACTGCCTTTGCGGTGGTTAATTTTTCAGACAAACCAAAAAAACTTTTGGACTTTACAAATAATCAAAGTAAGCTCTTCGAAGCCTTAGACTCTTTGGAAGTATCAGGGAAGTCAGCAATGGGAGAGGCTTTAGGACTTTCAATTAAATTGATTATCTCAGAATTACGTAAAATCGAGGCTAAGATTCCTCGTATACTTGTTATTTCTGATGGAAACTTCACTATGATGTCCATCGATCCCTTGAAAATGGCTCGCTTGTCTCAAGGTTTAAATATAAAAATAGATTCATTTCGCCTGGGAGAATTATCTCCTCTTAATACTCTAAAAAGGATGAGCGACCTTACGGGAGGCAATTATTATTATAGTAACGACGAACAATCTTTGCTACAAGCAGCGCACGACTTATCAATCTCAAACATAAAAACTTATGGTGATGGAGCTAGTTCAGTTATCGAAAATCCCGCTTTTCTGAGAAAAATTGCAGCTGATCTTCTAAGAGTTCATGATTTAACCAAAGACCAAGAACAACGCTTACTACAGATTAGGGGTTTAGCAGATTATAAAAAGTGTTCGATCTGTTTTTCTGATGAAAATCCATATACGAAAAGTTCGTTCTACGTTAGTGGTAGATATTGCCCTAACTGTCAAACACCCTATCATGTCCATTGTTTATCCTCCTGGGCTAATTCCCAAAAAGAGAAAAAAATGAGGCAGGCTGGAGCAGTAAGGTGTCCTCATTGCTTCTACTTATTAAAAATTCCAACTGAAGTTTCCCAAGCCCAAAAACTCACATCTCTAACAAAACCAATAATTAAAGCAGATAAGGGGCCTGAACCACCCGAACTTTCTCATGTTGATCAAGTCAAATTTAGTGACTTAGATTCTGATTCTATGTTTAGTTCGTGCCCGGTGTGCCACTTTATATTTGAGGAAGGACAAAACATTTTGAGGTGTGGAAACTGCGAAACTCTTTACCACGAACAATGCTTTAAAGATTTAATCGATCATCGCTGTAAAAAGTGTGGAGTAAAATTGCATCAATATTGATCGCAATCTTCTTTTTTGAATCTGTCTTACCAATAATATCTATTAACACTAAAAGAAAAATTCGAAAATTAACCTACTATGAATGATGATTATTTTCTATATGGTAATGTTAAATTAGGAGTTGGTAATTTTACTATTCCTCCCGTTTTAATCGGAACTATGTTTTACCAAGGCCAAACACTCGTTGAGAGAAGGGACGAGTGTCAATTTGATGCGAAAAAGGCAAAAAAAAGGATCGATGCTCAAAAAAGTTTAGCACACCAATACAAGCTCTCAGATCTCATTGAAATATCTGCTGTTACCCCCGAAGCTATGGTTAAGTACCTAGATTTTTATTTTGAATATTACGATCCCCCCTTTGTTTTAGGTGGTAGTTTTGATGCAAAAATGGCCGGAATAGAATATTTAAATGAAAATGGTATAAAATCAGATGAATATATTTATAATTCTATTTCAAACCTCAAAAATAAGAAGGAAATTGAACTCTTAAAGCAAAATAAAATAAAATCAGCTGTAGTTTTGATTCTTGGCTCAAATAACATGAGTTCAACGCAAAGATTTAACTATATTACAGAAAAGAACCAACCCGGAAATGTTAGTATTATAGATGGGCTAAACCAAATTGGGATAGAGAGAATCTGGATCGATGGAGGCGTTATTGATATTGAAAGCTTTTCCCATATCCTTGATACGCAGCAAATAGTTAGTAAATCTCTTAAACTCCCCGTAGGGACGGCACCTACGCTGTTTCTTTTCAAATATTCTTCGCCTAGGTTAAATCTTAAATTTCATACTAAATATCGTAAAGCAAGCGTTATGTTCATTGCGTCCTGGTACTCTAACTTTATATTTTACGGAGCAATAGAAGACGCAAAAGAATGTTTTGCGTCAGTTTATCAAGCTATAGAACTAAAAAATGTAATGAAAAACAACAACATTCGACTTTTTGATAATTTATAAGAGTATAGGATATGAAAATTTATTAGTATCAAAATTTATATAGGGTTAATTGCATACAATAACTAAAGAAATATAGCATATAGATTACTTAATTAGGTTTTCTAATTATTAATGATCATGTTAACCTCTAACTAAAAGTGCAATCCTAATCATGTATAACAAAGAAGATAAAGACGCTAAAGAAGTTGAAGCGATCAAACTAATTGATTCTGCTGAAACATTAGCCGATAAAGGAAAGGGAGTTGAAGCTATCAAGGAGTATGAAAAAGCAGCGCAAATTTATCTTGATTTAGGTAGCTATCTTAAATTAGATGAATTATATATCAGGATAACTCACATCATTTCTCAATTTAAAAACAATATTCAAGCAACTTACCGATTAAAGTCAATTATTCGAAAAACTGAAGAATTAAAACTATACGAAATATCAGCAAAACTATTAATTCAGTTAGGAAACATTTCTTTTAGAATGAGGGATTGGGAAACTGCAGGGGAAAGTTGGAAAACAGCTTCTGATTATTTTTTAGAATCAGATCCAGAAGAATATAAAGTTTTAGCTTCAAGATTCCTACTAGAAGCGGGTCAAGCGTTTGAAAGATCCCAATTAACAAAAGATACTGGAAAACAATTAATATTAAAAGCAGTCATGATATTAAATGAATTCGACGAAGTCTATAAGCAAGAGGAAAAAAAAGCTCATTCCTTGCTTATTAATAATGAATTCGAAGCCGCTGCTGATAAATTTTATACAATTTCCACATATTTTAAAAAATCATTAGATAACCTTGATGACATATTACAAGATATAGAATCTAAAGACACTGTGCTAAACGCGAAGGCAAGGTTCATTCATTTTGTTGCAGAATATCAAACCTTTTCTGCATTATGTTTAAATGCTACTAAGAATAAAGAATTCAATAATCGTATTGAAAGCCTTGGACTCGATTCCATAATTCTATTCAAAGAAGCAATATCGCTACTGAAAGACTATCTTTCTCGTATTAAAAAAGATTTCGATAGAGAAATAATCTTACGAGTTACTTTTGATACAATGCTGCTATCGATTATACAAAGGATGCTAAATATTGAGGAATTAAAATGTAGCGAATATCTGTTAGAGGAACTCGAAAGTAATAAACCACTCGTAAAGGCTCTCAAAAAAAGCCCATATTTTAAAATAATTGATAAAATTGAAAGAGCAGGTTTAAATGACGCGTTAAACGATCTCATATCGATAAATTTAGGTCACTTTGAAAAAATCAAAAATGTGTTGATAACTAACTTCCAAGAGAATTAGTCACAATTTAAATTAAAAAAATTCGAGAAAAAAAAGTAATAGCTCAGATATTTATAATTATTTTATCAAATTTCACTCTGCTAATTTTTCTTACACCATGATTGCCTGAGCAATAATCGCAATAGATTAACCCCGCTTCTTGAAGTTTTTTAATCTGAGCTGAAATATTTGCTTCTGTCATGTTTAATACCGAAGCAATGTTAGAAACATCCATCTCCTCATTTGAGTTTTGAATTAAATTGAGGATTCGTCGTCTTGTTTCTGAAGTGAGTGCTTTAGTTACTTTTTCGATTTGTTTGTCAGAATTCTTCATCTCGGAATCGTGAATTTCTTCATGCAATTCTATTTCTAACACTTCATTTAATTTTGGACTTTTTAATTCTGAATCTGCTAATTCAGAATTTGATAAATTAGTTTCGCTCAACTCCATGTATATCTTTCAACCCTAAACAAAATTTTTAAGTGATCTTTTATCTTGGGATACATATTTACAAAGTTTATTTATCCTTTTAAGTGTAATTCAAGTTTCATTCGATAACTTTTAACTACATATGTTACAAATTCTTACAATTAATACCAAAAAATGTAGGTCAAACTAAAAATCCCATAATCGTCTGTCTCTAAAATCTATAATCAGCTGACTTAAATTCGTTCTTAGATTCTATATTTTATTTTTATTATAAATGCTACTAAAATTATTCTTCTTCTTTTATCACCTATTTTAATCAAAAACTTGTTTATTTAAAATGTAATACTTTGAAACGAATTTAGGAACTAGTTTTTTTTTATTAAAGCAAAAATAATAAGACAAATTAGTTAAGAGATTTTAAAACGAATAAAACTTTGAACCTTAAATGGATTTCTCTAACAATTTCTCGTAGATTTTCCCTCAAAAATTAGAGGTTTAAAAGATAATAATTTCACATAAAATTCCCATGTTATATTTTCAAAAACATAATAATTAAAATACTTTGATTACATTATTAACATATATAATTAATTGCATACAAATATTACAATATTTTTAATAAGGGTGAATCTTAAATGAGTAAGAATGGTCCCCCAAAAAGACCTACAAAGGTCATAACAATCAGAATTGATGAAGAACTGAGCGAGAATTTAGATAAAATGAACAAAAGGCTAGGGATTACCAAAACTAGCTTAATCAAACTTTATCTAGGGCTCTCCAAATACTTGATAAAGCAAAAATCGACAATTCAATCGTTAAATGATCGCGATTTAGTTGTTGTTAAGAGAAGTTTTCTACGGAACCTAATTGAACGACTTGATGAAAGCGATCAATTAAATTTTGGAGATAAATTGGGCATGTTTATAAACGATATTGCTAGAATTTACGGAAAACAAGAAGATATATCTTATAAAGTTGATTTTTGTGATAATTTAGGTTATTTAAGTAGCATTATCGATGACAATAATAATCTACTCGTTGTAAGGAAATTTGGACCAAAGAAGTTTGTTGAGGCTTTCTTATGGCGTTTATTCGAACAAAAGGAGCTAAATCCTAATTATTTAGAAGAAGAAATGAAAGGAAATAAAAGCTTACGTCAAAAATATAATAATCAAATTAAAGCGTCGAGTATCTCATCCTCCCATTATTCATATGAATTTGCGAAAATTACAGAAAAAAGCAAGTAGATGTAAAAAACTTAATATTTATCAATAATTTCTTTTAGACCAAGTAAGGGAATGATAATATTACCTGGTCTGAAGAGTAGTTCATAAGATAATTCGTGTAATACTCTTTCTATTGTAAAGTAATTAATTAATGTAAAATTAAGGTCGAGGCTTTTTTCGAGTATTTTTCCCATTAACTTATTTTCCCATAAATTAAGGAGTTTCAATGCTATTTCTAGTTTTTTATGTTTCTGAGAAATTTTCAAAGATTTTCTAAAGTAAAGGTTATAGAGAAATTCTGCAGGAACTTCGAATCTCTCTGTATCAACAAAATCTTTCTCAATAAAGTTGAGAAGCGTATTAAATTTTATATAACTTAACGACCTCAGAAAACTGCCAAAGTCTTTTTCAATTGGGAATTTTTGTGCTTTTTGTTCCTCAGAAAGTTGAGGATCACCTTCAAAATCGATAAAATAAAAGGTATAGTTACCATCAATTTCGTCATAAAGAATTTGTTGAAAGTGGAGATCTTGATGAACTGGCTGTATAATAATCTGATCGATTTCAAATTCAGAAAGAAATTTTTCGATAATATCTTTAATATCAATTAATATTGAGGTTATCTTTGGAGATTTATAAAAAGCTCCTTCAGAACCTTTATTCATATCATTTTGGATTCTATCCACCATGGATTTTAATTTGTCCGAATAATGTTTCATATAGTCTTTACCCAAAACGCTCTCTTTTGAATAAAGTGGTTCCTTTTGTAATATTAAAGCTTCGTGTAATTGTTTAATCTGGAATCCAATCTTATCAGAAACTTTTAGAGAATTTCCACAATATTTTTTTATGTACGCAGACATGTTCTCCTTATCTATAGTCGAGGATAAATCGTCACTTACCCCACTGAAAACGGAATTTACCATGTGATTAAGCTCTTTCCAATAAATGTCCCCTAAATTTCCTTCGTTAGGGACATCCTCAAGGACACCAATAGTCTCTCTCTCTTGTATTTTTATAGTTCCGTAAATTTTTGGGGCGTTAGGAAAATTGTTTTTTACCAAAATAAATAATTTTCTCGGTTCCACGCTTCCTGAATATTCTTTATATGATTTTAGAACATAAGAGATGGGTTTTTGGCCAGGGCTTTTTTTATTTGATATTTCTAATAGAAACAATAAGTTTGTTGTGTTTCCACCGCCTAGTTGCTCTAACCCATATTCGTACCTCTCAGGATATAAACTGGCTTCAATAAGGTTGCGAACCTTTGACATGTTCGTTTCGTCTTCAAATTGCTCAGAGTATAGGGTAAGAGCCATAGACATGTCGGGAAAAGTTTCTGAAATTTTTTTATCAAAAAGCATCTTTTTCCAAAATAAAACGCAATACTCTGCTTCTATAAGGTTAAGGTAAATTATTTTTTCTTTTTGATCGTCATGAACGCTCAACGCAATAATTTTGCTAAATGTGTTTTCCGTTAATTTGACAACATTAGCTCTTGCATTTTCTCTTGGTTCAAGAATATCTTGAATTTTCTCATAAATAATTATCGGAAAAAAATAAGATTTAGCGTAATCTTGTGATTTAATCTCAATAATTGTTAAGAAAATTGTTTCTGAAATCATGTTGAAATATTTTATTGAAACTTTAAACGATAGGTTTGATAATAACGATTTATCTCCAAACCATCTTCTTGAAAGGAGCCATCCTTTAAATTCATTAGAATTAAAGACCTGCTGGAATAAATTTTTATCAAAATAATTTCTCATAATAATCTTTAAGTTTCAATTATAATTAAAGATTTTACCAGATCAAATAGGTTATAACCGTCTGAATAAAGGTTTCCATTTCATCAATTAGTTATTACAAAGAAGTTTATATTCATTAAAGTTTAATGATTTTATAATAAAAAAAATCTATCCCTTAATTATGAGCGAAAAAGAGATTTACCTTCCTATAGTATTCCACTTTCATCAACCCGTAGATAATTACGATTCGGTCATCGAAAATGTCTATGAAAAAGCATATAACCCTTTAATTGAGAATATTTTAAAAAATCCCGAAATAAAGTTTACTCTCCACTTTTCAGGTAATTTATTGGAATGGTTCATAGATAAAAAGCCAGACTTTATAAAAAAGTTGAAAATTATGGCTAAAAGGGGCCAGATAGAGATAATAGGTGGCGGATATTATGAACCTATTTTTGCTGTTATTCCCGATAGAGATAAAATCGCTCAGATGAATCTTTTATCGAATCTTATAGAAAAAGAATTTGGGTTAAAAGTAAAAGGTGCGTGGTTATCAGAGAGAGTTTGGGAACCAGATTATCCTTCTTTTATAAATAAAGCAGGATTAAAATATGTAATTGTTGACGATAATCATTTAAGATCGACAGGTATAACGGAGATAGAAACGTTTTATTCTTACGTTACTGAAGATGAAGGAAAAACACTTAGGATCTTCCCAATTAATGAAGGATTAAGGTATATGACTCCCTGGAAACCTACATATATATCTATTGAATATTTAAAGAAATATGCGACTACAAAGGGTGATAGGTTAGCTCTGCTGATTTCTGACGCTGAAAAAATGGGCGTTTGGGGCGTTACTCACGAAATATGCTATGTTCACGGTCATGAGGAGGGAGATAAAGGTAAACCTTTTATTCCTGCGTTTTTCGAGCAAATAATAAAGAATAAGTGGATTAAATCGATTACTCTTTCAGAGTATTTGGATAAATATCCTGCAAAAAGCTTAATATATCTACCGACCGCAAGTTACGATAAAATGGAAGAATGGGTATTACCAACTAAAGAGAGAAAAATATTTGAGAAGATCAGAAAAGATCTAAGGGAGAATCCAGACAAACGCCAGGAATATTTGTTTTTAAAGGGCGGATTTTGGAGATATTATCTAGTAAAATATTCAGAATCAAATAATATGCATAAAAAAATGCTCTATGTTCGAGAAAAATTAATTCAAGTTGAAAACCAGTTAAGTAAATTAACGAGTGAAGAAAGTAGAATGAAAGCTCAAACCAAGATCTCCGAAGCTTGGAATGAGATTTATAAGTCGCAATGCAACGATGCCTACTGGCATGGATTATTTGGGGGCATATATCTACAATTCTTGCGATTTTCCGTATATACTCACTTGATTAATGCCGAAAATATAATTGATACTCTGAATAGGGGATTTTATTCTAAAAAAAATAATTATTTTTCAATTACGACTTTAGATTTCGATAAAGATAGCAGAATGGATGTCATCATTGAGTCTGATCTTTTAAATGTGTACATAAATCCCTCAGATGGGGGGACTCTATTTGAACTGGATTATAAACCAAAGTCTTATAACATCTTAAATACATTAACCCGATGGCCAGAAGCTTATCACGATAACGAGGATATTGCTATTGAAGAGATTATGGTTGATCGTTATAAAAGAAACATGTTACGCCTACGATTCTTTCATAAGGAAACTCCAACTAAAATGCTTGAAACTGACCTATACAAGGAATATGGGTCGTTTATCGAAAGTGAATTTAAAGTTATTCGAAATGAAAAGGACAAAACATCAGCAGTAGTAGAACTCGAGAATAACGGTAATATTACGGTTCCTACATTAAACGAGACTTATCCTTGTAGTATCTTTAAGAAAATTAAGGTTGAGAACTCTCGGATTACTGTAACAATTAAGGGTAAATTTGATAAACTACCCGGAAAGGAAGATTCGCTAAAAAAAATATTAAATTCTCTCTCATTAGGCGTAGATTTTCCATTCTTCTTTAACGGCGAACCTTCAAAATTTAAATGGGAAACTGATCAAATCACCTTTATCGATAATGATGATAATGACTTGTTAAAACCGCTTGACTTTGAAGCTCTTACTTTTAAAGCCCTTGATGAATCATACGACTTGACTTTAGAATATTCATTTCTAAATCAATCCAAGCCAATCGCAACTCCCATTAAAATTTTTAAATTTCCTATAATCGCATACGCTTTTACAGACGAGGGGTATAAGGAGATATATCAAGGAGTAAACCTTCTTCCCCGATTTAAGTTAAATGAGGAATTTGAATTTAGCGTAATAATCGATATTACTTGATGATTATTCAAAAAAAAAATGATTTTTTCCTTTATATTTGTCGATTTTAATCATCTTTATATATTGTTAAGGACATAATATCAACTATATTTCATAAAAAAACTCAAGGTATATAAGTTTTTGACTGAAAATAAAAGGGGAAAACAAAACGGTTACACTTACATCAATAAATCTGTGAAGGTCAACATCGAAAATAACGAATTTGTGAAAAACATAAGAAAAAAATTGATGCAAGACCGTTTAAAAAAAACTTTTTCTAATTAGATTTATAGTAATAACGATTTCCCTTAACCAATCAATCTGATTCGGGAAAGCCCCATTCTCCTATTAAGGGGACGAATCTGACACCCGTGATCCTTTTAGAGTCGAAATTATTATCTTTTTTAGTAACGATATAAAGATCCTGACCCCATTCTTTTGATCCCGCAGGAATACATAGAATACCTCCATTGTTTAATTGAGCTTTGAGCGGAGGAGGCACTTTTTTAGGTGATGATGCGGTAACTAAAATTTTATCAAAAGGTGCTTCTTGAGGATATCCTAAAGTTCCATCTCCATGAATAACCGTAACAGATTCACTATAACCTGCGGTAATAAGGCTTTTCCTTGCTGACTCTGCTAACTCTAAGTGTCGTTCTAGGGTATAAACATGTCCAGGATTTTGTGAATCTTCAGGGGCAACGATCTCAGCGCATAAGGCAGCGTGATAACCAGAACCAGTTCCAATCTCCAGAATTTTGTCACCTTCTCTAAGATCTAACAATTCGCACATCATTGCATTCA
>RCNB010002359.1_pt1 | contig 11638 bp, 10 predicted proteins | sample 2041321 | NCBI WGS metagenome assembly RCNB01 (sample SAMN09708232, study PRJNA481090) | Marine sediment metagenome, whole genome shotgun sequencing project.
CCCAGGGATCTTCCCCAAGGTAACGAATACAGGAGTCGAAGGTAGCGCCACCCCAGGTTTCCAGCGACCAGAAGCCTACCTGGTCAAGTTTGGCAGCGATCGGCAGCATGTCCTCAATGCGCACGCGCGTTGCCAGCAGTGATTGCGATGCATCGCGCAATACCAGATCAGTGATCAACAACGGTTTGGACATATTCGCTTACCTTTTATTTCGGTGTTGTTGGATAGCCGCAGAAATCGCTGCGATGTGCGCAGGATCCACCCCCTGGGGTTTCATCACGGGCAGGTCGACCACTTCTTCCGGTACGATTTTGGAGACGACCGTAACAATCACAATCATCAGCGCCAGAATGATGAATACCGCACCCATGCCCAGGCCCAGTAGCTGCAAACTCTGCAATAAAAGTGCTTCGATATCCATCTGTTTTCCAGTCGGCCGCTCAGGAGCTGCGAAGTATACTAATTAACCCGGTAATAATGCGACTTCGATTTCGTTGAAAACAGCCGGGCTATTTCGCCTGCGCGCGCAGGCTGTCCACGGTTGCGGTCGGTGTCAGGATATTGGCATCGAGCTGTACTTCAATCAGAGAGGGCTTGTCGGCTGCCAGGCAGCGCGTGAATGCCGCTTCGAACTGTTCGGTTTTGACGACGCGTTCCGCATGTGCACCGTGAGCCTCGGCAAGCAACACAAAGTCGGGATTGACCATGTCGGTGCCTATCACACGACCCGGATATTCACGTTCCTGGTGCATGCGAATGGTCGCGTAAATGCCGTTGTTGACGACGATAACAATGATGTTGGCCTGGTATTGCATGGCAGTGGCGAGCTCCTGCCCGGTCATCAGAAAATCCCCATCGCCGGTTACCGCCACCACACAGCGTTCGGGGTGGCGCAATTTGGCTGCAATCGCCGCCGGCAAACCATAGCCCATGGTGCCGTTGGTTGGGGCTAGCTGGTTGCGATACTGGCGATAGCGGAAGAAGCGATGTAACCAGCTGGTGTTGTTACCGGCGCCATTGCAGAGAATGCTGTCCTTGCCGGAGAGCTTGCGAATGCTGTGAATGATGTCTGATAATTGTACCTCGCCTGGAACCGTGATCGAACGATTCCAGGCGAGGTATTGCTGATGGGCTTGCGCAGACTGCTGCTGCCATTTCGGCGTATTGTCGAAACTTACGTCGCTCGCGGCCAGCGCAGCGATAAAATGCTGCGAACTGGAATTAATCGCGAGGTCAGGCTGATAAATGTGCCCGAGTTCTTCGGCACCCGAATGCACGTGAATCAAGCGCTGCGCAGGGCATGGAATGTCGATCAGGCTAAAACCTGCAGTCGTCATTTCACCAAGGCGCGCTCCAATCACCAGCAGGCAATCGGATTCTTTGACCAGTTGATGTATTTCTGGATTGAAGCCGATTCCTAGATCACCCGCATAGTTTTGATGTTCGTTGTCGATGAAATCCTGGCAGCGAAATGAATTGAGCAGTGCAATGCCACTGGTTTCAGCGTACTGCTGCAGTTGCAGTCGCGTGGTTTCACTCCAGCCACTGCCGCCTACAATGATCAGCGGTCGCTCGGCGGCGGCCAGAAATTCCCCGCAGCGTGCTATTTCCTCGGCTGCTGGACTCGTGGTGACCAGCTGGACTGCTTTGGCATCGGTCGCTTCGGTCAGATCGGTCAACATGTCTTCGGGCAAGGCCAGTACCACCGGCCCCGGGCGACCACTGGTGGCGACGCTGAAGGCGCGGTTCATGTATTCGGGGATGCGATCTGCATCGTCTATTTGTGCCACCCATTTGGCGACCTCGGAAAACATGCGGCGGTAGTCAATTTCCTGAAAAGCTTCACGGTCGAGATCCTTACGCGCGATTTGCCCGATCAGCAGAATCATCGGTGTCGAATCCTGCATGGCAACGTGAAGGCCACCGCTGGCGTTGGTTGCTCCGGGCCCGCGAGTGACGAAACACACGCCGGGTTTGCCGCTTAGCTTGCCTTCTGCTTCAGCCATGAAAGCGGCACCGCCTTCATTGCGACACACAATTACGGAGATTTCACTGCGATCGTACAAGGCGTCCAGTGCCGCCAGGTAACTCTCCCCGGGGATGCAATAGACGCGTTCTACATCGTTAATCCTGAGCGCGTCGATCAAAACTTCGGCGCCACTTCGGGTTACGTTTTGTGTGCTCAATTCAGTCTGCGCTCATGTTGGGTTGTGCCCCGGCTATCGGCTATCTGCCGTCACCTTGTCAAGCCCCGGGCAAGCCGACATCTTTACTGCGATCGATTTAAAAAGCAATGACTTAACAGCCCTAAAAATATCCGGCATCGGACCGACAAACGCCTTAGAATCCCGCCCATGTTATCGAGTCACGTAAAAGGTCTGTTGATCACCGCCAGTGGTGTGCTCATCATTTCGCCTGATGGATTGTTGACGCGGCTGATCGAAACCGACCACTGGACCATGATATTCTGGCGTGCGCTGCTGGTGTCCTTCGGGATGTGGCTGATAATCAGTCTGCTCAATCCCAATCGAGTCTGGCGGCAATATCGTACTGTGCGAGGTCCGGGTTTGTTGATGGTCGGCGCCTATTCACTCGGTACAATTTCTTTCGTGTTTGCCATTACCCATACCAGCGTTGCCAACACCCTCATCATTCTGAGTTCGACGCCACTGTTTGCTGCCTTGATCAGTCGTGTGCTGTTACATGAAAAAATTCAGCCGCGCACAATAATCGCAATCCTGATGGTCGCCGTCGGCATCGGTGTAATTGCGGCGGGTAGCATCTCTGAACAGAATGCGCTTTTGGGTGACATGGCAGCGATACTCGGTTCGTTCTTTCTCGCCTGCGGGCTAACCTTCGTGCGCCGTTTTCCAGGCACATCATCGTTTGCAGCTATTTCTTGCGGTGGCCTGTTGACCGCATTGCTGGTGTTGCCGCTGGCGTCGCCTTTGGCAGTTTCGCAGTCTGACTTTGGGTATCTATTATTGATGGGGCTTTACGTGGTGCCGGTGGGCACCGCTTTGATGTTTGTCGGGCCGCGTTATATTCCAGCGGCCGAGGTGGGATTGTTGCTACTGCTGGAATCGATACTGGGCCCCGTGTGGGTGTGGTGGGCATTGGCAGAACAACCCGGCATCAATACGCTTGTGGGTGGCGCGATTGTGTTGTCAACGCTGGCAGTCAATACCGTATGGGCGCTGAAATATCCTCAATTGAAACTAGTAGTTTAGTTGGCAGAAACCTCTGCCAGGGTCCGGATGCGCGGCTGTTCAGCGCTGTTTGGAGCGCCGATTGAAGGTCAAAGCGCCGCGCGCGCGCAGCTCAAGTGAGCGCAGGCCATACAGAAAGAATCGGTTTAATGGCATGTCGAGCCCGACTTCGTGAGCCAGGCGAACCACTGCGCCGTTCTGCGCATCCAGCTCTGACGGTCGTCCACCCACCAGGTCGCGTTGCATCGAAGTGGTCGAATTTGGTGGCATGCCTTCCAGCGTTTCAATCGTTTTGGCGACGCTATCCTCGGGCATTGCGATGCCCTTAGCGAGGCCGAGTCGATAGATTTCATCGGCGGCCTCGGTCAGCAGATCACGCGTTTCCGGTTGTTCCAGCAGCACACCAATGGGGGCGCGTGATACCGAGCCAAGCCCACTCCAGGGAGTGATCAACATGAATTTCTGCCACATCGCTAAGACCAAATCTTCCGGAATGCTCGATTTAACGCCGCTGCAGTGATTGAAAATTTCAGACAGCGCGTTTACGCGTGGGTCTGGGCGATTGTCGAGGTGGCCAAATCGTATAAGCGGGTTACCGCCAATGTGTTTGATGTGCCCGGGACTGGCCTGGAATGCAACAATCGCGCAAAGCCCACCGAGCACGTTTGCCGGGTCGAGGATGTTGCCGATCTGGTCAGGAGCTTCGACACCGTTCTGCAGCGGTACAATCAATGTTTCGGGACCAATCATCGGTTGCATCGCACGAGCTGCTGCGGTGACCTGCCAGGCTTTAACGCAACACAGAACATAGTCGACAGGACCAACCTCGGCAGGGTTGTTGGAGACCTTGACTTTGTCGATGACGAAATCTCCGGCGATGCTGCCGACCCTGAGACCATTCGAACGCAATGCCGACAAATTTTCATTGCGCGCAATGAAGGTGACATCCTGACCGATTTGTGCCAGTCGCCCTCCGAAATAAGCGCCAACTCCACCGCTGCCGTATACCGCTATTCGCATTCCGTCCCCAGAAAACAGTGCTAATAACATTACATTATGGCGCAGAGTTATTGATTTGTGAGAAAAATTCTTGGGAAGCTTCGATTTGTCGCTGGTTTTCTGTCACTTTGGGGAATGGTGAATTCGTTCCTGCTGCATACTGCATTTTGCTTAAGGTGTCCGAATTAATAATTTTATGGATACTATTACCGTATTATGGAAAATACCGATTATCGACTAAAAATCTTTAGTAAACAGTAATTTAAAAGTATTAGTATCCTATATATGAAAATAATGGAATATACTTTTAAAATTAAAAATGTCGTTTCTGCGCATGTTTTGGTAAGCCATTGTTGGTAAATTCTGCGTCATGTCCAATCCAGTTACTTCAATAGCACGAAAACGCGGCCGCCCACCCGGCCCTAATAGTCGTGCCGGCGATGGCAAGAACCAGTCGTTAACTCGTGCGTTGAACCTGTTGGAGCGTTTATCTGAAACACCAACGGGTCTCAATCTGACCGATTTGTCCTATCAACTCGGCATGCCGACTGCAACCGTGCACCGCCTGCTGAGTACCTTCGAAGAATTCGATTTCGTCGAACAGGATGCCGAACAGGGTTTGTGGTTTGTCGGTCTGAAGGCGTTCACCGTGGGCAATTCCTTTCTTCATCGACGTGATTTTGTGGCGAGCGCGCGCCCGCATATGCATGCGCTTGTCGAACAGTGCGGCGAAACTGTCAACCTCGGCGTCATTGATAATGGCGAAGCCGTGTTTATCAGTCAGGTTGAATCACGTGAGGTGATGCGCATGATTGTGCGGCTTGGCAGTCGCTCACCGATTCATGCTTCGGGTGTCGGCAAGGCCTTGTTGGCGAATATGCCCGAGCAGCAGTTAACCGGGATATTGCAGCAGCGTGGATTGGCTCGATACACCGAACACAGTATCGACAATCCGGCTCAGTTACGTGACGAGCTACAACAGATTCGACAGTTGGGTTACGCACTCGATGATGAGGAGCACGCCATTGGGCTGCGTTGTGTGGCATCAGCCATCTTTGATGAAAACGGCCAGGCGCTGGCAGCAATTTCGTTGTCTGGTCCCAAGGCCCGCGTGATCGATAGCCGGTTGGACGAACTGGGTATAGCGGTTCGGCACAGCGCGGATGAAATCACTCTGGCGCTGGGTGGCTACAGACCAGAATAGAACGAGGCTTCGTGGCTATTGTTGCGGGGTAAGAATTTTTTGACCAATAAAATTTAACTTTGGCATATTTACTATAGGAGAGAACGGATCATGTCAGCACAACCCGACTTTAACGATACCTCAGCGGAGGCTTCATCAATGTTTCCACAACTTGAAATCCCCGACACCCTGGCGGCAGGCCCTGGACCCGGCAATACCGATCCACGCGTCCTTGAACGTTTCGCTGCCGCGGGTGTTGCCGACCACATGCAGGCGGATGTCGTGCGTGGAATGCGGGAATCAAAGCAGATGCTGCGTGAAGTATTCGGCACTAAAAATGTGCACACCTTCGGCGTCTGTGGAACCGGATGGGATGGTCTGGACTGCGTTTTTTCACCGATACTGCCGGGAGACACCGTGGTCAGTTTCGTAAACGGTACATTCAGCGGTATCGACGATTTCAACATTCGCCTGAAAGCCTCTACACCTGAAGAACTGGCGATGGATCCGATGAATCCGAAACCGGCTAACGTGGTTACGGTCAACGTCGCGCACGGCAAATCGGTACACGGCGATATGATCGAGGCAGCGCTCGCCGAGCACAAGCCCATGTGGGCATTCATGGCGCATTACGAAACCGGTAGTGGTCGCGTTAATGATATCCAGGGTTTTAACGATGCCTGCGCTCGTCATGGAGTCATGGGCATAGTCGACGCGGTTTCCAGTCTCGGAATCGGTTATTTCAACATTGATGATTACCCGGCGGTTAATGCCTGGGCTTCCTGCCCGCAGAAAGGCATTCTCGGTTTGCCGTTGACCTATGCTCCGGTTAGTTTCAGCGACAAGGTTATCGAGTTACTGCGCAAGCGCGGTTGCTATAGCTATGTGCATCATCCGATTCTGGAAGCGCGCCACTGGTGTATTGCTGACGGTCAGGATGTTGAAACCGCTGCTTATCACCGTACTCACTCGGGCTATGCGATCGCATCTTTCCACGAAGCGCTACGTCTGCTGTTGTTGCATGGTCGCAAGCAGAAAGCGGCTGACTACGTTTTCTACGAAAAGGGATTGCGCAATGCAGTGGAAGCGATGGGTTGTCAGATTACGTCTAATATGCCGAGTTTGCTGGTATTCGATTTACCGGCAGAATTTGAAGGTAAGGAAAAGGAACTGGTCACCGGTTGCCGTGCTGCTGGTTTCGCCATCTGGAACACCTTGTCAGAGCCTGCGCAGATTCGTATTGGTATCCTCAACCAGCTCACCGTGCCTACCTTGAACGACATTGTTGGTCGTTTTGCTGATGCCATGATCAAGATGGGAGTCAGCGTCGACAAGACCAAAATTCTCGGTGATTTGAACAGCTACCTGTCGTCGGGATCCCAGGGAGCCTCTGATTAGGTCTGGGCGCAAGCTGTTCGTTCATGACTTGATCAGAAGTTCCCTGGATCAACCAGTCATTGGTTGGGGGGTTGATTAGCTGTCTTAGCGCCAGCTAACTCTATCTCCTGTGAAGTTCGCGCCGGCCCCGTGCCGGCGCTTTTTTTTGTGCAGCGTGGGTTTCGCGGATGCGTTCTAGAACGCCTTGCCGCGGGCACTTACCGGCCACAGGCATTCGACCTTATCGTTGCGAATGCCAACGTACCAGTCGTGCAGGTTGCAGGTCGGATCGCAATGACCAGGCACCAGTTTCAACTTTTGATTGAGCTTCAGCCGGTTGTGCGGATCGGCGATGTTGCCGTGTTCATCCGAGCAATTGACGTATTCGACGTCATCGCGCCCGAATACTAGTGGTAGTCCCGAATCGACGGACTGCACTTTGAGGCCGGCGTCACAGATCGCCATGTCGGATCTGGCGTGCGACATGATCGATGTCCACAGAAACAGGCTGTTGCGAAATTCCGAGATGGGTTTTCCGCTGTCATCGAGCACACGCTGATAATCGGCATCCATGAAAATGTAGGAGCCACATTGCAATTCGTTGTAGAGGCCGGAAGCCGCTTCGAACTGATACGATCCGGTACCGGCTCCAGTAACAATATCGCATTGCAGACCCGCCGCGACCAGACTGTCGACGGTTGATTGGGTTTGCTCGACTGCCGCTGCGATGGCCTGACCACGTTCGGTGTAATCGCGGATGTGCTGCGCGCCGCCCTGATAAGCCTGCAGTCCGGCAAACTGCAAGCCATCACTGCTTGCGATCTGTTGGGCGAGATTGACCACGGCCTGGCCCGGAGTGACACCGCAGCGCCCCGCACCGCAGTCAATTTCGACCAGGCACTCTATACTCGCGCCGTGAGCTGTGGCAGCCTCGGCCAGGTTGCTGACATTGCCACTGTCGTCGACACAGACCAGCACGCGTGCTCTTTTTGCCAGACGGGCGAGTCGATCAAGCCGAACCGGGTCGACCACCTGGTTCGAAATCAGCACATCACTAATACCGCCATTAACCATCACTTCGGCCTCAGACAGTTTCTGGCAGCAAATGCCGCAGGCCCCACCGTGCTCGATCTGGAAACGGGCAATATCGACTGACTTATGCGTCTTGGAATGCGCACGCAATCTGACTCCAGCGAGTTCGATCTGATGTCGTAAGGTGGCGATATTGTATTCGAAGGCATCTAGATCGATGATCAGCGCAGGGGTCATTACCTCGTCCAGATCCATGCCGAGCTGAGCCGGCACATCTAGGCCGACGATGAGTTCGTTACTTTGTTGTCGAGATTTCATTTGCTTGCATCGAGCGCAGGGCAGCCAGGGCAGGACTGCAGATCGACGTTACCGCCGGTAATAATGACGCCGACGCGCTGCCCTTGAAACAACTCGCGATTTTTTAGTATCGCCGCCAGCGGCACGGCTGAAGAGGGTTCGATGATAATTTTCATGCGCTGCCAGGTCAGGTACATTGCATCGATAATTTCCGCCTCACTGACCACCAGAATATCTTTCACGAAGTTGGACACAAAATGCCAGGTGCGCGGTTTGAGGTTGGTATTCAGTCCGTCCGCGACCGAATGCTGGCCGTCACGCAACACGATTTCTCCAGATTTGAATGATCGATAAGCATCGTCGGCCTTCTCAGGTTCGCCAGCATAGACGGGTGTTTGTGGAGACAGTTGCGCCATGCTCAGGCAGGTGCCTGAAATCAGGCCGCCTCCGCCCACCGGCGCGATGATCGAGTCAAGCTGATCAATTTCATTGTGCAGCTCAAGCACGCAAGTCGCCTGACCGGCAATAACCCGCGAGTCGTCATACGGGTGCACCGGGTCGGCACCGGTGTCATTGATGACCTGCGCCAGCATCGCTTCGCGTGCGGCCTGGGTTGGTTCGCACTCGAGTATGTGGCCACCGTAACTGCGCACCGCGGCTTTCTTGGTGGCAGGCGCGGTGTGTGGCATGACTACCGTCGCAGTAATTCCGCGTCTCGCAGCGGCGTAGCTGAGCGCGCCGGCATGATTGCCGGATGAATGTGTGGCCACGCCTTTGGCGGCCTTTTCCTTGCTGAGTCCGAAAACCGCGTTGCTGGCTCCGCGTGCCTTGAACGCGCCGACCTTCTGCAGGTTCTCGCACTTGAAAAACAGCTCTGCCCCGCTTAACTGGTTCAGGTAGGTCGAAGTCAACACCGGGGTGTTATGAATGTGTGGTGCAATGCGTGTTGCAGCCTCGAGCACATCGTCGAAAGTGGGGATATCCATTAAGGTCTCGTCTGCGAGCGAAATATCAAAGCGCAATCATGCCACAAAATCCAGGCAACCCAGCCAGGCAATCCAGGTATTTGTGATGGGATTCGAAGCCGATAGCATTCCGTGACAGGCGATCATGTACCGGGCTTCGGGTGTGGTGCGCAGAGTCCGGTGAGCGAGGGCTGCCAAACCATTGTGCCGTCTAAGGTCAGTTTTAAGATTGCCTTAACAATCGAAGGTTACTCTCAGCTTTAATTGTCGAGGTAAGCTATGTTTTCCCTGTTATCAAATGGGTCGGTATCATCCGCTCGGCGTCGGTTTCTGCGTCTGGCTAGTGGCGTTGGCGTGGGCGCTGCTGTGCTCAGTGGCTCAGGACTGCTTTTCAGTCAGGCGGCGAGTGCGGAAACCGTTACCCGGGTGCGAGTGCCGCAAGGTTTTATTCCGCGAATCGTGGCTCGTTCAGGGTTTCTGTCAGGCTCGAAATCTACCCATCCATGGCATCCGGCGCCGGACGGTGGTGATTGTTTCGTGACCGCAGATGGTGGCTGGGTCTATATCTCTAATAGCGAGAACGAAGAGGATGGAAGTGTTAGCGCACTGACCTTCGACGTTGATGGTAACGTAATCGGCTGTTACTCGATTCTTGGCAGCACAAGGCATAATTGTTCCGGCGGTAAAACGCCATGGCAAACATGGCTTTCCTGCGAGGAAGTTGACGATGGGCTGGTATGGGAGTGTGACCCTTTCAATCATCATGCCGACATTGCGCTGCCCGGTCTGGGTGCATTCAAGCATGAATCGGCCTGTGTTGATCCCCTGACACATCAGGTCTATCTGACCGAAGATGAGGTTGACGGCTGCTTGTATCGCTTCACTCCAGAGCAGGTGACTACAGGTCTAAAGACCGATTTACGTCGGGGCAGACTGGAAGTAGCAAGCATTCATTTGGGGCAGATAATCTGGTTGGACCAGCCTGATCCAGCTGGTCGCGATCAAGCACTGCGCCACCAGTTGGTCGGTACTGCGAAATTCCATGGTGGCGAGGGAATTGATATTCATCAGCGCTTGCTGCGGTTCACCACCAAACGCGATAACCGTGTCTGGCAAATTGATCTGCGCAATGACCAGATTATAGAACTCTATAATTTGTCGAGTCAGTTAACTGACGTCGATGATCTGACACATAGCCCGACCGGTGAGATGCTCATCGCCGAAGATGGTGTCGAAATGAGAATATCTTATTTTGCTGATATCCCGGGACCACCGGCTACTCTGCTGCAGTTGCCGGATCACAACTTATCGGAAATAACCGGGCTTGCGTTTGATCCGAGTGGAACTCGTCTCTACTTCAGCTCGCAGCGCGGCAGTACGGGTGATAGCAACGACGGACTGACCTTCGAATTGGTTGGTGATTTTTCACGTGTTGATTTATCCCGCCCACTTGTTGAATGGCATCTGGACCATCACAACCCTGGAGCTGATCAGGTCACCTGAATCAGCCTGAGGCTTCGACTGCCGGTTTTGCTGGCTAACGCTGTTGTAAGGGTGATAAATCTGCGAACAACGCCAGCATATCTGGATTGTCGATGAAAGAAAGATTGTAGGGATGCTCGCACACCAGTTTGCGGTAGTTATGGCTTGCCGGCATCGCTTCAACTTGCTGAGCAATTTTACCCCATAATAATAAGGTCATTGGTGAGCTTGCCTCGTCTGCGATCAAGGCAAGCAGGCGTTCCAGGAAAGCTTGCCAGTAGCGCGCTTCCAGCAGTGGTTTGCGCTGCGGATGCAGAACCGGAGTTGCGTTTAACATCATGAAACCTGCTCGCTGCAGATTTACAAACAGCTCATCAAGAGTCTCAATCATTCCTCGTTTGTCGATTGCTGCGATGGCCGATTGTGGAATTCTGCCTTCGTTGTCCTTGCGCAAGTGGCCTTCCGCGAGTAACGCGGTTTTAAGGATATTGCGCAATGAAGTTGCTCGATTAACCGGTTTGCTCAAGCCGTGCTCACTCCACAATCCACCGACGGCCGCATCGTAGAAGGCAATGCCGTTCGCGGATTGTCGACGTGGATAGGGGGACTCGCCGATCAGCAGGTAACGGACTCCAGTGAAGTCCCGTTTGAACGCGTTCAGCAGTAGATCGGGACCTGGTAGCCATTCATCGTCAGCCAGCAGTGAATTCAGATAATCGGAATCCAGGGTGGTCAGGGCCTCTGCCAGAATCGAGTACCACTGCGGATGCACTTCTGCGCGTTGCAGCAATCGTTCTATGTCACTCATCCTGTTTTATTCATCAAACAGAGCATTTAGTCGAATCAATGCGATTTTTTCAACTTCAGTGATCGCTGTGGAGAATTCATTTTCGGCTGAGTGATCCAGGCGTTGTTGCATCGATGCGATGATCTGAAATTTATCGAGGCCGGTCACGGCGATGATGAAGGGGAAACTAAATTTTGATAAATAGGCCTGATTGAAATGTTTGATGCGAGTCAGTTCCTCGGAGCTGCACTGGTTCAAACCGGCACCAGCCTGCTCGCGCCTGGAGGAATCGGTGAGACTGCCGGAG
>RCNB010008406.1_pt1 | contig 11635 bp, 6 predicted proteins | sample 2041321 | NCBI WGS metagenome assembly RCNB01 (sample SAMN09708232, study PRJNA481090) | Marine sediment metagenome, whole genome shotgun sequencing project.
ATTCGCCCGCTGGGCGGGCTCCTACAATTCTAATTAGCATTGTAGGAGCCCGCCCAGCGGGCGAGTGCGAGCTACTCAATTCAACCTGATGATTCAGTCGGGCACCGACTTTGAGTTAATGGGACAGTAGTCATGACCGGTATGCATTACCATTAGCGTTCTGCGGTCAGTTCCCATATCACGATGAAAAATAACATTCTGCGGACGTGGCAAACGTCCTTGCGGCGCTTGTGGCTGGACCGAAACTCGGTCTTCGCGACTCACTGTGTTTATTCTGTCCTTGGGTTCATGTTGTTCGCGCCGTTGCTTAGCCTGGTTGGTTGGCTGTTGTTAAAGCTTGCCGATACTCCTGCAATCGCCGATCAGGATATCGCCTGGTTTCTGCTGTCGCCGCCTGGGCTGATTGATCCTGTTTGCAACATTGCTCATCACCGTTCTCGGTTTTGAACAGGCCACCTTGATGACGCTGGGTGCCGGCACGGCACACGGCATACGATTCGGTACGTTGGACTGCCTGCATTTCACGGCCGCGAAAGCGCACCAGATTCTGTCTTTTTCGCTGCGACTGGTCATTCGTATGCTGCTGTTGACGTTGCCGTTCCTGCTCATCGCCGGCGCCATTGCGTGGTCTTTGTTGAGCGAATACGACATCAACTATTACCTGAGTGAACAGCCGCCGAATTTCTGGATTGCCGTTGCGGCGATCGGCTTGCTGTTGTTGGTTATGCTCGCGTTGCTGATCTACAAGCTCAGTGGCTGGTCGCTGGCATTGCCGTTGGTTTTGTTTGCCGGTAGTTCACCAGCGCGGTCGTTCATCGAAAGTAATGACATCACTCGCGGCAAGCGAGGCGCAATTTTATCCGTGCTGGGGTTCTGGGCGTTGTTGGCATTTCTACTTGGCTTGCTCATCCTCGGTATCGTTCAACAGCTTGGCGCGTGGATCGTGCCGGCTTTCTACAATTCCATCAGTTTGCTGGTGCCGGTACTCGGCGGCTTTGTCGCCTTGTGGGTTCTTGGCAATTTCCTGGTGACGGTTTTCACGTCGGGAAGTTTCGCCTACGTGCTGGTGGGTCTTTATGAAAACAACGGGCCCGGCATTGACGAAACTGACCTGCAACGACCGACACAACGTGAGAGTTCCAAAGGCTGGCAACTCACCACGCCACGGCTCGCGGTGGCGTTGCCAATCGGCGCTGTTATCGCGGCGTTGATCGGTTACTGGTTGCTGCAGGGCATACAGGTGCGGGACGAGGTCAGCGTAGTCGCACATCGTGGTGCCGCGGGGGCGGCGCCGGAGAACACGCTTGCGGCTGTGCGCCGTGCCAACGAAGATGGCACCGACTGGGTTGAGATCGACGTCCAGGAAACGGTCGATGGTGAAGTCGTCGTGATGCACGACAGTGATTTCATGAAGCTTGCCGGCAACCGCCTGAAAGTCTGGGACGGCACGCTCGAACAAATACAGGAAATCGATATCGGCAGCTGGTTTGCGCCGGAATTTTCCAGTGAACGCGTACCGACGCTACGTGAGGTCCTGGCAGAGGTCTCGGGCAAGTCACGACTCGTTATCGAGCTCAAGTATTACGGTCATGATGAGCAACTTGAACAACGGGTTGTCGATATCGTGGAGCAGGCCGATATGGTCGATGACGTCGCCATCATGTCGCTCAACTACGCGGGCATGCAGAAGATTCGTCAACTGCGCCCGGACTGGACGATCGGCCTGTTGTCAGTCAAGGCGCTTGGCAACCTGACCCGGCTCGATGTTGATTTTCTGGCCGTCAGTACGGGCATGGCAACGCCAGGCTTTGTACGCCGCGCACAGAAAAGCGGCAAACAGGTCTTCGTCTGGACCATCAATGATGCGGTAACCCTGTCGCGGGTGATGTCACTGGGGGTCGACGGCATCATCACCGATGAACCGGCCCTTGCCCGTGAGGTTATCGGGCAACGCGCCGAGATGAGTGTAATGGAACGCCTGCTGGTGCATACAGCAGTGCTCTTTGGCCGACCGGTGCCGGCGGGGGTTTATCGGGATGAGTCGCCCTGAGCGAGAGTTGGTGGCGGGTGCGTGGTCATTGCCGGTTATCACGGCCAGGTAATCTTATAAGCTTTTCATTTCCTGAATCCGGGCCTCAATGGCGGCGAACTCGTCACGCAAATGATTCTGGAAAATGCTAAATGCCTCGTTGGCCTGTAATTGTTCTGCGACGAGATCCGAAAATGCCCGGTGGCGTAGTTGGTTGAGCACATCGCGACGTTCGACCAGTTCCTCGCGGGATAATGTAGCAAGGTCCGCCGTCTGTTTGTCGATCTCGATCAGGTAGGCATCGATGCGGTTTTTCATGCGCCGGCGTAGCCACTCCCTGAGAGCGATGTAAGCGGAATACAGGCCGATCAGCAATGTCAGGCCGAGGCTTAATGCCTCTGCGTATTTGACGACGAAGGAGGGGTCCTCACGCTGGTAGTAGGCAACCGCGCCTGCGTGATAGGGGATACGCGTACCCGCCGGGTTGTACTTCTCGCGGATGTGGCCGGTTACTGCAATCTGCTGGCCCTTGTCGTCGGTGAGATCTGAACGCTGCGCGTAGAGTGCGGCGGTGATGTCGTTGACGAGCTGCGGGTCCAGGCTGCGTTGCGCGACCAGGAGTGCTGCCACCGCTACCGTTCGAATCGGCCGCTGTGGCAGTCGACCATAGGTGGAACGCGGGATGTTGGTGGCATGCAGGCTCGGGTTGACCAGCGCCAGTGCATCGGCCTCGTTGCCGGATTCCTGCGGGTCGCCGAGAGAGAGGAAGCGTACCGCGTCGAGTTGTGCGAGCTCCTCGACCGTGGTTGAGGGGATTGCGGTCAGGATAAATGCGGCATCGATTGAACCGTCGGTCAGTCCTGCGACGACGCCTGGGTCATCGATGGCGAGATCTTCGGCCGGCTCGACTTGAAAATGCTCGAGGAGGCGTTCTGCGACCTGGCGGGTGCCGGAAGCTGCTGCTCCCAGGGCGACACGTCGACCACTGAGGTCTTCGATGCTGCTAATTTCTGCAGAGGCATCTTTGCTGACCAGGACATGCAGAACCTCGTCGTAAAGCGGCGCGATAAGCCGTGCATCTCCATGCGCCGGAGCGTTGCTTTGGATAAAGGCGAGATCGGCGCCACCTTCGGCGGAGGAGATCAGTTGCATATTGGCAGCGCTGCCATCGGTCGATTTCACAGTAACCGAGTCAACGATGCCTTGTTCTTCAAGCAAGCGTCCCAATGCCAGGCCGAGCGCGTGGTAGGTGCCGGATTTCGCGCCGGTTGCTATAACCAGTTCGTGACGGTCTTCGTCCTCGACGACAGTGCGGTAGGTCGCGACGCCACCGCCGATCACCAGCAGCGCAATGATCAGGGCGATAATGCTCGGCATCGGAATCGAGGTGCCGACGGAATGTTCGGCACGTGTTGGTTGCAAGGAGGGCTTCATGTCTGGATGCGGGTCAGTATGGTCTGGCCTGGTAATTTTTGGTTTTGTGGCGGTAGGCTACCACAGGGGTTGGTGGTGATGCGTCAGGGTTCGATCGTGGCGGGACGCCGTTTCCACAATGCCTGCAAAATCCTGTGGGAGCGGCGTCCCGCCGCGATTTCGTCGAGCGTCAGGACAGCCAACGTCGCTGTCTGTTTCTAGTCCGGTGCATCCCAATGGTGGGCGTTTGAGGCGACGAATCTCATGCGGTGTTCGCCGATTGCGATGATGTCATGGTGGACCACAACCTGGTCCTTTACTCGCTGCGAGTTGACGTACGTGCCGTTGGTGCTGTTCAAATCCATCACGACCGCCGCAGCGCCGTGACGAATGAGGATTGCATGATGGCGGCTGACATTCTTGGCGATGACGCAAAGATCGTTGTCTTCGGCCCTGCCGATCATCAATCGCGGCTGGTCGAGCGTGAAATCATGCACCTTATCGCTGCGATGTTGTGGGGTCTTTTTCAAAGGGATTGTCGCGTCACTCTCCATGTCGAGGCTCCATTCAGCCAGGCCTGATTCAGTCTCTTCATCCGGAGAAGGCACGAGAGGTGCTGATGGAATCTGATTGGGCGCATAATTGCTCAGGTCAATTGTCGCTGGCGCAATATCGTTGCCCAGGATCGCTGCATCGAATGGCTCTTGCACACTGGTTTGCCGGGCCAGGATGACCATGAGACCGAAATCGCCTGCAGCCTCCAGCTCGACACAGTCGCGGACCCTTTCGCGTACCCAGCTGTCGTTATCCGGCGTTTCTTCGATCAGGAAAATCGTGCGACGGTTCTGGAAGCGCTGCAAGGCAAGAAATTTCATGAACATGATGTCCAGTTCAATGAGATTCTTGTCTTCCGGATCGAAGCCAGCTGTCCATATTACGCCGCGCATACCCTCGACAGCATTTGAGCAGGATCTGTCGATTCGGACGACTGTGACATCGCCATTGATAGTGTTGAGGAAACTGTCAATTAACTCGCCAGTTTCTATCGTCGAACGACCATTCAGTATCGTCAGCGGCTGGGGCTCTTCGAACGCCTTGCGCAGGCGTTGCAAACCAACGCGATAATTAACGCTATTCAACGGAATTGATGGTTTGCTGTTACCCAACATCACACGCGTTGTCAGCACTGGCAGATCTTGAATCATGGCAGTTACCCGGATTGGCCTTTTATGCCTGGACGCTAAAGGCTCTTATTGAAGTTTTTATTATTTGGTCAAGTTTAGGTCAGCATTGGCATTATGTAAAGAGTGGCTCGACGATATTACGTTAACCAATTGAAATATAAAGATTATCCATGTATTTCAGATCGCTTGAATTGGCGGTTGCCGATGGGTTCGGGGTTGGCAAAGCAAGGTGATGCCTGCCGGCGCCGGCCTGTTCTTACAGTGAATTGGCCTTCGCCGCGAGACGCCGTTCCCACATTAGTTGCAGAATGCAGTGGGAGCGGCGTCCCGCCGCGATAATCCCCTCTGCCAACAATCCTCGGCTGTCCAGAAAGGCGAAAAGACCAGGAAGAACAGGTGTTTAACATAAGAACAAAAAATTTTCCTACGGAGAGTAGCACCGGCGCTGTAACCATGCGCAGTTGAGCCAGATTTGTCGCTCCTGTACGCTGAGCTGTAAGAATGTGACGCAGTTCACACTTCAATGCAGGAACGTTGGCTCAGACCAACGTTGGCGGTTTTGTTAGTCTTGCAGGCGATGGGATCGGTTTGGGTTCGCAGGATCAGGCGAATGCCCTAGCCACCGGATGATAATGAGAATACCAACGCAGGCGCCTATGTACGTGACCGACACACTTTCAATGCCACTCTCCGGACGAGTTTAAATGAATAAGAATATTGATATTGCACCGAGCCAGATTGTTCGTACGGCAGCGTTGTTGGTAGTTGGTCTGCTACTGGCGGCGGTCGCCCCAACGTCAGCCCAGGCGCAGTGGACGTTTGAGCCAGCTCTCAAGGTCGGCGCTGAAAAAGACGACAATGCAACGCTGTCGATTCGCACGGACGATGTTCGGGACGTTACCGGTGTGCTGTACGACCTTAGTCTACGGGCTGACTATCAGTCTGCTCTGACAAGTTTCTATATCACGCCAACAGTAATATCGAGAAATTATTCCGACGATCCGGACCTGGATTCTGACGATATCTTTGTTTCGTCAGTTTATCGCCGTGATATGCAATCCAGTATGATTCGCCTTCGGTTCGATTATGACGATCAGACCGCACGAACCGCCGAACGCGCAGACGCCGACCTGGAAGTAGATGATCCAGGTGATATTCCGGATGATGATACCGGCCGCGTATCCTTTCGGGGAAAACGTCAAAGAATTCGTGTCCGACCCGAATGGTTTTACGAATTTTCGAACTCGATGTCTATGAACGTTGACATGTTATACGTGGACGCCAGCTATGATGAGGTGCTGCAGCCGTTTCTGAGTGATTACACAGATGCCCATCTGGCAGTGTCGTTGAATCGGGCATTCACTGCGCGAACCACAGGCATTGTGACGGCGAGGGGTCGAAACTATGAGCTGAGCGATGGCAGCAGCGAGACGACCGGTGCTGGCTTGTTGGTGGGGTTTGAAAGTTCGCTTTCGCAGACCTCGACGCTGCGGGCTATGGTAGGCGTAGAGGATGTTGACAGTAATATCAGCGAAACCGACCCTAATTTCGTTGCTGATGTGTCTTTCAGGCGTCGCCTGGAAACGGTGAACTTCCTGGCACAATACCGACGCTCGATTAGTGCCAGTGGTAGCGGCAAGCTGTCGGTGCGGGATTCGGTTAATCTCAATCTATCAAGGCTATTAAGCGAAAAAGTTACTGCCGGCCTGGGAGTGCGCACATAACATACCAAACGAATTCCCTTGATGACGTCCTCACCATTGACGAGCGAACCTATGTGCAGCTTCGCGCGCAATTTATATGGAACATAACGACAAGTTTTGCAACAGAATTTGATTATCGATATACCTTCCAGGATCGGAGTGTCCTCGGAGAGAGCGCCAATTCGAACCAGTTGACGGTGTGGTTTGCTTACAAACCTAATTCGGTTGATCGTCGGTTTAGATAGCGGCGAAATTGCATAGTTTCTGTGGGGTGAAACTGTTTGTTGGGCCTATGCCAGTGGAAAGCGCGTTCGTTCTGGCGAACCCTGATCGCGGCGGAACGCCGCTCCCACGAAATTGGTGTGAACTGGTAGGCGGGGCGTCCCGCCGCGATTGAGGATAACTTACGCGGTCCAGCTCCCAACAAGCGTCACTTCAAGTGCTACCAACCGTACGATTTACCTGAAATTCAATCAACCATTGACGCCACAGCCGGGCATCATCTTTCGTCCAGATCCAGGCGGAAACCAAAATTCCAGTTCGTGAATTCGCCGACTTCGTAGTCGCCAGTAATTGATAGCCCACGTACCAGCTCATAGCCGAAGCCAACGCCAAACAACGTGTCGCTATCGAACGCCTCATCGATTGGTGCGCTAAGGTCGACATTACCCACATTTGTGTAGCGCACGTGGGCCCGCATTTCGAACTTGTCAGTCCATAAGTGTCTTACGCCAATTGACGCGCCGACATCGCTACCATCTGTGTCAAAGTTTTCGCCGGCGAAGCTGCCAAAATCCATGTCCAGGCTGTCGTATGAAAGTTCACCGTAGAGATCAGTGCCAATGCGCAGCGGAAATCGCAAGCCGACACCGCCTCGAATGGTTGTGAAGTCGAACTCATCGACACCCGGAAACATGCCACCAGGATTCGTTACGACCCCTGACACATCGATATCCGATGAGGAAAAGTCGATAAAAGCGTAAAGATTGTGCCACGTGCCTACTGAGCCGCGGAACTTGATGCCGTTTCCGTCAGACGCATCGATATCAACTGTCTGCATCAGGATTGGATCTGTAAACGAACCCATTTTGTCAACGTCCTGACCGACAAAAGATATCTCGAACCAGGAGTAACGAATGTCGCCTTGTGCCTGTGCGGAATTCGAAGCAAAAGTCAGGAGAACGACCGCTGCGAGGCCGGCGATTCTACGTAAGGTTCGGGCAGCCTCGAAATTCCAGTTCAGTTTGCTGCGCTTTGGCATAGTCATTTCCATAGTCCTTGTAAATCCTTGTTATTTCAGACTGCAACAAAGCGTATGCGGTTACGCCTGCGTATTGCAAACAGCAAAGCCAGCGCCAGCATTACAGTAAGCGGCGATAGTGATCCACCGCCACCGCCACCGGTACCAACGGCTGGGGTGACATTCACAGTTCGGCTAACGGGCGTCGCAGCATTACCTGCGAAGTCAGTGACATCATATGTAACTGTGTAGGATCCGACGAGTGCTGTATTGACGACGCCTGTAGCAACTACTGACGTGCTGATATCACCGTCGATATTGTCCGTTGCCGTGGCCCGCGGATCGATGAACGGAGAGTTGGATGGCACGCTCATTGGGTTGTCACCGTTGAGAACCAATTCCGGCACGACTGCATCGCCTCGGCCAAGATTGCCAAAGCTGTCATTTAGGTACACACCCGCTCCTGGAATTGGTGCGCCGCCCATCGTGAGGTCGACTCCGCCGGCTTCACCCACATCCGTCATGCCCAGTTCGGCGACGACGCCAGACAATGCGTCGCCTGCGACGATTTGTTCGCTGTGCAGGACGAAAGTACTGCCGGTCCTGATCCAGATCTGGTGGACGCCAGTCGCATTTACGAACACCAGGTCGTTGAGTCCATCCCGGTTTACGTCACCGGCCAGAATGTCATTCGTCGGTGCCATACCCAGCGGGGCCGAAGGTGCCAGGATTCCGGCGCCGTTGTTTGTCAGGACGATATTGCCCGGTATATCGCCAAGTGCGGAGGGAATGCGGCCAAAGGCGACATCCATTGCATTTGCGTTTATTCCGCCAAGAAGCTCCGCTATGACGACGGACGAGGCATCACCAATAGCAAACGTTCGCGACGGCGTTGCATTTGCGGCGAAGCCGACATTGTTCCACAAGCTGCTTGGGCCGCCGACATTGGCGAAAACAACATCAGGACGGTTGTTGTTGTCAATGAGACCAACAGCGACTGCCCTGCTATCCGCAGTGCCGAGGATTGCTGACAATGCGAAAGCACCAGCTCCATTACCATGGAAGACGAGATTTCCGCCCTCGGCAGCAAAAACGACATCCATGAAATTGTCACCGTTAAAGTCACCAACACCAACGTCGTTGCTAAGGGTTGCGCCTGGCAATGTTGCGAGGAGCGTAAAGTTTCCGGCACCGTCATTGCTGTACACCGTGTCGGGAACGCCGGCATTTGCCAGGACCATGTCCAACGTGCCGTTGTTATCGAAGTCAGCCAGCGCGACGCCTTGATGAGCCGAATTGTCGGCGACTGTAATAGGCGCGGTGCTGAAGTCGCGGAACCCGTCGCTCAGGAATATCTGTAGGGGTTGTCCTGCACCGGTGCCGAGAACAATGTCCGCGGCCAGATCTCCGTTTACGTCACCGACAGCAACAGAAAGAATTTGGGCATTGCCGAGTATTTGCACGGCACCATTGCTGAATGATGTCGCAACGCCGATGGCTGTTTGCACGGAATTGTCTTCAATATTCGGATCGACCGGTACTGCAGCGACGACCGCGGCCGTCGCAGCAACGGTGACAGCGCCCGGATTGCTTGAGGTCGCTGAGATAGCGAGACTCGTCGATGCGCCGACCAGCAGATCGCCAATCTGACAGGAGAAGTTGGTCACCTGGCCGACAGGCGCCTGCACGGTGCAGGTCGTAACGCCGGAGGGCGCCACGGTGAGCCCGTCACCGATAAAGCTGCCGGTGAGTGCGACTCCGGTTGCCGCTGTCGGCCCGGCACTGCTTACGACGAAGTTGAATTGAACTTCATCCGCAAGCATTGCTGGATCAGGCGCCGCTGTGACCTGCAACGAAACGTTAGCGCGGTCCAGTGCAGATACTGTCAGGGAGAAGATATCAGATATGGACAACAGGCCATCTGACGCAGTCACCGTTACTTCAAAGGGAAAATCCTGAGCATCGCTTTCGATCGGCGTGCCGGAAAATATGCCGGTAATCGTATCAAAGCTGATGTTGCCGCTAATAGGCAGGCCAATAGCCGTATACGTCAGCATCGGATTGTCCGGGTCCAGGAAGTGAGTCGATACATTGAAACTGTAAGCCGTATTTTCAACAGCTTGCTGGTCGAGAATCGGTGTAACGAGAGTTGGTGCATCGTTTTCCGCGCTAACGGTGACCTGCAGCATGAAGAGAGCACTGGTCAGCATGCCGTCGTTAACCGCGACAGGAACACTGAGAGTTCCGCTGAAGTCTTGCGCTGGCGTAATCGTGTTTTCGCTGCGTGTGTAGCTCAATCCATCCTGCGCAAACAACGTGAAATCATCCGGAAAAATATTGTCCGGATCGACAACAGTAAGGTCTGTAATGACGATCGTTAGTGACGTATCTTCCAGCGTGCTCAAGGCCTGCTGGCCGATGATTACAGGAACATCGTTGGCTGCCGTGACCGTTACGCTGAGATTAAATACGGCGCTGTCGTCAATGCCGTCGTTGACGGTGACAGGAACGGACAGCACGCCACTGAAATCGAGTGCCGGTGTGACAGTCGACCCTACAACGCTGTAATTGGTCCCTGGCAAGACCGTTAGCGTAAATCCGGTCGGAAAGCTGTTGTCCGGATCAGTAACCGTCAGATTCGCCAATGTAATAGTTAGTGGGAAATCTTCGGCAGTAGTAAGCACGACCTGCCCGGTAATAACAGGTGCTACATTGTCCGGAGAAACCGAACCACTTTGTACTGCTGTGCCGAGCAAGATCCCGGACAGGGCTACCGGCGTAACCTCGAATATGAGTGGCTGCCCAACATCTGCTGCGACAAGCACATAGGTTCTTGTCACGGCACCTGGAATGGCTATGCCATTGCGCAGCCAGCGGAACGTTGAATTGCCCTCGAGATCACCGTCGGCATCAGTGTAGGTATAGCTGCCGGTCAGCGTCTGGCCGATCGATAGTGTGCCAGTGATGGACACATTGCTCGCCGTTGGTGCCGTGTTCGCAGCACCAATGGCTCCAGTCGGCGGGCTGAGAACCAGCGTGCCGATAGTCACACCGGCGGTTGCCCTTGGCGTGACTTCAAAACGGATGGTCTGTCCTTCATCAGCCACTTGTAACAGGTACGTGGTGCCGATCTGACCGCCGATCGGGTTGTTGCCACGGAACCAGCGGAATGAGGTTGCACCCTGTGGATCACCGTCGGCGTCGTTGTAGGTGTAACTGCCGGTGAGTGTAAAGCCGACCTCAAGCGTGCCGGTGACATTAACATTGGTGGCGAAAGGAGCAGTGTTTGCCGCACCAACTGCACCGGTCGGCGGGCTAAGGACCAGCGTGCCGGTGGTCACACCGGCGGTTGCCCTTGGCGTGACTTCAAAGCGGATGGTCTGTCCTTCATCAGCACCCTGCAGCTGGTAGGTGGTGCCGGTCTGACCGCCGATCGGGTTGTTGCCACGGAACCAGCGGAAAGACGTTGCACCCTGTGGATCACCGTCGGCGTCGTTGTAGGTGTAACTGCCGGTGAGCAAAAAGCCGACTTCGAGTGTGCCAGTGACATTAACATTGGTGGCGAATGGGGCAGTGTTTGCCGCACCCACGTTAGCCGTCGGGTTACTTTGAGTTGGGTTGCCGTTGGTGACACCGGTCTGTGCGATCGGCGTGACTTCGAACACCAGCGTGTTGCCCTCGTCACCAGCCTGGACCGTGTAACTACCGCCGGTTCCAACCGGCTGTGTGCCATTCCTGAGCCAGCGGCGGCTCGCGTTCGTCGCGCCCGCATCTTCTCAGCATCCGAGTAGCTATAACTGCCGTTCAAGGTCTGGCCGACTTCGGCCGTACCGGAGATGCTGACATTGTTCGCAACCGGCGCTACGTTCGGCGCGGTCACAGTTGCGGTCGGGTTACTTTGAGTCGGGCTGCCGTTGGTGACGCCGGTCTGTGCGATCGGTGTGACTTCGAACACGAGTGTGTTGCCCTCGTCACCGGCCTGGACCGTGTAACTACCGCCGGTTCCAACCGGCTGTGTGCCATTCCTGAGCCAGCGGCGGCTCGCGTTCGTCGCGCCCGCATCTTC
>RCNB010002360.1_pt1 | contig 11627 bp, 7 predicted proteins | sample 2041321 | NCBI WGS metagenome assembly RCNB01 (sample SAMN09708232, study PRJNA481090) | Marine sediment metagenome, whole genome shotgun sequencing project.
ACTTCTGAAAAGGCCGGAACAAGGAGTACGTCGTCGTAAGTGAGACCTTCTCCAAGAATTTTATTGAGGTGGGCTTGCATAGCAATTAATGATTTAATTGCGTATAAATGTAGTGAATTTTTGCTTAGCTGTTAGCAAGGCGGAAAAGCATAAAGGATATCCTAAAAGTTAAATTTTTCTCATAACCATTTGGCAATGAAAAACTAACGAAATATTATTCTTATTTATTCTAAATAAGCTTTGTGAAATAAAAAATGAACTTTACATTTGTGATGTTATTTTAAATTAGTCTAAATAAGATGTGTACAAAATTTACTTTTTTCGCCTTACTTTTTTCTTTTGGTTTATCTGCCCAACAACAGCCAAACCAAACAATGGACTCCATTAGATTGGACGAAGTCGTTCTATCGGCCAAAATGATTTTGGGAAGTAAGTTCGAGGCAAAGAACAGAACAGGTTCTGCCTATTATATTTCTCCAAAGGAAATTAAAAAATTCAACTATACCGATATCAATAGAACACTTAGAAGTGTACCCGGCGTAAATGTTTATGAGGAAGACGGTTTTGGGCTTCGCCCCAATATAAGTTTACGTGGAACCTCGCCAGAGCGCAGTTCCAAAATAACCTTAATGGAAGATGGCGTGCTCATCGCTCCTGCACCTTACAGTGCACCCTCTGCCTATTATTTTCCGACAATTGCCAGAATGCAAGCCATTGAAATACTAAAAGGAAGTAGTCAAGTGCAATACGGGCCTTATACTACAGGTGGGGCCATTAACATGTTATCCACAGAAGTGCCGGACGATTTCGAAATATTTATCAACTCCAGTTATGGCAGTTTTCAAAGTGGGCGGTTACATGCACAATTAGGGGACAGCAAAAAGAATTTTGGCTATTCCGTAGAGTATCTGAATTACAACTCCAACGGTTTCAAAGATTTGGATAACGGTGCCAATACAGGTTTTGACAAGAATGACCTTGTCACAAAATTTAAGGTCAATACCAATCCCGAGGCCAAAATAGGACAAGAGTTCGAAGTAAAGTTTCAGTATGCGGATGAAACCTCTAACGAAACGTATTTAGGGCTCACCCAAGCCGATTTTGAAGCAACACCCTTCCGCCGTTATGCTGGTTCTCAACAGGACCAAATGAATACCGAGCATATTCAGTTTATGGGTACGCATACTATAAAGTTTAGCGATTATTTCAGAATTACCACGGTAGGTTATTATAATGGTTTTAATCGAAATTGGTATAAACTCGATTATGTCACGCTTAATGGTGAGCGTGAGGGCATATCTAACATACTTGAAGACCCGACTGGGTTAGCCCCATATTTTGATGTGGTCAGCGGTGGAGCCGATAGTGATGCCGATGATTTTCTTAGTGTTAAAGCAAACAATCGGGAATATCTTTCAACCGGAGTTCAAACCAAATTGGATTATCACTGGAGCACAGAAAACTCGTTTCATGATATTGAGGTCGGGCTTCGATATCATTTTGATGAAGAGGATAGGTTTCAATGGGTAGATGATTATGGAATTTCCAGCGGAATTATGCAGGTATCAAAAGCAGGTATTCCTGGTACCGATGCCAATAGAATAAGTGACGCCAAGGCATTTTCCTCCTATGTCCTATATAAATGGAAGTATAAAAACTTGACATTGACACCGGGCATACGTTACGAAAACATTACACTTAGTAGGTTAAACTATGGCAGCAATGATGTTGGACGCACAGGCATTAATATCTCTGAAAGGGAAAACAAAGTAGATGTATTCATACCTGGTCTCGGTTTCAACTATAATTTTCAAAATGTCTCTCTCTTTGGAGGAATACACAAAGGATTTTCACCTCCAGGAAACCAACCCGGTGAAAAGGCCGAAGAAAGTGTGAATTATGAGCTAGGAACTCGTTTTGGTATTGGCGACTTCAAAGGAGAAATTGTTGGTTTCTATAATGATTATAGCAACTTACTTGGTAGTGATTTAGCAGCAACTGGAGGGTCAGGATCTTTAGATCAATTCAACGCCGGGGAAGTCCGGGTAAACGGTCTTGAACTACTATTAAATTATGATTTTTTAGCTAAAAATTCAAAATTCAGTTTACCAATAAACGTTGCTTATACCTTTACGGATACCGAATTTAGAAATAGTTTCGGTAGTGACGCTGATTTATGGGGAGAAGTAAATGTAGGCGATGAGTTACCTTATCTTGCAAAACACCAATTCAATATTGGTCTATCGTTAGAGCATAAAAAATTTGAGGTCAATCTTAACAGTAGATTTAATGGTCAATTTAGAACTCAAGCTGGGCAAGGCAGCATCCCTACTAATGAACTAGTTGATGATAATTTCATCATTGATCTTTCGGGAAAATACCATTTCAACAATAGCTTAAGCGTTACTGCCAATGTCATCAATCTTCTCAATGAAACGTATGCCGTTTCAAGAGTACCAGCGGGTTTAAGACCAGGCCATCCGTTCGGCGCTTATGCAGGACTACAATTTGTATTCTAAAAGTATATAGTTTTTAAAAAAGAGGGCTTCATAGGTCTTCTTTTTTAAAGGCTTTTTAAGTATGCGATAATTGTTTTACGTATATCTACCCCTAATTCTTCATTCTTTGGAGTATAAATATTCAAAACATCTTTATGATCAGGTTTTAAAAACGGAATATCATAGCCTTTAAGGAGATAATCACTAAGCGCTACCTTATAAATTCGGTCTTCCTCGATTGGTTTTCCACTAATAAGCCAGGATTCTTTTGAAGCATCAAATTCGGCTAAATATCGTTGTAAATATGCCCCAGTACCGACCTTCGATTTTCCATAATTTAATACATCTTTTAGGAGCCTCCCTTTCAACTCAACCTTTAATATACCTCCGCCAAAAGGCAATACTCTAAAAATATCGACACTATTGATATTCCCTACTAGCTGGTCATCAAAGCGAACTGATCCACCATTTACCAAAGCGCAGTCTACTTGATTATCAAAACCGTAGGCCATAGAACGCGTAATTAATTGTCCTAGATTTGTCTGAGTACTTCGAATAGGCTTATCCCTCCCGTCAAGGGGTACTTTTGTAGTATGAATTATATCTTGGGGATTATCAACAACTTCCTTAATCTGTTCATTTAAAATAGTATTCCATTTTTCTACAATCGCCTGTGTTCTTTCGTCGTTATCCAAGACATCAGTGATCGGTTTTAACTCTGACATTAAACGATATGATTTCGTGTTTTTATTATATTCAATTCGATGTATATAAGCAGTTTTAGCGTTTGCATCCGCTTTAGCGATCTTAGTATTACCAACGGCGATCAACATATTATTATGCTCATGCCCCCCCATAATAAGTGCAACATTTGGTAATAATTTTGCAAGTTCTTTATCTTGACTCAATTTTACATGTGTTAAACCAAAAACAAGATCAGTCTTTGACTTTAAACTTTCATAAGCACGCTTTGCTTGGACAAAAATATCAGTATATGCAACATAACTTTGAGGGTTAGATGGAAGAATGACACTAAAAAAACCAATTTTAATGGTGGTACCATCGGCATCTTTTGCTTCGATAATATGGGTGTCAGAAACAAATTCTTTAATTCCATTTCTTTCTTTATAAAAGGGATAGGTAGTACCAGCTATTTTTTGTCGCGCATTAGAAGAGCTCCATGAAAAATTAGATTCATTCAGACGCTGTTGTAGCTCATTTTTACTTAAATCAAATTCATGGTTTCCAAAAGTTACGAGATCAAAACCGACAGCATTCATCACCTCTACCATTTGTTTTCCCTTAATACGTTGGCCTCCGTATTTCATGGTACCTAATAATGACGGGCTTAAAAAATCACCAGCCATAAAAGCGAAGGTATTGGAGTTTTCTTTTAACAATTGTTTTTTTAACGTAGCTATTCTCGCCATCCCACCTTCTTTCCCACCGGCTAAAGGTGCTATTTCGTAGACGTCATTTACTTGTAAAAAAATAAGACTGATCTTACCGTCATCAATTGGCTGACCATTCGTTGTTAGCTGTTTGGTTGTCGAGCAAGAAATAAATAACGTAAAAAATAAAATAATGAACGTATACTGTATCGCTTTCATAAGGCTCTTTATTTGATGCCATATTTATCAAACAAATAGAGTATCGATGCCATACTTGCCGCACCTAATTCGAGTTCTCGTTTGTTGACTTTATCAAAGGTATCTATTGAAGTATGGTGATAATCGAAATACCGTTGTGAGTCTGGGCGAAGACCTAACAACACATTATCATCTTGTTTTAAGGGCCCAATATCAGCTCCACCTCCTCCACGAGCGAAAATATGCAAGTTATATGGCTCAAATAAAGCCTTCCAGCTCAAAACCTGTTTATAATTGGCATCATTGCATGTAAATCCGAAGCCGCGTGGTGTAAATCCACCTGAATCAGATTCTAAAGCCACTACATGTCTTTCTTTATTTTCTGTTGCTAATCTGGCATATTCATTACCACCTGCAAGCCCATTTTCTTCATTCGCAAAAAGTACAACACGCAAGGTCCTTTTTGGTCTGATTTTCAGCTCTTTAAATATACGAAGTACTTCCATAGATTGCACAATACCAGCACCATCATCATGTGAACCATCACCGAGATCCCATGAATCTAAATGTCCGCCAACAACCATAATTTCGTTTGGAAATTCACTTCCTTTAATTTCGCCAATTACATTATGTGATTGTGCATCTGGCAAGGTCTTACAGCTTTGCTTAAAATAGAATTTTAAGTCCATTTTTTCTTTTTGCGACAGTAAGGTGCTCAATAATTGTGCTCCATTTGTACTAATTGCCGCTGTTGGTATTTTTTCATTCTCTGCATTATCCCCATAGCTCATCGTGCCTGTATGTGGATAATTATCTATCGCTAAATTCATAGAGCGTACGATGGCCCCAACGGCACCATATTTACCTGCTACTCTCGCTCCGCTATAGCGCAACCCAACAGTAGCGCCATATGCTTTAAACGTTTCAATTTTTTCAGCTGGCATAAGTCTATTGTAAAATACAATCTTACCTTTTACTTTTTCTCCTAAGGCATCTACCTCTTCTAAACTTTGTACTTCAATGATTTCGGCGGTCAATCCATCGGTTGATGTAGCTATCGAACCACCCAAGGCACATATTGTTACGTTGAAATTTCCATGTTTTGTTTCAATGCGCGCTTCTTCCTTTTCACCTCGTTCCCAATGTGGTACCGTTACAGGTTGTAGCCAAACCTTATCTAAACCTAGTTTCTCTAATTCTTTTTTACCCCAAGCAACTGCTTTTTTATCGCCTTCAGATCCTGCTAAGCGGGCACCAATGCTATTTGATAAATAATTTAACCAGTCGTAACTTTTACCTTCCTTCAAAGATTTCGTGTAAATACTTCTAAGTTGTAGTGAATCTTTTATCTGTTCTACTTCTTGACTAAAGCCAAAAGTGCAGGTTAAAATGGTAATTAATAATATATATTTTTTCATTTATTCGTTTTCTAAAAGTGATTTAAATTCAGTCAATCTTGTCTTTGTTTCTTCATCTAGTTCTGGCTCTTTCATGTCCTTGCACTGCCTGAGCGCCTCTAAAATAGTATTTGCTACTATCAATCGAGCCGTAGGCTTATCATCAGCTGGCACAATATACCAAGGCGCATTCTCTTTAGAGGTTCTATTTAATACATCTTCGTAACACATTTGATATTGTTTCCATAGCTTTCTTTCCTTCAAATCACCCGCCGAGAACTTCCAGTTTTTTTCTCGAAGATTTATTCTTCGTAACAATCTATTGGCTTGTTCTTCTTTAGATAAATGCAAGAAGAATTTTAAAATGACTGTTCCATTTTCGCTAAGATGACTTTCGAAATTATTAATATGCTCCATGCGCTTATAAAAAAAGTCGTCATTTATAGCATCAACACTCTTTACCCCTGGGATGTTTTCACCCATAATATAATTGGGATGTACTCGCGTAACTAATACATTTTCATAATGGGTACGATTAAAAACGCCTATTTTACCTCTTTCTGGTAAAGCCACATAATGCCGCCATAAAAAATCATGTCGTAGCTCATTATCGGTTGGTACCTTGAAACTATGAACAACCACCCCGCGCGCATTGACGTCTTTAAACACTTCTCTGATTAAGCTATCCTTTCCGGAAGTGTCCATACCTTGCAAACAAACCAACATACTATACTTGCCATGTGCATACATCGTATCTTGTAGTTCACTAATCTGTTTTCTTATTTTCTTTAGTTTTTTCTTAGCAGAGGTATTTATTTCTTTCGTAGCGACTTTATTTAGTTGCACTTTTTTAGATACTTTATAATTTTCTGAATTCATCTGTTATCAATAATGTGGGTTTAAAGATAGAAATAATACCCTAGTTTCTATCCGTTAACGCATCAATAATTTACTTTTTATAAAGGAATTAATTCGTCCTTAAAAGAACAAAATTTCTGTAATAAAAAATACATTAAGAAAATAGTATCAAAAATTCTGAATATCAAAAAAATCACAAGAATTGATACTTAAACGCTAATTTTCATCCTCAATATCTTCTAAAATCCATGCTAATTCAGGGTCTATTTTATTCAATCGATCTTGGTATGTCGGTACTATTTTCACGTCTGGCTGTACGCCATACCCATCTGGAGTTACTTTAAACGGCGCATCGATATACAATAACCCAACCTTAACCTTCACTTTTGTATTTGGCAACTCATACATTTTACTAATACCAGCGACCGTTCCATTGTAAGCGCCACCTGTTTCTTCACCAACAAAAATGGCTCTTTGATTACCTTTTAACTGTGTCGATAAAATCGAGGAAGCAGAAAATGAATTTCCGTTGATCAAAACATAAATTGCTCCTTTATAGTTCAGCGAATTTGGCTCTTTTTCTTTTGAAGACTTTAAATTATAGTAGAGCTTACCATCTTTTTTACTTGTTTTGAGTACGTTATGAGTGGCAATAAACGGCGAAAGTAACCCTACAAATAATTTCATAGTCAATGGTGTTGTATTACTCATAAGTAATTTTAAAAAAGGAACTCTACTGTTCACTTCACTCGGATTTACCATGCTATATTTTTTATCCGTTAAAAACGAATATAAATAGTCTATTTCATTCAATCGTCCTCCAAAATTATTTCTTAAATCAATCACTAAGTGTTTTGTTTTAAGAGAATCTAAGGTGACAAAAGTTTCATTATAAAATGCTTTAAATTTACCTCTAGTGAAGCCTCTAATTTTCAACATAGCAATGGCACTATCCTTACCGACAAAATCTAGATTTCGTGTAAATTCTTTTCTAGAAGCAATGAATCCATATTTTTTATTTATCTTTTTTTTCTTTTTGTGTTGTATCTTTTTATCTTTTCTTTCTGCTTTTGTAAGTTTTTTCTTTTTTACTATTATCGAATCTTTTTGTATCGAATCTATTTTATTTGCAGGTTTCGTTTTAGATATTCTTTTGAATTTCTTTATAAAAGTAGAATCACTATTTTTAAGTGTTAATGAAATACTATCAAAGCGACCTCTGTCTTTAGCATAATAACTTAAAAAACGAGTACCCACTACTCTATTATGGAACGTTGTATTGTAACCATCCGATGCAATCAAGGGTTTGAATTTTTCTATTAAATTTTGTGACGTTTCATCTTCAAATTTTAAAACTTCACTGCCAACCAATAAAGAATCTTTACCCCGTGCATGCACTATCAATAACTTCCCATCAAGGTACTCATAGTCCAAATTATTAATGTCGAATTTTTTCTTACTTAGGGCTTTACGTTCTTTTTTAGTATAGCTTTTATTGGGAGGTATGATGGCTAAATGACCTTGACCAATATACTTTGTAACCGCAGCGAGGTGCTTATAAAATGTACGGCTATCCATGGGTGATTTGATCGCCGATTTTAAACTATCAAATTTATAATCTAATATTTCTTTCGACCTAAACTGATATAAACGAGGATGGTGTTTTTTTAATTGTTTGTAGGCTTTATCAACATCTTCATGTAATGCCGAGACATCATGCAATTTCGATATTTCGGTATTATGCTTTTTAATACTGACACAAGAACATAGCAACACTATAATACTGAGTGTCAATAACCTTTTTTTCATAGATAAAAACTTAAAAATAAAATACCAAATATTACTTACTCGCAAAGAGTTGAACATCGTCTTCAGAGACTTCCGCTCCTCCCAAAATAATCAAGCGCTCTACCACATTCCGAAGTTCGCGAATATTACCTGTCCAGTCATATTCTTGTAGTTTTTCAATGGCTTTATCAGAAAAGGACTTTACAGCATTACCTTGTTCAGAAGCAATTTTTTCGGTAAAAAAATTCACCAAAAGAGGAATATCTTCACGTCGCTCATTCAAGGCTGGAACGTTGATTAAAATAACTGCTAATCTATGGTATAAATCTTCTCTGAAATTACCTTCAGCAATCTCCTTTTTTAAGTCTTTATTTGTAGCAGCTACCACACGTACATTTACTTTGATATCTCTATCACTCCCTACTCTACTCACTTTACTTTCTTGTAGTGCACGCAATACTTTAGCTTGAGCTGAAAGGCTCATATCACCAACTTCATCTAAAAAAATTGTGCCACCATTTGCAGCTTCAAATTTACCTGCTCTATCTTTATTAGCTCCAGTAAATGAACCTTTGACATGACCGAACAATTCACTCTCAATGAGCTCAGAAGGTATTGCCGCGCAGTTTACTTCGATCATTGGCGCTCTAGAACGTTCACTCTTTTCATGCAACCAATGTGCTACCAATTCTTTACCGGTTCCGTTAGGGCCGGTGATTAGCACCCGTGCATCTGTAGCTGATACTTTTTCTATAATTTCTTTGATATGTGAAATTGCCTCACTCTCACCTATCATCTCGTAATTTTTACTTACTTTTTTCTTGAGTTGTTTATTTTCAACTACCAAGCTCTTTTTATCAAGTGCATTACGAACGGCATTCAAGAGTCTATTTAAATCTGGAGGTTTTGAAATATAGTCGAAAGCACCCATCCGCATGGTGTTTACGGCCGTATCAAGATCGCCATGTCCAGAGATCATTAACATCGGTATTTCTGGTTTTATCTTTTGTGTTTTTTCTAATACCTCAACACCATCCATTTTAGGCATTTTAATATCGCACAAAATCAAATCATAATCGTTGTTTTTAATCAAATCCAATCCAGCTAAACCATCTTCGGCTTCATCAACTTGGTAACTTTCATTTTCTTCTGAAATAATTTTTTTCAATACTCTTCGTATTGCCGCTTCGTCTTCAATAATTAGTATTTTACTCATTTTCTGTTGTTGATCCGATTATTTCTTTTATTTAATACTTTCAATTAAATTTTATTATTTTATCAAGCATTCTATATCAATATACATGCCACATCTACGTAGTTAAACTCAATTTTTGGGCGTTGGTGGACTAATAATATGGATATCCCTTTGCGGAAACGGAATTGAAATATTGTTTGCTCTAAATTGTTTATCAATCTCAAAACGTATATCACTTTTCGTAAACCCAGCTTGAAAACTATCATTGAGCGTAAATACTAATTTAAAATTCAATGAACTATCTCCAAAATTTGTAAAAAGTACAATAGGCTCAGGGTGTGAGAAAACATCTTGATGGCCTTTAGCGACATTGAGCAATATTTTCTTCACTAACGCTGTGTCACTACCATAGGCCACACCTACTTCTACACTTTCTCTAGTCGTTGTACCATTTTCAGTCCAATTAAAGAGCGTATTTGTTAGGTATAAATGATTCGGTATTACCAATACTTTATTATCAATAGTTACAGCTCTGGTTGTTCTTAAGTTAATTACCTCTACTCTACCTATTTTACCATCTAACTCAATAATATCACCAACATGTACCGTTTGATCTACTAAGATAAAAATACCAGAAATGATATCCTGAAATAAGGTCTGTAGCGCCAAACCAACACCAATCAATAAGGCTGCTGAGGCGGCGAATATGGCGGTGACATTCATGCCAGCTGTATTTAACGTGACTAAAAATATTATAATATAAATCAACCATCTTAAATAGCCAAATACAGAAATAAACTTGACCTTATCATTTTCAGGCAGCTTTCTGGTCACTAACTTTCGCAATGCTTTAAGACTATAAGATGTTATAATCAATGCAAAAATTAAAATCAAGATTGCCTTAACAGAGACGTGAATTGTATTCCCTAATGGAAGTTCATAATTAAGAAAATCTAGGACTTCTTTAATACTCTCTAGGACTTTATTCATACTTTAAAGATATGATTTTGAGTTAATACTTAAGCCATTTTGCGAGCTCTTTATAGCTTGGCTTTTTTCCATACATTAAAATACCTACACGATATATTTTGGCTGCCAACAAAACCGTGACAAAAAATGTACCGAAAAGTATGACCAATGATATTACCTGTTGCCATATGGGCACGCCAAACGGTATACGCATGAGCATCACTACAGGCGACGTAAACGGAATATATGAAAAAACTTGTGAGACGGTGCCATGAGGGTTTTCAATTACGGTAAAGAATCCCACATAAATTGCTAACATAAGCGGCATAATGATCGGGAGCATAAACTGCTGTGTATCTGTTTCATTATCAACAGCAGCACCTATAGCAGCATATAGGGATGCATACAACAAATACCCTCCAATAAAAAAGAAGAGAAACATAATGATGAGATTTGCTAATGGTAAATTTACGATCTCCTGGATGATTATATTTATCTCATTTTCAGCCCCGGCATTATTAGTTACTTGATTCAATACTTCTTGCTGCTGCGCCATCTGTGCACCGGCAACATCGACGCCAAATATAGCAGAAACTGTGGTTAAGAGAATACCACCAATCACAACCCAAATTAAAAACTGACAGATCCCGGCTAAAGAAGTACCAAAAATCTTACCCAATAATAATTGCACAGGTTTTACAGAAGAAACAATGATTTCAATAATTCTACTTGTTTTTTCTTCAATAACACTTCGCATAATCATATTACCATAAATAATAATGAACATGAATAATAAATAGCCAGCCGCTCCTCCAAAGATTAATTTAAGGCCACTCCCCAATTTCGAAGTTTTCTCACCTTCAAATGTTTCAAGGTTTGTACTTATTCTTACCCTGAGTTTATTGATTACTTCTGGATCTAAACCAGAGTTTTTTAACTTAATATTTCTTGCTTTTTCTTCAATTTTATCCTCAATTCTATCCATGACGATTATCGATGGCGAATCTTCAGAAAAGAATTTTATTTTATCTGCAATCGCATCAATATTTTCTCCTTTCGGGATATATAGCAGCCCATAATTTTCGGCTTCTTGCACAATTTTTTTCGCTGTATCGAGATCTATAGACTCTAATATATCATACTTTGTATTCTCTGTACTTACAAATTCGTTCGCAAATAATTTACTTTCATCTAAAACTGATATAGTTCGTACGTTATCATTATTTAACTGTGTCAAATAAACAACCAAGGTGATAACACCGACCATTATTAACGGACTCAAAAATGTCATTAAAATGAATGATTTATTCTTTACTTTATTCAAGAATTCTCT
>RCNB010002361.1_pt1 | contig 11625 bp, 8 predicted proteins | sample 2041321 | NCBI WGS metagenome assembly RCNB01 (sample SAMN09708232, study PRJNA481090) | Marine sediment metagenome, whole genome shotgun sequencing project.
TCTGTGCTCGGTCCTTTCAGTATCGCCCAGACGTTATTGAAATGAGTATCCAGTTTTTTGATGGCATCCGTGGATCTGGACTCCAGGCACTTCAATATCTCGAAATGGCTGTGGAAGTACTCTTCCTTCAGGGTTGCGAATGATTTGGCATGAACCGCCGCCATGTTGAGGTGGAGGCATAATTGTCGGTGGTAATGGATAATATAATCGTTGTCTGACAGGTGACATAATTCGGCATGGAATGCATAGTCCAGCTCCATGGCCTTTCTGGATCTGGCAACATCACTGGAAATGGAGCTCACGGATTCCATTTCCTGGGTTATCTTGTGAATCGCCTTGAGTCGGGACGCGTCATAGTGTGAGAGGAACAAGTCGACAGCTAGTTTCTCCAAACCTTCTCTGACTTCATAAATCTGGGCAATTTCGGCTTCGTCGGGGGTGCGGATCAGACAACTGCTGCGTGGCTTGACTTCGACTATTTTATCGTATTCCAGGCGTTTAATAGCTTCACGCACAGGCATGGTACTGATCCCGAGCTCTTCTGAGATATCTTTAATATTCAGATTGTCACCGTAATACAGTTTATTGGAAATAATCTGATCGAGAAGGTGCTCATATACCTGGTCTACCAGACTTTTTGTGAACATCGGTGTTTTCTTCGGTTTGGCCATATTTCATTGTATCCGTTAGGTTGATCTGATACAATCAGTAATAAATGATCTAATATCTGATATATAACATTTCTGACCGGACACATCCGGCTGTTTGAGGTGAATGATGCACATTGGAGTAGTTACATTTGGTATGCCGCCTGTATACAACAGAAAAATCAATATACCGGTAGATTCGGATAGTTTAATCAATCTTCTTGATGGGATTGGATATGCATATACCAAATATCATGTCACAATCCCGGCAGACCTCGAAGAAGCGATCAGTCATTTTAAGTCAGAGTTAGTCGATTGCCTGATTTTCAATATGCGCCACTGGGGGCGCAATGCTCTGATGGTCCAGCTCGCAAGGCGCATGGACCTTCCTCTGGCATTCTACTGCCATACTCAAAATGGAATGAGTGGGATTACCATCACAACTTCAGCAAGCGCCGTTCTTCGGGAAATGAACTATTCTCGAAACATCAATTCACATGAAAGATTCACCGACCTCATGACCGACGACCTGGTGAGCTGGATTAAAGCCGTGGAGACCCGAAGCAACCTGCGCCGCTCCCGGGTACTGTGCTGGGGTGGAAGTTATGGTGCCGATATGCCTTATACCAGAAGTGATGCTGATGCACTTGAAAACCAGCTTATATCTGAAGTCATGGTGGAACCGGAGAAAATGCTGACCGACAATGCTGCAGAGATTGTGAGAAATCAGCCCGAGCGGATTACATCCTTTCTGAAGTGGTACCGTGATAAGGCCGGCGGGGTAGAAGAAGACGATAAAATGGTGACCCCCGAAAGCTTGCAGAAACAGGTATCCCTCTATCTGGCCGCAAAAGACAGACTTGGTGAACTCGAAAGCGAAAATATCGCAGGAGTCTCCATCAAGTGTCATTTCGAACTCTCAATATGCGACTGGGGTTGTACGGCCTGTATGCTGCCGGCGTTCCTTCCATATAACGAGGATTCTGAGGGACCCAAAAATATCATTCCTACCGCCTGTGAAGGGGACCTCAACGGCCTTATCGGGCTGTTGGTTCTGCATTCTCTGAACCCGGGCGTACCACCGCTCTTCGGGGATTTTGTCGAATACGGGCCTGAATATGTACTGCTGAGGAATTGCGGTTCATCATCGGTTTTCTGGGCCGGAATGTCAGAGGATACAGAGGAAAATCTGAAAAATGTAACCTTGAAACCGAATATGCACGGAGCCTCAGGGGCGGCAGTTTCCTATGAAACTCCAGAAGTCGAAACCGTATCGGTGGTACGGATCTTCAGGCTGAGGGGTGAAATCTGTGCTATCTATGGGAAGGGGCGCATTATCGGGGAGTCTGATTCGAGCCGATATGGCGACCCCTGGCCCCACACAAGGCTGTCGCTGGGAGTCGATAACAATCTTCTCTTTAAAGTGATCCCCTGCAACCATGCATCGCTTACCCTGGGTGATTATACTTCTGCAATGCAGAAATTCTTCCGGCTTACTGGAATCAAGTCATACAGATGTGACAACGATGATGAGCTCTTGAGAATGGAACGGGATATATTGAACGCTTGAATTAGATTGACACAAACATGTCGTGATTTTATTATCTGATATATCAGATATGTAAAAGAGTGGAGTATATGGAAATAATCGGCCAACTGATAAAACAGTATGAAGACCTCGTCAGAAGTGACGAAAATATTCGGCGCCTGTCTCTCTGGGATCGACCGGAGGAGGGTATCCGTGGTGAGTTCCAGTGGCATGGCATACCGTCATATACAACAGAATCAGGAAGGCCTATGCCTGTCACAGCTGAATGTCTCGACAAAATCTGGGAGGAATTGCTCGGCCTCAAGTTGGCGAGATATTTCACTGAGCCGGACTACTATCTTGAATACTATCTGAAGATCAAGATCAGAAAATTTCAGGATTTTCCGGACGATACACCACTTACTATGGATATTCCGCTGGTCTTCGGTGTCACTCATGAAGCAGGTATTCTGGGGCAGGGTATTGTTCTGGACAGCGGTGAAGAGCCTTCTTTTGCCAAAGGGAGTATTGTGGATGAGAATACCATTTTCCCCAAAGAGTTTGATTTCTCCAATAACCCGTACCTGAACGACATTGCCATTCCGTTTTATGAGCGTATCAAGCAACAGGCCGGCGACGGTTTTCATGTCATATTTCCGCATTGGTACAGGGGGCCCCAGGGAGTGGCCCTGTACATCCGGGGTTTCCAGGAATTCTCTCTCGACTTGTATATAAATCCCGAGTTCGCCCACAGGCTCCTCAGATACGTTACCGACGCCGCTAAGGCTTTCAATCTGTGGAGGACCGAATATACCGGTGATCCTATAATGCCCGGCGACCTGTTTAATGATGACATTCCGCTGATGAGCCCTGATATGTACCGGGACTTTTTCTACCGGTACGAGAAGGAGATGAGTGATTTTTTTGGAGGGATATTCTATTGGCACTCCTGTGGTGATATAACTCCCCACGTTCAGGAAATCCATAAGCTCCATGATATTGATGTACTGGATTTCGGTGTCACCATGGAAGACAAACTGGCCGGCCTGAATGGTTTGAACCGGAATCAGACATTGGAAATTCGCGTAATGGCTCAAACCCATGTTCAGCAATGCAGTGAAGAGGAATCAAAGGCTTATATAAGAGCCATACTTGAAGAATGCCGATCCAGTGGAATTGATAAATATGTCCTGAGATCCAGCGGAATGTCAGTTGTTGATGGGGCCGCAACCGATGTCAAAAAATTGGGACGCTGGGTGGAGCTTGTTCGAGAAGTTCAGAACGAGCTCCTTGCTTGAGTGGTTCCTGATCAGGCAGAACATATGATTATTACCGTGGAATTATCGGGATATCTGCGATCCTACTCAGATCCTCAGACTCCTGGTATCTGGTCAGGTCAGTTGGAAGACAATTCAACGATTTCAGATCTTCTTCATCTGATTGGTATAACAAAATCTGTCAGTGTCATATGCACTCAGAACGGAATCCCCGTATCACACGATTCTCCATTGGTACCTGGCTCAACAATCGTAATCACCCCTTTCATAAGCGGTGGATAATTCGAATAATCGAGACCGTACCGCCGGAATTATGAGTCATTCACTATTATATAAAGAACCACTGTGCTTTTTTCTTGACAACCGATATGTTCACTGTTAACATCTATTATTCTGATATATCAGATATATGAATATGTCGAGTGGAATCACACATTCCAAAGAATGATAACTGCCTGTGGATAATCCCGGCTCCTGGTGCCGGATAAAAAATACGGAGGGTCAATTCATGAAGAAAGTACTGGTGTTAGCGCTGTTACTCGCGACGGTTTTCGCTTTTATCGGCTGTGATAAAACCGCGGAAGAAATGCCTGTGAGTCAAAATGACGAGGCGATGGAATCGAAGGATGGCAGGTATTCAGACCAGCTCTATGTTGAAGTCGTTGCACTGGCAAGCCTCGAGTATTTTTATGATCACAAGGAAGGCATGAAATTTGTCGGAGAAGACCTTGGTGTAAAAACTGAATATGTCGGTCCTTCCGATTATGATATGAATGCCGTGTCCGCTGCTATCGAACAGGCTGTTGCGAAAGGAGCTGCCGGTATTGTTGTCGTTGGCTGGGAGGAATCCCTTAACGGCGCCATAAACAGTGCGATCGCTCAAGGTGTACCTGTTGTAACCTGTGACGCGGATCTCGCAAGCTCCGACCGGGTAGCTTTTGTCGGTACTTCAAATTTCGCAGCGGGTCAGGAACTCGGCCGTTGGTATATTGATAAACTCGACGGGAAGGGTGAGGTGGCCATTGTCGGTATGCCGACCTTGTCGAATATCCGAGACCGAATCGACGGCGTCCAAAGCGTATTTGCAGAAACAGATATTGAAGTCGTAATGATCGGTGACAGCAAAACCGACTCTATCGGTGCTGCTGAGACAGCTGCCAACATCTTACTGAAGTATCCGGACCTTGACGGTATTATCGGGATCGACTCCCACGCCGGTGCCGGTATTGGTGCAGCGATTCGTGAAGCCGGTTTAACCGGTAAAATTCTTGCTACCGGCTTCGATCGTGATAATTCTCTCCTGGAGTACATCTCCGAGGGTATCATGTCGGCAACTGTCGTTCAGAGAACGGCTCTTATGCCCTACTATTCCGTTCTTCTTCTCTGGCAGATGCATAACTCCGGCGTGGCTGTTACAAACGATGATAAGGCTGCGGGAATCTACAATATCCCCGGATTTATTGATACGGGTGTCCTGATTGTAGAAAAGGACCAAGCTTCGACATTCATCAGGTAATCTGAACAGGGGGTAGGAAATCCTGCCCCCTGTTTTTGAGCCTAAGGACAGCCCGTATGATCGAAAATATCCTGGAAGTAAAAAAGCTTGTAAAAACATTCCCGGGAGTTAGAGCACTGGATGGAGTAGATTTTACTCTTAAGAGGGGCTCCGTCCACGCAATTGTCGGAGAGAATGGAGCCGGAAAGAGTACTCTGATGATGACTCTTGGTGGCGTATACCAACCTGATTCAGGCGAAATCCTTTTCGAAGGCCAACCGGTGGTTCTGGAATCACCCAATGAAGCCAATAAAAAGGGCATCAGTGTTGTCTATCAGGAACTGAGCCTGGTTACAAATCTCAGTATCGCAGAAAATATCTTTGTAAACCGGCAGCCCGTGAAACGCGGCAGACTCATAAAATGGGATAAGCTTCATCAGAATACTTTCGATTTAATGAAACGATTCAGTATGGAGAATCTTTCTCCCTCTCAGTTGGTCGGTAGTCTGTCTCTTGCAGAACGGCAGGTCGTGGAAATCCTGAAAGCGATGTCTCATGAACCCAAGATTCTGATACTGGACGAACCCACCTCTTCACTGACAGAACAGGAAACCAAAGAGCTATTCAAGAATATAAAGTTGCTCAAAGAAGATGGAATATCCATCATCTATATCACTCATCATCTCAAGGAACTATTTGAAATTGCAGATGAAGTGACTGTACTCAGGGACGGGAAATATGTATGTAATTCGCCGGTCAGTGATATCGACGAAGACTACCTTGTGACAAACATGGTAGGGCGGGCGATCAGTAATATGTACGGAATCAGAGAATCGAATCAAAAGATAGGTGATACCTATTTTCAAGTCGAAAACCTGAGCCAATATCGCCATTTCAACGATGTCAGCTTCCATATCAGAAAAGGGGAAATAGTCGGGTTTGCCGGCTTGGTCGGTGCAGGTCGAACCGAACTCGGCAGAGCAATATTCGGTGCGGAACATTACCATAGCGGAAGAATTATTCTCGACGGGACTCCCCTGACGGTCAAGACCACGAAGAAGGCAATCGCTTCGGGGATAGGGTATCTTTCCGAAGACCGGAAAAACCATGGACTCTTCCTGAACTCAGAGATCAACAACAACATTGTTTCCAGTCATTTGAGTGATTTCAGCACCGATTATGGTTTTCTGAAGAATGAGAGGATCGATGCATTTGCAAGTGAGAAAGTAGAGGAATTCAATATTGTCACGCCTTCCATATATCAACGGGTGGAAAATCTATCAGGTGGAAATCAGCAGAAAGTGCTGGTGAGCATGTGGTTCGGGATATCTCCAAGACTCCTCATCGTTGACGAACCGACTCGAGGTGTGGACGTCGGGGCAAAAAGTGAAATCTACAAACTTATTCGGCGATTAGCCGCGACCGGGGTAGGAGTCATGGTTATTTCATCGGACTTATCGGAGATTATCGGTTTGTGTGACAGGGTCTACATCATGCGTCAGGGTTCTATCGCTGGAGAAGTTGAGAATGATGATATTACCGAAGAAAACATCATCGGTCTGGCTACCGGTGTCTATAAAGAGCTGTCTCACGCTCAGAAGCAGATATAGGAGCATCTACGAATGAACTTTATCAAGAAGCTGACACGACAAAGAGAGTTCCTGATATTAATGGTTGTAACCGCAGTTTTCATTGTCATGTCATTTGCATCACCGATATTCCTGAAACCACAGAATCTGCTGGTGCTCCTGCTCAGTATGTCCATAGAGACAATTATCGCCGTCGGGATGGTAAACCTCATGGTCTCCGGCGGATTTGATATGTCCGTGGGGTCCATTCTGGGTTTTTCCGGGGTTATCACCGCAATTCTCCTGCGGGCCGGATTTCCAATTTTTCTGGCAATTCTTTCAGCCCTGTGTGTCGGCGTCCTGATAGGTTTATGGAACGGATTTCTTGTAGCCAAAGTCAAGATAAACCCATTTGTTACAACGCTGTCATCCCTCAGCATATTTCGGGGATTAACCTTTGTCCTCACCTCTGGTCGCAATATTGCCGGACTCCCTGCCGAGTTCAAGTTGATCGGTCAGACGAGGATCGGTGGAATGGTTCAGTTGCCGATAATCTACGCTCTTGTGATTCTCGTAGTCGGTGATATCCTGATGCGTAATTCAAGTTTTTTCCGGCAGAATTATTACATTGGCGGCAATGAGAAAGCGGCAAAGCTTTCGGGTATTAACGTTGATAGAATGATCATTTTCAACTACATCCTGACCGGCGTTCTCGCGGCGTTGGCTGGAGTTATATTCACATCGAGAATGGGATCATCGTCCTGCCAGGCAGGAACCGGTTGGGAGCTACGGGTTATTACAGCAGTAATTCTGGGAGGTGCCAGCCTTCGCGGCGGTTCCGGAACGGTGTTCGGTGCTTTTCTGGGTGTTCTATTGATGGGGCTGATCTCGAATATGCTGACTCTATTGGGTGTAGACGTTTACTGGCAGCAGTTTGTAGTCGGTGCAGTTCTGATCAGTGCCGTTGTAATAGACACGGTAGGCCGCTCGGAAACACTGATTTTCGCAAGAATGCGAAGAATCAACAAGGAGAGTTAGAATGCAGAAATTTGAATTTTACAGTCCGGTCCGGATCATTTTCGGCGCAGGCGAATTGGAGCGGTTGGGGACTGAGTCCGCCAAATACGGGCAGAATGTTCTTCTGGTAAAGAGTGAGGGGCCCCTCGAAAAACTGGGTGTTTTTAAAAAGGCAGAAGACTCTCTTAAAAGTGCGGGGCAGAAGGTCTTCTCACTTGAGAATGTCGCCGCCAACCCTAAACTGAGCTCTGTATATGAGGGAATAGAAATATGCAGGAAAAATAACATTGATCTTGTTGTCGCCATAGGCGGCGGAAGTGCGATTGATTGTGCCAAGGGTATCGCAGTGGGTGCGATGGATGATGGAGACGTATGGGATTTTTATGATGTAAAACGCGTCCCTGTCAAAGCCCTACCGGTCGGTGCCGTATCAACTATTGCGGCAACCGGGGCGGAAATGAGCCCTCACTCTGTGATAACAAACTCAAAAACCAACCAAAAGAACGCCCTGCATTCAGAGCTCAACCTTCCCAAGTTTGCAATCATTGACCCGGAGCTTCAAAAAACAGTTCCGAGATTTCTCACAGCCTGCGGGATGTGTGACACAATCACCCATGCTGGTGAGAATTATTTTGCCGGCGACCCCGATCTGGTAATTACTGATTATTTTGCGGCTGGTGTCATCAAAACGGTTCTTGATAACGAAAAGATTCTGGATAATCTCGACGATCTGGCCGCCAGGAGCGAGTTGGCCTGGGCTGCAACAATGGGGATCAACGGGATTACCGACCTCGGAAGGGGTGCTTTTGAATATGGAGCGCATATCATTGAGCATTCAATCAGTGCTCATTTTGATGTTATTCATGGGGCCGGTTTATCTGTAGTCCACCCGGCCTGGCTGAGGTATCGGCTCGACAATGACGAATCTTCGGTCAGATTCGTCAAATTTGCCAGAGATGTGATGGGTCTCCATCGGGGAACAATGTCGGACGTAGATTACGGTCGGGCGGGGATTGATGCTTTAAAGGCAAGATATACATCCTGGGGCCTGCCGATAACATTAGGTGATATCAATATCTCCACCAAGGATTTCGACGTAATAGCCGAGACTGTTATCAACGACCCCGATACATTTATGTTTGATAAAGAACTGGTTTTCAATGTATTGAACCGATGTAAGTAGGATTCGGCCCCTGCCGCCGGTTAATCCCGGCGGTAATTCCTGAATAGGCGATTTAATACAAAGACACAGGCCTCATCAAATGGACAAGCACGGCTGGTATTAAAAGGCTCAGGCCATTACAACACAGACGGGAGATCCGATATCAATTTTGTGACTCCATTTTTCTAACGGCATTCCGGTTTCTCCCTCGAAATGCCTGCACTGAATATTATGAGAGTCCTGATTCGCAATAAAGAGTATCCGACCGTCTGGAGAAAACTCAATATCCCGAGTTGTTTTCCCCCGGCAGGGGAAGTTGTCTATTAGAGACAATGATACATCGCTATCTCTCTCAATACCGAACACCGAGATTGTATCATCGAAACGATTGGACACCGCAATTGTGCGACTTGACGGGTGAATCTTGATTGCTGCCGGTGCAGCCAGTTCCCTTCTGTTCCTATCGACAGTATCCAATTCCTGAACTATCTCCATTGAACCTGAGTCTGGATCGATAACGGTTACCAGGAGTTTTGGAATAAGCTCGCAAAGCACATAAGCGATATTCGAAATAGGATCGAAGGCGATATGACGTGGACCGAAACCGTCAGGAACCTTGAGGGCGACAGATGGCGGTTTGGTTATTGCATCCGGCAGGTGCATCCAGATTGTGTCGGTACCGAGGTCGCAAACGTAAAGATGCTTCCCGTCAGGACCGGGTATTACCTGGTGAGCGTGAGACGCCTCCTGACGAACTCTGTTGGGTCCATTTCCCTGATAGGCAAACTCGAATAGTAATGAGTCAACGACCCCATCCCTCAGTTTATATGTTGACAAAACCCCATCAGAATAGGACGCAGAATAGATTTGATTGCTGCCAGGTAGGATTGACAGGTGACACCCCGACCGTCCGGCAGTTTTTTTCCCATTGAGTTGAACTAAAAATCCCAGTTTGTCCAGCAACCAGGAATTGATAGTATCAAATGCCAGGGGTTCTTCTGAAACTGAATATAATATTCCCCTGGTTGAATCGAGGGCGATGTAGGTCGGATTAACGACATCGGATGCCGTCGAAAGAGTTCTGCAATTTCCGGTTTCTTCGTTGAATTCAAGTATTGAGATTCCTTCTCCCCGACCGTCGGGAACATGACCTTCAATTTTCGTATAGCTACCAACAGCGAATCTGTAAGTCATGGGTTGTATCTCAGCCCCCTCCTATAAATCCAGGGTAAAGGGTCATTCCGCCATCCACGTATATCGTTGTTCCATTTACATAGTCAGAATCATCTGAGGCCAGCCAGACGGTGGCTCTGGCAACGTCTTCAGGTTCTCCAATTCTTCCGGCGGGCATGAGTTTCAGCAGATCCTCGTATGCCTCCGTGGTCGACACCACCTCCAGGTTCATGGGTGTGCGGATCGCCCCCGGGGAGACTGCATTAGCACGTATCTTTTTATGAGCCAGCTCCTGAGCGATACTCTTCATCATCATGATTATGCCGCCTTTCGAAGCGGCGTAATTCACATGCCCCTCCCAGGGAATCACATCATGAACTGAACTCATGAAGATGATCTTTCCAGCTGAGTAGGACAATTCCCTGTTAATGCCTTGTTTCAAGAACGCCCGTACAGACTCCCTGGCACAGAGAAATTGACCGGTCAGGTTGACGTCGATAACTCTCTTCCATTGCTGGAAAGTCATTTCTGCTAACGGGGCGTTAAGTTGAAGGCCGGAGTTCGGTACACAGATATCCACTTTCCCGAATTCCTTGATACATGACTTGAACATGTTCTGTACTTCAGCTTCCTCGGCAGTATCAGCATGAAATATCAGTGCCTTCTGACCCGCTACCTCAACACCATGTGCGGTCTCTTCGGCCCCTTCTTTGTCAGAAAAATAGTTGATGACTACATCAGCGCCGGCCTGAGCAAAACCTTTTGCTATAGCCTTTCCCAGCCCTTTACTGGCACCTGTCACGATGGCCGTCTGCCCTTTCAGGGAAGGGTGCCGGTTACTTGGCGGTAACTCGTTTGGTGGATGAAACTTCTTGTCTGGGCTCATGTTTTGATCTCCTGACTATTTTGCCTTTTGCGGTTTCTTGTGCAAATCTCTCCTATTTTACCATGCAGTCGATTTCCCATGGGGTCCCAAAATTCCTATTTGCTGGATCGCTATCTTTCCTGCCGCGACACTTTTGTATGCCTGGCAAGTCCGCCCGCAGAGGTTTCCCGATATCGGGAGTTCATATCCAGACCTGTCTGCCTCATGGTTTCCACCACTTCGTCAAAAGATATACGGTGATCCCCATCAGAAAGCATAGAGTATTCCGCGCAGGCAAAGGCCCTGGTGGCTGCCACCGCATTCCGTTCTATGCAGGGTATTTGAACCAATCCTTTTACCGGGTCGCAGGTGAGGCCCAGATGGTGTTCAAGGCCCATCTCGGCGGCGTACTCAATCTGCTGTGGTGTACCGCCCATCATCTGGACAGCAGCTGCGGCGGCCATGGCACATGCGGTACCAACTTCTGCCTGGCAGCCACCGGCAGCCCCGGAAATCGTAGCTCGGGTTTTCACAATGTTTCCGATAAGACTGGCGGTGGCCAGAGCCTTGATTACCTCATCATCAGGCATGTCCAGGAGCTCTTTAAGGTATTTGAGAACCGATGGCATTACGCCCGCAGAACCGCAGGTAGGGGCTGTTACAACTTTTCCCAGTGAAGCATTTTCCTCAGACACCGCCAGTGCATATGCATAAAGCAGACCCGATCGTTGAAAAACCGGATCGCTTCTTCGGCTTTTCTGGAAAAAGCCATAGGCTTTCCGGTCCAGTTTCAATTCTCCCGGTAGAACACCCTCGTGTTCCAGGCCGCGTTGAACGGCATCCTGCATTACATCCCACACATCTGAAAGATATACCTGTATATCCTTATCTTC
>RCNB010004115.1_pt1 | contig 11625 bp, 9 predicted proteins | sample 2041321 | NCBI WGS metagenome assembly RCNB01 (sample SAMN09708232, study PRJNA481090) | Marine sediment metagenome, whole genome shotgun sequencing project.
TCAGAAACTAATGGTTCACTTAAAGCATCTGTAGGACATATTTTTACACAAGGTATGTCCGTACACATATAACAAGGTATATCTCTAGGTATAAAATAAGGTGTTCCAACAGGCAAATCATCTCCCGGTTTGGCAAGTTTTAGAGTGTCGTAAGGACAATCTTCAACACACAAACCGCATTTGATACAAGATTTCAAGAACTTATCCTCTTCTAAGGCTCCTGGAGGTCGAAGTATCAATTCAGATTTCTTGCCTTCATATACTTGTGAGCCCCATGCAATAGAACCTACACCAAGTAGCCCAACACGTTGGAATACTTTTTTAAACAACTCTCTTCTACCTTGATTCTCAACAGTCATTGTTATACTTTATATATCTTAACTGCGCACTTTTTAAAATCTGTTTCTTTAGAAATTGGACAAGTAGCATCTAAAGTTACCTTATTGATGAGTACTTTTTCATCAAAGAATGGAACAAATACAGATCCTTTGGGCATTTTATTTCTACCGCGAGTTGCTATATGCGATTTCACTTTTCCTCTACGAGATTCTATCCAAACTTTATCACCATCCTGGAAACCTAATTTCAAAGCATCTTTTGAATTCATATAGCATAAAGCTTGTGGTACTGCTCTATAAAGTTCTGGAACACGCATAGTCATGGTTCCTGTATGCCAATGTTCTAATACTCTACCTGTACATAACCAGAATGGGTATTTTTTATCAGGCATTTCTGCTGCATCCATATAAGGCCTGAAAAATATTTTTGCTTTATTTTTTAAATTCAATTTATCTCCCGGTTTAGCTGATTTAAGATCTCCCTGCGGAATGGTTTTTAAAGCTGGCCCATAAAATGCAAACTGATTATTACCTTCTGCCTTAACATAAGGGTCATAATCTGCATTAAAACGCCATTGTGTTTCTTTACCATCAATAACCGGCCATTTTAATCCTCTCACGGTCATATATTTATCAAAAGGAGCTAAATCGTGCATATGGCCTAAACCAAATTTTCTGTATTCTTCCCACAAATATTTATGAATAAAGAACCCATAGCCTTTCCATTCTTCTCCATTTGTACCAATAATAGTTCGTCTATCTCCTGCAGCTTCCGTATTATCAAAACCTTCTCCTACAGGATCTGGCCATGCAAAAGATTTGGCTTCTTCATTGTTAAACAGTACATCAAATAAAGTATCGTCTGGATTATAACCCATTTCTCTCGCTTTTGGAAGTACATCTGGTAATCCATCTTTTATTCCGGGAATAGGTTGTGCTCCCCAAACATCTCGTAAAGTAAATCGTTTGGATATTTCAATATATTGCCAAACGTCGGGCATTGCATCTCCAACTGGTGTTACTTGTTGACGCCAAAATTGTGTACGTCTTTCTGCATTACCATAATTACCCCATTTTTCATACATCATGGCAGCAGGAAGAATAAGATCGGAAACCTTCGCAGATACACCTGCATAAGCATCTGTACAAACAATAAAATTATCTTGTTTTCTTGCAGCTTTTAACCAGTGGTTGATATTTGCTGAAGCATGCCAGGGATTATTTACATGTATCCAGGCAAATTTAACCTTATCATCTTCAATGTCTCTTAGTATTTTAGTAATATGAGAACCTGGTTTAGGGTTAAGTGTTCCTGCCGGAATTTTCCATTTTTCTTCTGAAAAAGCTCTGTGTTTAGGATTTTTCACTACTAAATCGGCAGGTAGTCGATGTGCAAAGGTACCAACTTCTCTTGCTGTACCGCAAGCAGATGGTTGTCCTGTAAGACTAAAAGCACCATTTCCTGGTTTTGCATATTTTCCAGTGAGTAAGTGTACCATATAGGCTTGTTCATTAACCCAAGTTCCACGAGTATGCTGATTCATACCCATAGTCCAGAAGGAAACTACTTTTCTGGCTCTATCAGCGTAGATAGCCGCCATAACTTCAAGCTTAGTTTTAAAAGTACTTAAATCTTCATCCGGATCACCTTTAGCAAGTTCCGCTACAAAATCGAGTGTGTAAGGCTCTAAACCTTTTTTAAATTCTTCAAAAGGAATAGACCAGTGTTTACCAGCACTTCCCCTGTTTTTCATTTCTATTGTATCACCCTCTTTATAGCCAAGATAGCCAAGAGTTGTTGCTTCTGCTTTAGAAATGGTACGTTTCACCTCACGCTGAACCGTTTCCCTTTCAAGGTCTGTAAATTTTGGATGATCGGGTGTTCTCATTCCGTAACCTATATCGACAGGTCCTGTAGCAAAAACAGTATATTTATCAACAAAATCCCAATCGATAGCATCTTTGGTTTCAAAAACTATTTTTCTTGCAATATAGTTCCAGATAGCAAGATCGGTCTGAGGTTTAAAAATGATTTCAATATCTGCTAAGTCAGATGATCTATTGGTAAAAGTGGTTAAATTAACCACTTTTATATTTGGATTTGATAGTTTTCTATCGGTTATCCGTGACCATAAAATAGGATGCATCTCTGCCATATTGGCACCCCAAAGAACGATGTTATCTGTCAACTCAATATCATCGTAGTTCCCTGCGGGTTCATCAATCCCAAAAGTTTGGATGAAACCGGCAACTGCCGATGCCATACAATGTCTTGCATTAGGGTCAATATTATTAGATCTAAAACCGGCTTTCATCAATTTTGCAGCTACATATCCTTCAAAAATCGTGTATTGCCCCGATCCAAAAACAGCTATTCCGGTAGGTCCTTTTTCCTTAAGTGCAACACGCATTTGTTTCTCCATCTCGTCGTAGGCTCTTTGCCAACTTACAGGAGAGAACTTTCCTTTTTTGCTAAAGTTACCCGATTCATCTTGTCTTAATAAGGGTTGTTTCAGGCGGTCTTCACCGTACATTATTTTGGCATTGAAATAGCCTTTTAAACAGTTTAGCCCCCTATTAACTGGTGCTGCGGGATCTCCTTTTACAGCAACAATTTTATCGTTTGCTGTTGCAATCATAATTCCGCATCCTACTCCACAAAATCTACAGGTAGATTTATCCCATCTCCAACCTGAAGACTTTGATGCAGTTGTAGCAGCCATAAGAGTACTTGGCATTGCTATTCCTATTGAAGTGACAGCAGCAGCTACAGCGGTTTTTTTAATAAAACTTCTTCGAGAAACTTCCATATGTATAAGTTTTAATATCTGGTGGATACTACATAAAAAGAATGCCGTTTTTTTGGCCGGCATTCTTTAATTTAATGTATACTAATTGGCATATCTTTCACGAAATGCTTTGGCAGCAGCTTTTCTTTTCGCTTTTTCCTCAGGACTCATTTTGCCAAGGAACCATTGATGCATTTCGCTATTTAATGTTTCATTTAAAACAAGTTCAACAGCGTGTGCGCCTTTTGCATTGCCATTTCTCTTCGCTTTCTCTATCAATTCTTTGATCTCTGGAACCATTTTGGTATAGAAATTTTCCGCCAGGTCAAAACCGCCATGCCATTGTGTATAGTCAGGACCCATCATAGCCGCACCATGTCTCATTCTACGACCTTCGTGATGCCATAGATAGAACCAATCCCATTCAATTTTTTCATCAAAAGGAACTGCTGTTATTAGTTTATTATCTTTTAGTGCTTTCATTAATTTTAAACCGGGTTTTCCGTACTTCTCATTGTACAAGTTGACTACATTATCAAATTGGGTATAGAAATTTTTAACATATTGTTTAGTATGACATTGGTTACAAACATTTTTCATTTTGTCTCTACGCTGTTCCCAAGTAAGGAAGTTTTCAGGTAGTGGTTTACCCAATTTTTTATACTTTTTAATTTCTGAAGCATCAATTTTTTCAGATACTTTTGGTCTTAATGTCCAACTAATTCTCGAACCAACTTCGTGAGTAACTGGTTGATCCGGAGTAGCACTGATATGACAAGTCGCACAGGTTGGTGCTGCAGAATAATCTTCACCAACAATCCAAGGTTGAGCATCAAGATTCATATCTTCTCTGTGTGCATTGTAATTGATCCCATGTTTTGATTCCTGATAAATTTCAGCCTGAGGATGATCTGGTCCCATATGACATTTACCACAGTTTTCCGGTTGACGCACTTGCTCTACAGAGAAGTGATGCCTGTTGTGACAAGCCGCACATGATCCCTTAGAACCATCTAAATTAATTCTCCCAATACCGGTATTTGGCCATGTTTTGGGATCAAATTGCACGATACCATCATCATTTTTCAAAACACTCCCATCAACATCTCTTAATACCTCTACACGAGAACCATGACATTGCCAACAACCAGAAGCCGCAATTGGATTTGAACCTTCATTGAATGCTGCATGTCCTTCAATAACTTCTGCTAAGACATTGTCTAATGAACCCATAATAGCACCTGCATCTGCATGATGACTTGCAGTAAACTCTTTTACTTCTTTTTCGTGACACCTTCCACAATCTAAAGGTGTTACAATAGTAGCAATGTAGTCACCGTGGTGTTCAAAGCCGTCAAGATCCTCTTTTTTAGCTTTATGACATTCAATACAGCCGACACCCACTTGTGCGTGTTTACTTTCTTTCCAATGTTCGGTAATAATTTTGCCTTCTCCTTTTTCAGAGTGACAACCGATACAATGTTTTGTGTTAGAATCAACTATGGCAAGTGCCTTATAATCTGGCATTTGCCTTTGCGTTTCTTTAGAAATAGCAAATATTAATACTGCTAAAAATGCGATACTAAGTATCCCTATTACGATTCGTTTTGTATTAAGACTTGTTGACATTTTTTGAATTTATTTTATGATTATGTTATTCTAATTTATTTTATTAATGAGCTATGGTTTCCCAAAACAAAAGGACAGTTAATAGTAATGCTCCAAGAATACCAATCCAGAAACCAATTTCCTTTTTTGGAAAAATTTTCTCGAAAAACCGATCTATAAACGGCCAAAAGAAAAGGATTCCAACACATATCATAGGAACAATTACTCCCAATGTAAGGCTGGAGAGTTTTAACCAACGATATACCGGATAAAAATACCATTCTGGTTTTATGTGCATAGGTGTCATCGTTGGATCTGCTTTTAAGCCCATCTGTGCAGGCCATACCAACGATAATGAAACCAGTACAAACATAATTATTGCAATCATCACCAACTCGGTCATCACATGGTTTGGCCAAAAAGGAAATGTCTTTTTCTCTGATTTTTCTTCACCTTTAAATCGCAAGTCTGAAACACCCAATGTTCTAATAAGATATACATGAATGAACAGTAAGATAACCATTACTAATGGTAGTATAATTACATGCAATATGTGCATTCTTGATAAAGTAGCTTGTCCAATATCTTCTCCGCCTCTCATAAAGTTAGCTATTCCTTCACCTATAAATGGAGTAGCTTCTGCTATTTCAGTCCCTACTTTCATCGCCCAAAATGACATTTGCTCATAAATAAGTGAATATCCAGTAAAGCCCATCATTAGAGTAATAAGAAAAATGATTACCCCGAACATCCAGTTTAGTTCACGAGGTTTTCTAAAAGCTTGGGTAAAAAAAACACGCATCATGTGTAAAATAACGGCAGCAATCATGATGTTAGCAGACCACTTATGTATACTCCTTATTAACCAACCGTAGTCAACCTCATTAGTAATTTTGCTTACACTTTCATAAGCAACGTCAGGATTTGGTACATAATAAAATGCCAATAATATTCCTGTAATTATCTGTACCATAAACATGTAAAATGGTGTTCCACCAAGCGCCCACCACCATTTTTTCATATGGTTGGGTATGGGTTCGGATGAAGCATGAGACATCGCTTCATTATCAATCGGAAATGATTTCGAAATCCAGTTTTTAAAACTCATATTATGCAATATTATCTTTCATGAATATATATATGTTTGAGCCATCTATTTCGGTTTCATAAGAATCCAATTTTGTTGGAGGTGGACCCGAAACCACATTTCCATCAGCATCAAAAACTCCTTGATGACAGGGGCAGTAAAATCTGTTTTTATCTGCTTCCCAATAGACTGAACAACCCAAATGTGTACAAGAGGTTGAAAGTGCTTTCACTTCTCTTTCGCCTGTTCGAATTAGGTTAAACTTATTGCCTTTTAGGTCTGTCATTTCTTTGGTTCCATTAATTGGTAAGTCGCCTAAATTAGTGGCAAACACTTTTCTGAGCTGTGCTTTTCTTGTTGGAGTGAGAAAATCCATTGACATTTTAGTAATTCCTAAAAACCCTAAAGAGAGGGGGACAAAGGCAAATAAATTGGTTAAAAAATTACGTCTTTGCATAGTTAATTAATTTGCTATTTTTTGTAGAATACACTCTGAAAGCTAAAAAGACTTAATTATCTTTTAATATTTCAGGTTAAATGTAACTTTTGTTACATTTGAATAATATGACAAAAATCATGTTTTAATTGTTTAGAATAAAACTAAATAGAAGTGACCTTTTTTTTATAAACATTTAATTGAAATTTAAAGTAGTAACAGCATATAAGTTAATTTATGTTGCTATACTTCTTTTACTTTACAATTGTCTTAAATCTGTTTTTGCTTATTGAGGTACTCTCTTTCTTGAATATGAACGATAAATTTTCTCTATAACCGTTTCCTAATAGCTGTACTGTATTTAAAATTATTTTATCTATTGTGTTAAGTTATTGAATTTTTAATTTCATATTTAAGTATAGTAGTGTCATTTTCTCTTGTTATTCATGCCAAACTATATTTTACCTATTTAAGTATTATGAAATAAAAAACCAGAGTTAAAAATGAATTTTAACTCTGGTTGATTTATAAATTTTAATACGTCTATTAATTAATTAACTTCTAATGCTTCGTCTGTTGGTCTTCCATGTTTATAGAAATCAATTATATATAAGGTTATACCTACAGTAAATAATGTGGCACAAATTATCAATACAACAAAGTGTATACTAATTTCTTTTTGAACTTGCATGAAGTCCATACCAAATTTTCTTTCTAAATAAACTTGAGCAACACCGGCAACACCAAAAGCTACTGTCATACCAACCATACCAATATTAGTCGTCCAAAATGCAGCTCTTCCTCGTGTACTTAAGTATAATTTTCTACCTGTCATATTTGGTAAACTATAACTAATTATTGCAAACACTATCATACCATATGCTCCCCAAAATGCCAAGTGAGCATGCATTCCAGTTACTAAAGTTCCGTGAGTATATAAATTGGTTTGAGGTAAAGTGTGAGCAAATCCTAAAAGTCCAGCACCTACAAATGATACAATTGCAGCACCAAGAGTCCAGAATAACGCTAATTTATTCGGATGTTTCTTCTCTCCTTTTCTGTACATGTTAACCGCAAATAAAGCCATAGCTAAAAATGCTAAAGGTTCAAGGGCAGAGAAAATTCCACCAACGATTAACCAAATTTTATTCACTCCAATATAATAGTAATGATGTCCTGTACCTAATACTCCAGATAAGAATGTTAATCCAACTATAACATATAACCATTTCTCGATAACTTCTCTATCAACTCCTGTTAATTTAATTAATAAGAAAGCCAAAATACCTCCCATTATGAGTTCCCAAACGCCTTCAACCCATAAGTGAACAACCCACCATCTAAAGAAGGAATCCAGAACTTGACTATCAAACGGTAACATACCAGGTAAATATAATAGTGCTGCAAATAGAAGTCCCATAGACAGAACTAATGCAGTCGTTGTTCTTCGTTTTCCTTTAAACAATGTGGTCAATATGAGTCCTAAAAAAAGAAGTACATTCACAACAACTAAATAATCCAATGGTCTTGGAATTTCTAAAAATTTACGTCCTTCCCAATAGTTAAAATGAAAGCCAACAACAGCTACAACACCAACTACAGCTAAACTTATTAATTGTACATAAGCTAATTTCACACTAACTAATTCTCGTTGTGCTTCTTCTGGAATAATATAATATGCTGCTCCCATAAAACCAGACAAAAGCCATACAACTAATAAGTTTGTATGAACTGCTCTGGCAGTATTAAAAGGAATAATTTCGTGTAAATTATCAAATCCTATTCTGGCAAAACCCATTATAAAGCCATATACTATTTGTAATACAAGTAATAACATTGATAAGGCAAAAAACCAATAGGCTACTTTTTGTGATTTATATTTCATGATTAGTTAGTTTAGTTATTGATTTTATCTTTTGCTAATGGAGAAACAATTCTTTCAAATCCATTTAAGTCTATTTCTCCAATCCATTTAAAAAATGAAACTACATCTTCAGCTTCTTTTTCGGTCATACTATAGGCTACCATTTTTCTTCCGTTTGGTTGCCATGGAACTTCAGACTTTAAAATACTTTTAATGACCTCTTCTCCCTGACCATCATACTTTAGATTAAGTCTATCAACAACTTTAGTTAGTTCAGGAGCATAATAAGCCCCTTCCCCAAGAATAGTATGGCATCCCATGCAATTATTAGATTCCCAGATTTTCTTACCTCTCACAACGGATTCAGTAATATTCTCTTTGTTTGTTTGATCTACATCTCCAGATAAGGAATAAACGGTAAGTCCAATAAAGACTAGAAACGTTACCAATGTTCCACCCAGAAAGAAAGCTCTTGCTTGTTTTTTAGATAACATAGTGTAGTTAGTTTAATAATTAATAATAAAAGACCTTTTTTTTTCAAAAATATCTTATTAAAGAAATTCAAAATATGACATTTATCAGTTTTTCAAACTATGAAGTATTTATTTTTGTAATTATGAGAATTAGCTCAATAGTAATTTCGATAGTCTTATCTACTCTTATACTTTTTAGTAGTTTAAGTGTGACTATTACCTATGCATATTATGAGCTCGATCCAATAGGGTTCATAGAAAAACTATGTGAAAATAAAGACAAACCAGAATTAGCATGTAATGGTAAATGTCATTTAAAAAAGGTTGCCGAAAACAATACTGACAACCAACAAGAACCTGCAAAATCAACTACTCTCAAAGAGATTACATATTATGTTGCAAAGAAATTAGAGTATACTTTAATCAAAATAAATAAAGAAGAATATCAATATTTTGATTATAAAAATCTATATGCTTTCTCAAGCATTAATAAGATAGATCGTCCTCCACAAGTTTAGTTCTCACTTTTAATTTATCAGTAGTTTATTTCTACTGAATTCATATTTTTTAATTCAATTAAATATTTAAAAATGAGAATATTTTTTAGTGTGCTTTTATGCATACTCCTATTTAATGTGTCATTTTCCCAAGAAAAAAATGACATAGTTAAAGACACTATAACCAAAAAAAAAGTGCAGTTAGACGAAGTAATTGTAGTTGGAATTGCAAAAACAGATCCTATACACACAATTGTCGCTAACAATTACGAAGACAAAGTTGTACAACCTAAAAATGTTGCAGACCTGTTTAATGAAATTAATGGGTTTTCAGTAATTAAGCGAGGTAATTATGCGATTGACCCAACATTTAGAGCTGCAAAATACGAGCAGTTAAACATTCAATATGATGGTGGTACCAAAGCAGTACATGCTTGCCCAAATAGAATGGATCCTATTACTACTCATATAATCCCAGAAGAAATTGCTAAAATAGAGATTGTGAAAGGTCCTTATACAGTACGTTATGGAGCTACTTTTGGAGGTGTTATTAACATGGTGACACACAAACCAGACGCAGAAGATTACGGTTTTCATGGTAAGGTTTCTGGTGGTTACGAAAGCAATGGAAGCTCTTTTGTTACCATGCTTCAATTACAACAAATCAAAGAAAAATATGATATTGTTGGTAATATAGGCTATAGAGATTTCGGTAACTATGAAGATGGTAACGGAACAGAAATTCCATCTTCTTTTAGAAGTACCGATTATGGTGTAAAATTTGGTTACAATTTATCTGAAGACCAACGTTTACAAGCGCATTGGAGACAATCGTTTGGTAGAGATGTTTTACACGCTGCCTTACCTATGGATACAGAGTTTGATGATAGTAGTATTTTGTCTTTAGATTATAAAATATCTAATCTTGGTGGTTTATTTAAAAGCTTTACAGCTAAGGCTTATTATAGCTTTGTTGATCATTTAATGACCAATTTTGACAGACCGAATTTTATGGCAGTTGAAGCAAGTTCTCCAGTTGAAGCAACAACAATTGGTGGGAAACTGGAACTTAAATGGGAACCATCAGAAAAAATACAAGTATTTACTGGTCTTGATGCCATGCATATTGCCAGAAATGGTGAACGAACGCGTGTTATTAAAATTATGAATGGGAATCCATTACCTATGGCCATGACCAAAGTTGATAAAATTTGGCAAGATTCTTATATAACAGATTTTGGTTTATTTACTGAAGCAAAATGGTTTGCAAATAACTCGACTATATTTACAGCAGGTTTACGCTATGATAATGTAACATCTGACATTCAAGATCCAGAAGAAGATTTTGCTGCTTTATATGATTTAGAAAAACGTACAGAACATAATGTGAGTGGAACAGTTTCAGTTAAAAAAATAGTATCAGATAACTTCACATTAGAAGCTGCTTATGGACGAGGCATACGTTCTGCTAATATGACCGAACGATTTATCAATCATTTTACGGTTAGCGAAGATCCTTATGAATATGTAGGTAATCCAGATTTAGACGCAGAAGTAAACAATCAATTTGAAATTGGTTTTAAAGGTTTTGAAAAATTATCCAATGGGTTTAATAAATTTAGTTATGCGACATCTTTCTACTACTCATTTTTTGAAAATTATATAGTTGGAGTTGTTGATGAAACAATAAATAGAAAATTCATGCCAATGGCAATACCAAGACATGTAAAAGTTTATAGAAATTTGGACGAAGCTTATAAAACCGGTTTTGAAATGATGGGGAAATTAGATTTTTTAAACGACTTCTATTTTAAAACTGAATTAGCGTATGTATATGCTAAAAACAAAGATTTTAAAGAATCGTTACCTTTAACTCCTCCTTTTACAATAAAGTTTAATATTGGGTTAGAAAAGGAGAATTATTGGATAAATGCTCGATATAATATAACTTCAAAACAAGGTAATATTGCGGAAAGCTTTGGGGAAACCGAAACAGATGGTTACCAAACATTAGATATTAGGATGGGTGTTAAACCCGTTAAAAATGTAACATTAGGAGTTGCAGTTATAAATGTGTTTGATGAAACCTATAACAATCATTTAAATTTTGCATTTAAAAACCAAGTAGGATTAGGAGCAGTTCCTATTACTGAACCGGGAAGAAATTTATCAGCATTCTTGCAATATAAGTTCTAATAGGACCAATAGATTCCAAAAAAAAGAGGGATAAATAAGCCCTCTTTTTTTTGTTAAAAGGATAATTTTATTCTTCTGTATCTTCCTTCTTTTTACCACTACTCATAAAAATAATCAGAACTACAATTAATATCACACAAACAAGTGCAAAAACACCAATCATTATTACACCATTATTCCAGTTATACAAAGAGATAGTTTGATTTATCATAATAAAATTATTTTTAGTTTTTAAAAATAAGTATGATAGCAATAACTTGTAATGACATTTATCATAATTGAATAAAAAAAGGGAAGAAATACTTCCCTTTTATAAAAATTAATATTGAAAATATAT
>RCNB010002362.1_pt1 | contig 11623 bp, 12 predicted proteins | sample 2041321 | NCBI WGS metagenome assembly RCNB01 (sample SAMN09708232, study PRJNA481090) | Marine sediment metagenome, whole genome shotgun sequencing project.
AATGGTACCTTTTGATAATGATTCAACACGGGCTAAAACCCATTTTGAACATTTAAAAGCTTCTTTTTACCATGTGGTAAATAATTTGGGTCCGCATAAACTGCCCTTAATTGGCAGGGCAGATTGGAACGATTGCCTTAATTTAAATTGCTTCTCTGAGGATCCTAATGAATCCTTTCAAACTACCGAAAACCAAAAAGGAGGTACTGCAGAATCTTTAATGATTGCGGGACTGTTTGTGGTATACGGAAAAGAATATGTAAAGCTTTGTAAGCGTATAGGAAACGAGAAAGAAGCTAAAGAAGCTCAGGTACATGTAGATGAGATGATTGAAGCTGTAAAAGATCATGGCTGGGACGGGGAATGGTATTTACGTGCTTACGATTATTTTGGCAATAAAGTGGGATCCTCAGAAAATGAAGAAGGTAAAATATTTATCGAATCTCAGGGTTGGTGTACCATGGCTGAAATTGGAAAAGAAAATGGGATGGTGGAGAAATCTTTAAATGCAGTTAAGGAGCACCTGGATTGCGAATACGGAATTGTCCTGAATTATCCGGCTTTTACGAAGTATTATATAGAGTACGGTGAGATTTCAACTTATCCAGCGGGCTATAAGGAAAATGGAGGTATCTTTTGTCATAACAACCCATGGATCATGATTGGTGAAACAATGTTAGGGCGCGGGGATCAGGCCTATGAATATTACACTAAAATTGCACCTAGTTTTCTGGAAGATTTGTCGGAACTACATAAAGTCGAACCCTATGTCTATTGCCAAATGATAGCAGGTAAAGAAGCGCATAAACCGGGTGAAGCAAAAAATTCATGGTTGTCGGGTACCGCCTCCTGGAATTTCTACGCAATTACGCAGCATATTTTGGGAATCAGCCCAGAATACGATGGATTGGTAATTAATCCTTGTATCCCTTCAGGATGGGATGGGTTTAAGATGAAAAGGGTATTCAGGGATGTTACTTATAATATCAATGTTAAAAACCCGGAACATATAAGCAAAGGGATAAAAAAAATACTGGTAAATGGCATAGCAATTAATTCCAATATTGTTCCCATTCTGGAAAAGGGTAAGGAACATTCTGTGGAAGTGATAATGGGATAATGAATTTAAAAATCCGCATTTATTAATGAGGAAGTTTATTTTTTATTACACCGTATACAAATGTACCAAATACGGCCGCTGTAATAACAATTAACATACTTATTACACCCGTGCCAAATAGAACATACAAGGGCCCGGGGCAAGCACCTGCAAGTGCCCAACCTAAACCGAAAACAGTGCCACCTACAATATATCGGATGAAGCCGCTGTCTTTTGGTATCAGATATATTTGATCCCCTTCAATATTTTTCACACCAAATTTTTTAAATAACCAAACAAACAAAGCGCCTAATAAAACTGCTGAGCCAATGATGCCATACATATGAAACGACTGAAATTTGAACATTTCATAAATCCTGTACCAGGAAACGGCTTCAGATTTTACGAGGACTATTCCAAAGAAAATACCTACCAATAAGAATTTTAAAACTTTCATTGTCCGAATATTAAGGGTAATAGAAAATTGGTCATTATTAATCCCCCTATAAAAAAACCAACTACCGCAATTAGCGAAGGCCATTGAAGATTACTTAGCCCTGTAATGGCATGACCTGAAGTGCAACCGCCCGCGTAGCGTGTTCCAAAACCAACCAGGAAACCAGCAATAATAAGAATGGCCATTCCCTTAATTGTTAAAACATTATCCCATGCATAAATTTCAGAGGGTAAAAGATCTTCTCCTGCATTGTTAAATCCAAGTTGGCTAAGGTCCACAACGGTTTGAGAATTTAAGGCGATGGTAGAGCCATCAGACAAAAAAGTAACAGCTATATAGCCGCCAATAATTGCACCCAGAACTACAACAAGGTTCCATCGATAAGCTTTCCAGTCGAAGCGGAAGAAATCAGAATATTTTCCGGCACCACCAATACTGCATAGGGTTCTCAGTGTAGTTGACATACCAAATGTTTTGCCAAAATAAATCAGCAATAACATTACCAGTGTAATTAAAGGTCCTGAAACATACCAGGGCCAGGGTTTAAGTATGTAGTCCATGTCTTTTATTTAAATCAAATATTACGCAATAATTGTCGGAATCATGGAATTTAAATTACACGCATGCGACTTACTTAAAGATGCCTCTTTCAATTTCAATCTTTAGGAAGGAAAAATATTAGATTATTGTTTTTCGTAAACTTCACTCATAAATCCAGGCAGGTCCTCGTTAGTAGTGTTCGTCAAACTATTACCACTAAGGTTATATACCAACAAGGTAGTATTTAAAAATAAGGATAGCTGCGAATTTTGAAATTGCCAGACTCCTGAAGAGGTATTACTAGTACTGGCACATCTAATTTCAAAAAGCCCGCCTGTGATGGAAGTAATTTCTAAATTAACAACGGTAGAGCTCCACGTACCGTCATTATTAATCATAAGTGTTCCTGTTGCGCAAGGAAGCTCAGTCAATATATTAGAAGTTGTATTCCCATCTTCGTTAATATCCTGAGGCGGATTAATATTTAGTTCTGCCAAACTCCAGGTACCCACAACAGCATCATTATTATCCACGGGGGGTGCATTATCATCTGATGAGCAAGCCTGTAAAATAAATATGAAGACAATTAGGGGTATTAGAACCTTAAACTTTTTCATTGCTATAATATTTTTTTGTAATTATTCAAATGTAAATGTTTTAATTGAATTAGAAACCCTGAAGCAAAACGAAGGAAGGGAAAAATTACAGCTATATGTCGTATTTAATTGAAGTAAATTTAATTACCTGATTGGTGGTTATAGGTATTTCTATGTGTTTAGTATTTAAAAAAAATAAACTGTAAAAGACTGGTTTATGTAATTTGAATATAGAATTTAGCTATAGCGGGAAGCTTATATTGTCTGAGCTATTGCAAATAGAGTTTATAAATCATCATAAAAACTATTAGATTTGGGTAAATGTATTTTAAATAGTGCATGTAATTTTATCTTTTTATTTTATACAGTTGAATTATGAATAAAATTAATTACCCCAGGTCATTTTCACATATTGGTATTACTGTACCGGACATTAAAAGGGCTGTTGAGTTCTATCAGGAAGTGATGGGTTGGTATGTTATAATGCCACCATCTAAAGTCACAAAAGAAAGAGATACTGCTATTGGCCAAATGTGTATTGACGTATTTGGAGTGAATTGGGAATCTTTTGAAATTGCACACTTGTCTACTTCAGATGGGATAGGAATTGAGTTGTTTTCATTTCCGAATATGGATAATAAGAAACCGGATTTTTCCCCTTTTAACACAGGACTTTTTCATTTTTGCGTCCAGGACCCGGAAATAGAAGCTTTGACAAATAAAATTGTTGAATACGGTGGAAAACAACGTATGCCAATTCGAGAGTACTACCCAAATGAAAAGCCATACAAAATGGTTTATGTTGAAGATCCTTTTGGAGTAGTATTCGAGATATATACACATAGTTATGAATTGACGTATTCTTCTGGAGCCTATCAAGATTAAAAATCCGGATACTATATAGTTCTTAACCCAAATGGATGCAACGGTACAAAACTTGGAATATAATTGTGAAGCGCAAAATTAATCGAAGATGAAAAAAATAAAATTAATACTGTTCGTTGTGGCTATTTTAAGTACTATATCTTGTGCAGTTTTAAGCACTGCAAATGGCGGTAATGCTACAGAAAATTGGTACTATCTTTTCAATGGAAAAGACCTGGAAGGCTGGGTGGTTAAAGTGCATCACCATGAATTGGGTGATAACTATGCAGATACTTTTCGAGTAAACGATGGGAAAATTCAAATTAACTATGATGATTATGATGCATTTGATGAACGATTTGCCCATTTATTCTATAATAAGTCATTCTCGTCTTATCACTTAAAGTTTGAGTATCGATTTACAGACCAATGGCAAAAGGATGCTCCTGTCTATACTTACAGGAATAGTGGTGTTATGTTTCATTCTCAGGATCCCAAAACTATTTTAAAAGACCAGAACTGGCCTATTTCTGTGGAATACCAGATTTTGGCCGATGAAGGAAATGGTGTTCCCCGCTCAACCGGCAATATGTGCTCTCCGGGGACGGAGGTAATCTATAACAATGAAATTGATCCCCGTCATTGCATAAATTCCTCATCAAAAACCTTCACATGGGACCAGTGGGTAAGCGGAGAATTAATTGTATATAAAGATTCTATAGTTACCCATATTGTCAATGGTGAAAAAGTATTACAGTATAGCAAACCCCAGATAGGAGGTGGGGTAACTGAAGGATTTGATCCTGCAATTAAAATAGACGGAAAACTGCTCAAAGAAGGTTACATTGGTCTACAATCAGAAGGTCAGGGAATTGAATTCAGGGAAATAAAAATTAAAGTATTAGAATAAACATCCTTTGTATACATTTTTTAGCCTTAATGTAAAAGCAATCTAATTATATCAATATGAAATCTTATTTATTATTAATCATATTGGCCTTGTTCTTTATTAGCTGCAAGACTAATGAAGAGACTGCTCCAAAATTTCAACATGATATTGAAAAGGGCCCTAGGCCATGGACGAGCGACACGTTTGAATTAGAAGAAGAGGACTTTACCTTTGCTATCATCTCAGATTTAAATGGAGGTGAACGCGAAGGTGTCTACAGTACCGCAGTATCTCAATTAAATAGGCTCGATCCTACTTTTGTCCTTAGTGTTGGGGATTTAATTGATGGCGGAACCGAAGATTCTTTAAAACTCGCCAAAGAATGGGATTCCTTTGATGCCAGAACTACAAAATTTAATATGCCTTTCTTTTATTTAGGGGGGAATCATGATCTTACAAACCCCAGAATGAGGGAATTCTGGAAAAATAGATTTGGGCCACGTTACTATCATTTTGTTTACGAAGATGTTTTATTTTTAATGATGGACTCAGAGGACTATACTGAAAAGCGGATGTTAGAGATTTACCATGCGCGAGCTAAAGCCATTAAAATTATAAATGGAGAAATTATGGGGAATTATGAAGAGTCTGAATATTTCAATATGCCCGAACGTCGACTTGGGGGTATGAGCGAGGATCAATTGATTTATTTTAAAAATGTCCTCAATAAATACCCCAGTGTAAAATGGACTTTTGTTTTAATGCACAAGCCACTTTGGAGAAGAGAAGATGATAAAGGTTTGGGACAATTGGAAGCTGTTTTATCTAATCGAAATTATACTGTAATTAATGGTCACTTACATTCCTTTTCACACAGGATCAGAAACAAAATGGATTATATGATCTTGGGTACTACCGGTGGAAGCCAGAAGTTGGGTGATTCTCTTGCTTTTGATCATATAACCCTGGTTAGAATGGCACAAAAACCAATAATTACACATTTAAAAATGGACGGTATTTTAAATGAAACAGGTAAAGTTCCTGATTAGGTTACAGCCTGGTTCCAGGGGTGTGGTTTTACTTTACGAAGTACATGATCTTTAAAATGTTTTAGAACATAGCAGGATGACATTATCAGAGAAGTGAAAATTATATAGGAGCAGCTGTAAATATTTTTTAAAGCTGCTCCTTTAGTATCTTTTGGTTTAATGATACTTTGCTAAATACCAATCATGCGTACATTTATTCTGATTGTTTTGACCTAATCTTTTTTAATAAGTTGTGAGGCTCCGGTCAAATGCTTTTCAGTTACTAAAGCAGCTCCTTCATAGGTAAGTGAACTGGCTCCGGCAGCATCAATTTTAATTGACTCTGAGACAGCAAGTTGGGCATTGCTGGCTCCTGAAAGAGCAATAGTTAAATTTTTGACTAAAAAATCATAGTTGAGCAATCCGCTACCACCTGACAACTCTGCCTTAAATTCACCGGTTTTCCCGAAAATATCTATTTGGGAAGCACCTTCAGCTTCAAGTTCTAAATTATCAGTATTTAGCTGACCAGAAAAAATAGAAGCTCCAGACAAGTCAATTTTAGCTGATTCTGCTATTAATTCAGATTCCAGGGTTATCCTGGAAGCCCCGGTGGCGAGATAATAGTTAATGTTCTTTGTGGTAATGTAAACATTCATTGTTGCATTTCCGCGAATATTGGTTTGTTTCTTAAGCTTGATTTCCAGATTGTTGTCTTTTATTTCTACAACTACAAGATTTTGAATATCTTCATTCGCTTCAACAATTATTTTTTCTTCGGTATCCGAGAAGGTGACAAATGCGCTAAAGGAGCTGGCCACTTTCAATCCTGTAAACCCTTTAAGGTTTACTTGAACCCTGGTTACTTCGCCAGAAACATTTACAGTTTCTTTATCACAGGATGTTAGTAATACTATTCCAAAGATTAAACCGGTTAACATAGATGTTGTTTTCATTTTTGTATAATTTATTTTAGTACTGTTTTAAGTTTTTATTAGACCCTACCAGGGATATCCATTTAAAGTTTATAGGAGACCATTCAGTGTTTCTTTCATTCTCTGTTAAATGATTTTTTACAAAAACATTATTGTTTTTGGAGTATACATACTGTGTACGTATCAGGCAATGAGTGGAGCCTCCGCGAGATAAAGAATTTTTTTCCTTCTTAAATTTTCTTTTTGTATCTGTTTCTACCCATATTGAATACGCCCACCTTAATACCAATTCCTACAGAGAAACCATTAATATTAGAAACCAGGCCGGGTTGAAAATCAGTACTGCTTGAAAACCTGTACTTTACACCTGCCTCCAGCTGTACATATCGTGAAATGTTGTAGAGAACATTGACCCCTTGTTCAAAAACAAATATGGCATCCCATTGGTCAACATCTGTAAAGGGGTCATCAATATCCCCGTTTAAATAGCCCACGGCACCACCCCCTATGAGTACGGGAAACGACATGTTAACCTGGGATTTTCCAAATAGAATGGGCTCTAAATGTAATCCTCCGTAACCACCAACAAGGTCTCCATAGGAAAATGAACTACTTTGGGCATTTTGTTCCGAATAAAGTCCCACTCCAATTATTCCCACTTCGAATTGCTGATTGGCCACATAAGCTATTTTTACGCTGCCCAAATAAGTGTCTTTTTTGTCAATTTTACCATAAGACCCCGCAATTCCCAGGTATACGCCATGTACCACATTTTTGCGATCATTAAACTCCACGTAGTCATTAGATTCTTGAGCACTGGTAAAGGCAAAAACTTGTAACAGGATGAGAAGAAATAGTAATTTTTGATGTTTCATGATTTAGTTATTATTTGATTGATATTGTAATAGACAACCCATTTTCAAAATAGTTGCATTTCTTCTTATTTTTTTTAAACAATGGCATTTCAATATTTTGGATCAGGTCTTTTTGGGAGATAGTTATGGTAATTTTAATGGAAGTTGGATAGTTTACTTCTGTTCTTTAAGTATTACCACGCCTTTATTTCCGTTTAAGGACACTCTACCCTGCATTTTTTTTCCATATGTAGCTTCAATTTCACGGATTTTTTTTACATCATCTACCATCCTTGAATTAATGTTGTCAAATGTCTTAGGAAGCCTTAGTAATCCCTCTTCCAAAACTGCATCAAATGCGAAGGATGTTCCACTAATATTAAGACTGATATCCGAGGACTCCTGGTTAATAAAAACTACAGGATCTGGTTTCAGAAATCGGGAAACCTTAAAATCCGTGACCTTAGTACTAATATTAATAGTATTACCAACACTTTTCACAAGTGCAGTAGTAAATTTTAGCTCTCCCTTCATAGAACCAATTTCTCCTATAGTTATTTCACCCTTATTCGAATGGATATCCAGCGTAGTTACGTTTTCGATTTTAATATTTGTGCCACGGCTATTAATCCTTAGATCTCTGGATTCATCAATAGTAATGTCACCGTTCTTTGACCTAAGATTACCGTAACCGATAGAACGGGCCTTTAATTTCCCGTAATCTATGGTAATGTCTGCATTATCAATGTTCTCATTAATCCAGATATCGCCATGTGCAACTATAGCTTTAAGATTTCCTACCCATCCGTCAATAACAACATCACCAAATGTGTTATTTATCTCCAATTCGGCTTTGGAAGGCAGCTGAATGATATAATCTATTTTAAGATTACTTCGACTAAAATCTAAAGGGCTCTCATTGGTAAAATACTTGGCAATAAATCCGGTTTTTTTATCCTGTATTTCTGAGGTCACCGCCACATAATTGTCCAAAACCTTGAAATCAGGAATAACCCGCTCTAAAAAACTTTCCGCGTCTTCTTTCTTCTTACGGGTAACGGTAATGTCTATTACTATTTCAACTTTGTTTTGATCCCAGCTCCTTACAGTAATATTTCCGTATTCGTTGTTAACCTGTAATTTCCCGGCCTCATTCATTTCAAAGGAATTTTCTATCCTCTTAGTTACCTTCTCCTGTGCGGTTGTAGAATGGCTTAATGCGAGAATAACCATTACAACCAGTAGTTTTTTATAAATTGTATCCATCATTGTCATCTGTTATTTTGGATTCGTTTATTTGTTGCAATAAATTTTCTATGAGTTCAATTCTTTTTTTATAATTGGTAATGATGGCCTCCAGAACAATTTCATTATCCAGGTTTTTATTCATTTCCAATTTTAATAACTCATATTCTTCATCCAGTTCATCTATGAAACCTAAAAATTCCACTTTATCATTTTCTGAGAGTTTAGGGTGGTCTTTTACCAACTGTATCTGGTGAGAGACTAAAGTCTTATAATGCATATCAATACCCTGTAATTCTTTGGTGACCAGAGTATCCTGATATTGTTGATTTCCCGTATTGAATAAAGTAACCCCTATGATTCCTGATAGCCCTAATACTAAAGCAATACTGGCAGCAATTCGGACCACGGATTTCCTCCAAAGTGGGATAACCTTGGGTTGAGGATCACCCAATTGGGCCGAAATATTACCCCAAAGTTTAGCTTTATCAGGTTTGTGTATATCAAACAATTCTTTGTTCGACCGTATATGTTTTTCAAATTTGTCCATTATTAACTGCTAATAATTGTGATTAATTTTTTTTTGGCTCTGTGGTACTGAGATTTTGAAGTAGCTTCAGAAATCTCAAGTATCTGCGCAATCTCTTTATGTGTATAACCTTCTATTAAATAAAGATTAATGATCTGTTTATATCCGGCAGGTAGTTTTTCAATTCCGTTAATGATTTTTTGGATATCCTTTTGTTCACTCTTTTGATCACTCTTTTCACTTTCATCTTCATTCAGGTAATATTCATGGTTTTCAATTGGCGTAATTGCTATACGCCTTGTTTTAAGGTGGTTAATGCTTTTATTTATTACTATTCTTTTTAACCACGAACCAAATGTGCTTTCATACCTAAAGTTTTTTAGGTTTTTAAATGCCTCAACAAAACTATCCTGAAGTACATCCTCAGCATCTTCTTTTATTCCTATCATTCGCATACCAACATTGTACATGGCGTCCACATAGAGTTCATACAATTGGTATTGTGATGTTCTATCTCCCAACTTGCTTTTTTCAACAAGATCTTTATGCGTAAAACGGATGTTGGCTTTCAACTAGATCAGGCCTTAGTTAGTTCTATTATTGAAATCTATATTTGATTCACTTCTAAAGACAAGCTAAAAACAAAAGGGTTGCACCAGAATAAAATAATTTAACAAAATGGATATTTTGGCTAACCAAAATTTTAGTAGTAATTTTTAAAAATTACATGTCATTCGAAATGCCTATCTTGAGGTTATATGACGACTATAATGGCCTAAATGTTACAAGAATTGGCAGGCAAATGGAAAATTTAATTAAGATTTGGATTAGCAATCTTATTTTATAAATACAGGACACCAAATAAAAGTATATGGCAAACCAATATATAGATTTAGACACACTAAAATATTTGCTTTACGAGGTGCACGACCTTCAAGATGTGCTGGATCAAAGTCGTCATGGAGATTATGATCAGGAATCCATAGAACTTTTTTTAAATGCCGTTAAGGATTTTTCGGATAGGGAGTTGTTTCCCTTTTTTCGTGAAATGGACGAGCAGCCTGCCCGTTTTGAAGATGGAGAAATAATTGTCCATCCACAGGTAAAAAACTACATGAAAAAAGGCGGGGAAATGGGACTTGCTTCCGGACTTTTTGACTATGAAATCGGTGGGATGCAATTACCTGGGATGGTGGTTACTGCGTCGGCCTATATCCAGGAAACAGCTAACAATCATTTGCCTGGTTACATTGGATTGACCCTTGGGGCAGCAGAGTTGATTGTAAAATTTGGCAGCAAAGAGCTTAATGATAAATTCATTCCCAAAATGCTTACCGGCGAATGGAACGGAACCATGTGCCTGACTGAACCTCAGGCAGGAAGTTCTTTATCTGATATTGTGACTTCAGCTGAACCTTCCGAAGACGGCTATAACATTTCAGGGCAGAAAATATTTATATCTGGGGGAGATTTTAAAGGTGCTGAAAATGTTGTTCACTTGTTATTGGCCCGAATTAAAGGCGCTCCCGCTGGTACAAAGGGAATCTCTTTATTTGTTGTCCCTAAAAACAGGATGTCTGCCAATGGTGCCCTAACTTTTAATGATGTTACTACTTTTGCCGATTTTCAAAAAATGGGTCAAAAAGGTTATTGTACAACTCATCTTTTCTTTGGACATAATGACGATTGTAAGGGATGGCTTGTTGGGGAACCCAATCAGGGATTAAAGTATATGTTCATGATGATGAACGGTGCCCGGATAGCTGTTGGACGAGGAGCTGCTGCTATAAGTATGGCGGCATATCAGGCATCTTTGTCTTACGCAAGGGAAAGACCTCAAGGGCGCCGTCTAACCGATACAGGTAAGAAAGACGTGCATCAGGAACAGACCCTGATAATAAATCATCCGGATGTCAAACGAATGCTTATGCTTCAAAAGGTTGTAGCAGAGGGTTCATTAAGCTTGATATTACTTTCCTCTAAATACCATGATTTGTCTCAAACACATTCAGATCCGGAAGAAAGAGAACGATACGCAAATTTACTAGAGATGCTTACGCCAATTGCTAAAACCTATCCTTCTGAAATGGGGATCCTCTCTGTAAGTAATGGCCTGCAGGTTCTTGGAGGTTACGGTTTTTGTTCAGATTTTATCCTGCAACAATACTATAGAGACATCCGAATTTTTTCAATTTATGAAGGAACTACAGGGATTCAGTCATTGGATCTCCTGGGAAGAAAGATTACGATGAATAATGGTAAAGCATTACAATTGTTGTCCGCAGAAATAATGAAAAGCATAAAAAAAGCATCTGAACATGATGACCTTCTGCCCTATGCAAAAAAACTTGGAACAGCTTTATCCTTAACAGAGGAAGTGTTGAATTTTCTGATGGATTTTGCCAAAAAAGGAGATTATGAACGATTTTTATCAGATGCTACAGTATTTATGGAATTTTTTGGGAATATTGTTTTAGGCTGGTTGTGGTTGGATATTGCTGTTAAATCGGCGTTGACGGGACATTTGGTTTTAAGTTCCTTGCACACTACGACAGCGTCCGGTTCCGTCATTAGAATGATGATTTTC
>RCNB010002364.1_pt1 | contig 11622 bp, 8 predicted proteins | sample 2041321 | NCBI WGS metagenome assembly RCNB01 (sample SAMN09708232, study PRJNA481090) | Marine sediment metagenome, whole genome shotgun sequencing project.
GAAATACCCGATATGCATTGTGATATAAATCTAAATTTGAACAAGTATACTTATTTTTTTTTACGAGGAAAAACCAAAGGCAGTGATCGTAGCGATGAAATCCTATAAAATTTTTATTACAACTTTATTTATAGTAATTACGCATTATGGTTTTCTTTGCCCATCTATTGCTCAGGAGATTGGTGGAGAAGAACTGCCAGATTTGGGTTATTATAGCCTGGATTATGATGCGGGAGGTGAGAGAAAATATGTCAGCGTTAGCATTTATCCCGCTGGATATCTGGCTAGCGGTGACAACCATGAACCTCAATTCTCAAATGGAAAGGTAACCCCTGAATATGGAGATTCCTCCACACAGTTTTTTTATGAGGTTTATTACCAGGACTCGGATGAAGATGCACCTGTTGAGATATATGTGTATGTTGATGAAACAGCGTCATACGTGGCCTTAGAGAGTGGATTGGCTTATGATGGTGTTTATAAATCGGCGGGTATACTATTGGATTCAGGGATTCATAACTACTATTTTACTGCTACCGATGAGGAAGGAGGGTATATAAGGCTCCCCGCTGAGGGAAGTATCGCAGGACCAACTATCAATGATCCCCCTCAGATTTCAAATGGAAAGGTTGATCCTGAATCAGGAGATAGCTCTACTGATTTTTTTTATTATGTTGATTATTATGATAAGGAAGGAGATACCCCAGAGAATAGGTATGTGTATATAGATAATATAGCATATGAGATAGATCTCTACAGTGGCGAAGGCCATAACGGAACCTATCGATATGGGCCTAAACTGCTCAAAGTGGGAAACCACAATTTCCATTTCTCTTTTACTGATAGAGACGGTAACACCTTTAGGCTTCCTGTTGAAGGAAGTATCGCAGGACCAACTATCCCTGATCCTCCTCAGCTTTCAAATGGAAGAGTTGATCCTGATTCAGGAGGTGGCTCTACTGATTTTTATTATTATGTTGACTGTTACGATAAGGAAGGAAATAGCCCAAAGACTGCACATGTTAATATTAATAATGTTCCTTATGTAATGGATCTCTACAGCGGGAAAAGTTCTAATGGAACCTACCGTTATGGACCTAAACTGCTAAAAGCAGGAAAGCACGATTTCTACTTTTCTTTTACTGATGAGTATGGTGGTATCGTCAGGATGCCAACGGAAGGGAATTATATGGGGCCAGAGATAGCATCTGGATCTATCTATATTTATGACAGTGCTGGAGATGCTGATATTATCCTGGATGATTCCGCTACTGGGTATACCACCCCTTTTACCCTATCTCCTGTTGCTATAGGGATACACAAGGTGGCACTATTAAAAAGTGATTATGTTTCCTTCCCATCTTATGCCATGGTAAAGGTTGTAGAAGATCAGACGGTTGATACTCCTTTTATTCTCCTGTCCTGTCCTGCCATGATTGCCCTGGAGAATGATAGTGACAATCTCCATCTGTTGAGAGGCTTCAGGGATAATTTGTTGAATCAAACGAGCAGCGGTACGGAATATGTTAATCTGTATTATACACATGCTTTAGAAATGTCGTTGCTTATAATGAATGATTCTGCTTTAAAAATCAGAATGGAGAAGATACTTCATCAGTTTGTTCCCATCCTCGACTCCCTAATGAGAAAAGAGAGATCAATTCTCACATTTGAAATGAAAGAGGAGATTGAACTTTTGCTTGATGCCTTAAGAGAAAAAGGGAGCCCTTTCCTAAAATCAGCCATAAAAAGAATTAGAGCAGATTTAAAAAAAGGTGAGCTGTTTAAAGCCCTGGGATTTGAGATAGAGGGTGATAATTAATTACGTTACCATTCTTCTTCAGACTCTTCTTCAACTACCCATTTTGTATAACTGGTGCTGGGGATTTCCTGAAGGAAGCGAGAGGGTTTTAAAAGAGTGGAGGGATTGTAACTGCTGTAATCCCAGAGGGGATAGCCTAAATAGAGTTCATCTCTGGCTCGGGTAACTGCAACATAGAACAATCTCCTTTCCTCTTCTTCGCCGGCTAAGTTATTTAAACTCCTCATGGAGGGAAATCGTCCTTCGACCAGCCAGATGATAAATACAATATCCCATTCCAGTCCTTTGGCTTGGTGGATAGTAGATAGCTTTACCCTTTCATCTTCATACCCACCCCCCACTACATCCTCTGTTGCTACGCTGTTTAGAAGTGCAAGCTCGCTCAAGAAGCTTTCGGTAGAAGCATACTGTTGTGAAAAATGCATTAACTGGTTGATGTCTTCCATTCTGGATTCATAGTCAGGGTACTTGCTCTTGAGATGTTCTTCGTATTCTTCCTTCAGTATCATCTTAATCATTTCTGCTGGTGCTCTGAGCAAATCAGGGTTGTTCACGTGATTCAAGGAGGATGTAAACTTCTTCCAGTTATCTTTGGATGGCTTTGGTATGAGATTGAAAGCGCTCTCAGAGCTCATGCTTTTTAAAGGAGAAGCTGAGGATGAAAGCATATTCCAAATCTTATGTGCCGTAACATTACCAATTTTAGGCAGCAATTTGGTAAGCCTCTTCCAGGCCAATTCTTCAAAAGGGTTAACGATAACTCTAAGATAACTGGTGATGTCCTTAATGTGTGCCTGCTCAAAAAATCTCAAGCCGGATCTTATCTCAAAAGGGATGCCTCGGCGGGTCAGTTCCATTTGAAGTTCCATACTGTGGTAGTGAGCGCGGTAGAGAACAGCCATTTCATTTAGTGACTTTTCTTCATCCCTGAGCTCGAGCATTCTTTGAGCTACGAAGCTGGCCTGTTGCATCACATTGTTGAAGGGGACAAGGATAGGCTGCAAACCGCTTTTCCGAATTGCACGGAGAGTTTTTTGAAATTGATGCTGATTGTTGATGATACTGTCATTAGCCAAGTCAAGTATTTCTGGTACACTACGGTAGTTTGTCTCGAGTTTGTAGATGTGAACGTTGGGGTAACGCTTAGGAAACTCAAGGATGTTGGCATAATTCGCCCCCCGAAAACTGTAAATGCTTTGAGAATCATCTCCTACCACCATAATGTTCTGGTGTTCCTGGGATAAGAGGTCGATGATATCAGATTGGATACGGTTGGTGTCCTGGTATTCGTCAACTAAAATATATAGGAATTTTTGGGAGTAATGTTCCCTTATATGAGGATGATCATTTAACAGAGCCAGCCAGTTGAGCAAGAGGTCATCAAAATCCATGAGGTTGCTTTTTTTCTTCCGTTTATGATAGTTAAGGGAGATCTTTTTTATTTCGTCTGTGAGTTCACAAAAAAATGGATAGCGCTCAGCAATAATATCATCCACTTCCTTTGGGGTGTTAGATGAGAGACTAACGATGTCCTGTAATACACTACTCTGTGGAAATCTCTTCTCCTTGGTTTTGAATCCCAGTTCGGCAACGCAGGTGTTGAGCAGCTCTTTGGAATCCCCCTGATCTAAAATAGTGAAATTGTTATTGTAACCTAAAAGCTTGGAGTGGCTTCTCAAGGTACGATTGGCAATATGATGGAACGTACCGCCCCAAAGTTTTCTGATGTTAAGATTGATTAGCAATTCTACCCTGTGGAGCATTTCCTTTGCTGCTTTATTAGTGAAGGTAACCAGTAGAATTTTAGCAGGGTTGATACCGGATTCTATAAGTCGGGCCACACGGTAGGTGATGGTCCTCGTCTTACCGCTGCCTGCACCTGCAATAACCAAAACGGGTCCGCTTCCACTCATTACCACTTCGAGTTGTTCGGGATTTAGTTCCTGCTGGTAATTGACTTTAAACTCCTGCTGAGAAGAGAGTGTTTTGATAGTGTATTTCTGCATGGAAACTTTGCTTTCTGAGAAAAGTAATTCTTTACGCAGTTAAACCCAGAATTTGCAGTAGCCATCTACTACGGCTTGAAAATCCTTGCTGCACCGCTTGTTTCACGATTTTACTCCTTAACATATCTATGGATATGCCTTTGTCGTAAAATCGCTCCAACTACACGTTTCGCCACGGTTTTCTGCGCCTCGCTACGATATCTACTGCAAAATCTGGGTTAAATTAAGAGATGAGTTTAAAGAGAACGTCCTTGAATCCTCGTTCGTCATGTATCTTTAGCACAATTTCGAGTATGAGTATAGGTAATTTTCTAAAGACATTCTCATCCATCTTGGTGCTGTCTTTTGCTGTAGTGATGATGAAGTCAACACTTTCTAGGTGTTCACTAAGTTTTGTGGCATCTTTATAAGTGTAATAGTGGTGGTCAGGCAGTGCCCACTCCTCAACAACTGAGATGCCGAGTTGTTTTAAAAGATAAGAGAAGTAGTGCGGGTTAGCAATAGCTGAAAGAGCCAGAGCTTTTTTCCCTTTTAGATAATCCAGGTCCATTTCCTTTTTTTCTTGCAGGGTTTTAAGACATCGTATTTCATAATGTGCATAAAAAATCTTAGCATCAGGTTTTATAGAGGTTATTTTCTTTTCCACTGCTTTATCATCTTTGCTGCCAGTTCTTTTGGTAAGGAGAAATATGTGAGCTCGATTCATATGGATGAGAGGCTCTCTTAAAATACCTCTAGGCAGCAGGTGGCCATTTCCAAATCCGCAGCCAAGATCAATGAGTAGTATGTCAACATCTCTTTTCAGTTTCAAATGCTGGAACCCGTCATCCAGTATCACTATCTCAGAAGAAAAGTGTTCGGTAACATATCTACCTGTAAGCACCCTGTCTCTCCCAATGATAATAGGTACGCCAGGGAGTACTTTTGAAAGGAGAATGGGTTCGTCTCCAGCATCCAACTCATTTAAGATAATCCGTTCTCCGTCTGATACAACTGCAACCTTCTCTGAACTCTTTCCCTTATATCCACGGCTGAGCACAGCAGTTTTCATACCTTGTTTCTTAAACAGCTGTGCCAGATAGATTGCGGTTGGTGTCTTGCCTGTTCCTCCAAGAGTGATATTCCCAACACTGATTACTCGACAGGGTATGGAATAAGATTTTAGAACACCTGTTTTATAGAGGATGTGTCTGGAATGAACGAGGAAACGGTAAAAAAGGGAGATGAGGTATAGAGGGAGTAAGAGAAATCTTCTGCAGAGACTCTCTTCAGATTGTGGGGGATATAGCATTCGTTCAAAAAAGGTTCTTATCTTCATTGCCTCAAGCTCTTCATAGGAACCTTTCTATTACCTCCATTGATTTATTAATGGCACCTTGATTGAGGGCAATGACTTCAAAAGCCTTCTCTCCAAGCTTGTCCCGATCAGCATCATTTTGTAGTAACATCTCGGCTTGCGAGAGAAACTCCTCTTGGTTATCTACTTGGAAGCCGCCCCCGCTTTCCCTCAGGCATCTGGAGATTTCTGAGAAGTTATCCATATGAGGTCCAAAGATCACGGCCTTTTTGTAGGCGACGGGTTCAAGAACATTGTGACCTCCGGTTGAGACGAGACTTCCTCCCACAAAGATGATCGTCCCAATGCTGTAAAGTTTAGATAGTTCTCCGATGGTATCAAGTAAAATAATATCGTGGTGGTTTGATTTCTGGCCCATCTTAATTTTCGTTTTTTTAATGCTCCGCAACTTTTGATGAGAAAGAAGGTCTGCTACTTCGTCAAACCTTTCTGGATGTCTAGGAGCTAGCATAAGTATCAGGTCGGAATAAGTATTTTTAAGATTTTTGAAAACTTCTAAGACGATGTTCTCTTCTCCCTTGTGGGTGCTTCCGGCAATAAAAATTGCTTGGCCTTCCTTTAAGCCGAGCATGTTGTAAAGATTTTCTTTTTCCTCAGTAGTTATGGTAGGCACACATTGATCAAACTTAAGATTCCCAACGGTAGTAACACGATCCTTGTCAGCTCCGATGTTGATAATTCTCCTGGTGTCAACTTCTGTTTGCATGCAGAACACATGGATGCTATCTAAAACTTTTCTAAAGAAAAATCGCCCCCACCGGTATTTATGGTATGAATGATTTGAGATCCTGCCACTAACGACTACAGAGGGAATGTTGTTGCGTTTAAGTTCCCTTAAGATATTTGGCCAAAGCTCAGTTTCCAGGATGATAAAGAGTTTGGGTTTGATCTGCCTGATTACCCTTTTTACTATAAAAGGATAATCGAAAGGGAAATATATGATGGCATCCACTTCTCTTGCTCTAATAGTAGCGGTATAGTTGCCGGTAACGGTAACGGTGGAGAGTATAATTTTCTGTGAAGGGCAGCGTTTTTTTATTTCCTGGATGAGGGGGATGGTAGCCGTAACTTCACCAACAGACACCGCGTGTATCCAAACAGGTCTGCTTCCTGACAGCTTCAGGAGAAGATGCGGGGGCAAAAATCCCAATTTTTGAGAGAGGCCGATTCTATATTTCTTTTCCCTTAGCAAGGCAAAGAGAATGAGAGGTGATAAAAGGATGGATGTGATAGAAAGAAGAATGTTATAGATAAAATACATAAGCTTTCTCGGATTTTCTTAGATTGTAACTATTCAGCCAATTGTCATTCCTGCCTCGTATCAAGTACGGGATAAACTACAGCAGGAATCTATGTCAAGTTAAGGTGCTAATTCTGGTTTCCTGCTTTCGCAGGAACGACGTCTGGATTCCCGCCTTCGCGGGAATGACAGAAAGTGGTAATAATCAGGTCGTTCCTGTAGTGGAAAGCAGGCCTGATTGGCGAAGTTGGTCGTCTCCATGATATTGCATCGTGTAGAGTTTGTGGTATTCCCCCTTAAGTGCCAACAGCTTGCTATGGGTTCCCTCTTCCACCATCCTGCCATCAGAGAGAACGATGATTCGATCTGCTTTTTTGATGGTGGAAAGTCGGTGGGCAATAATGAAGGTAGTTCGTCCTTCCATCAGTTTTTCCAGAGCTATCTGTACCTCTCTCTCTGATTGATTGTCCAAAGAGGAAGTGGCTTCATCCAAAATAAGAATAGGAGCATTCTTGAGAAGAGCTCTAGCAATAGCAATCCTCTGTTTCTGACCACCCGAAAGCTTAACCCCTCTCTCTCCTATGATGCTATCATAACCCTCGGGATTATCTACAATAAACTCGTGAGCATAAGCTGCTTTTGCTGCTGCTATGATTTCGCGATCAGGTTTTTCCAGACTTCCGTAGGATATGTTATTTTTAATGGTGTCATTAAAAAGAATGATTTCTTGCGTTACCATGCCGAGCTGGTCTCTTAATGATTTTAACGTTACATCTCTAATATCAGTACCATCAATTAATAGGGCACCGGATGTTGCATCATAGAAACGTGGTATGAGATTGGCTAAGGTAGTTTTACCAGCGCCACTAGTCCCAACAATAGCAATGATCTCACCGACTTTTACCTTCAAATTAATATTTCTCAGGATGGGTACGTCATCATACTGAAAGCATATGTTCCTAAATTCAATCTGTTCCTTAATTACAGGAAGTTCTGTTGCATTCGGTTTGTCTACAATGTCGGCTTTAAGATCTAAGAGCTCAAATGTTCTTACCGCTGCAGCCAACCCTTCTTGTATTGTCTGATTGAGTTTATTTAACTCACGAACCGGTTTATACATCATGGCAAAGGCTGCCACAAAAGAGAAAAAATCCCCCGTAGTCATTGAACCTTTGATTACGTTATATCCGCCATAGTAGAGGATGGCAGCAGAAGCAATGCCTCCCAGCATTTCCATGGTAGGTGAAGCAAGTGCTCGAATGCGGAGTCGCTGAACCCTGATTCTAAAGAAACGGTGGTTTTCTTTCGAGAACCTGCGGTTTTCATATTGCTCCATACAAAAGGCTTTAACAATTCTGATGCCTGAGATGGTTTCAAAAATGAATTTGGAAATATCTGCCATTTTGCTCTGGCTTTTTGTGCTGAACCTCCTGCTTTTCTTTCCAAATTTCTGGATGGGGATTATAGCCCATATGATGATGAGGTAAGAAATGGTGGCAAGCCTCCAGTTTACCCAAAAGGCGTATCCCGTCAAGCCCGTGATAGTAAGGAAGTTTCTCAATAGAGAGGTGATGCTGTCAGAGACGGTGGACTGTAAAAGAGATGTATCATTGCCGAGACGAGATATTAAAACACCTGTGGGATTCTTAGTGAAGAAGGCAAGAGAAAGTGTTTGTAAGTGGTGATAAATCTTATCCCGGATGTCGGTAACCACCTTGATAGCGACATAGCCCATCCAATAAGCTTGGCCATAGTGGAATAACCCTTTTAAGAAATAAAGCAAAACAATTGCACAAGGGATGACGGTCAGCATCTTCATATTCTTCTCGGCAAAAACATCATCCATAATTTTTTTAATTATCCAGGCAAGCGAGGTATCGGCAGCTGCCAGTAAAATAGCAGAGATGACAGCAAGAACCATCCTTTTCCAGTATGGCTTAACGTATTGCAATAATCGTTTATAGAGCTTGTAAGAATCTTTTGTTGAAGCGGTAGCCATTATAGGAACCTCAATCTACGGGATATGTACAAAAATTTAGCTTAATCTTCCATTATTCATGTGTTTGATGGAAATAGATTGCAAAAAAGTCTAATTGTGTCAGTAAGTTTTTGAATTTTCGAAACGTTTAATGATGGAGCATCTTAAGGGCTATCTGAGCCGCCCGTTTCGATGCCCCAGGTTTTCCTAATTTCCTCCTGGTGGAAGAAAGTTCTTCACAGATGCTCTGATAATAAAGGGTATCTTCAAGCATGCGGGTTACCTCAGAGGTAATCCTCTCAGCATTAGCCTCATCCTGAATCAGTTCAGGAACAACCCTTTTAGCAGCAATAATATTGGCCATCCCTATGTGATCTACCTTTACCAGTTTCCTTCCTACCAGGTAGGTGAAAGGGGACATCTTGTAAAGGATGACCATTGGTGTTGATAAAAGAGCTGTTTCTAAGGTGGCCGTCCCTGAGGCAACAATTACAAGATGGGAAATATCGATGACTTCGTATATACTATTATCAACTACTGTAATTGTTAACATGATGTTTTGAATCAGTTTTATTGCTTCCTCCTTTTTTAATCCAGGAGCTACTGGCAGAATAAATTGCAGGTTTTCAAATTTCTTGCTTAGTTGCTGAGCAGCTTCTATCATAGGTGGAAGGATTCTCTTTACTTCAGTTGACCTGCTTCCCGGCAGTAGTCCAATAGTTATCTTTTGTTCATCAAGACCGAATCTTTTGATGTTTTCTGCTTTCGAATTTTTTACTTCCACTATATCCAGTAATGGATGTCCTACAAAACTAACATTAATTCCCTCTTCTTCATATAAGGAAAGCTCAAAAGGAAAAACCACAATCATTTTATTAACCAACTTGCCAATCTTCTTGATGCGGCTTTTTCTCCAGGCCCATATCTGTGGACTGATGTAGTAGAGGACAGGGATGTTATGTTTCTTGGCTGCCTTTGCCAGGCGAAGATTGAAGTCGGGGTAGTCAATTAAAATTATGAGATCAGGACGGTCATTTTTTAGTGATTTCTCAAACCACTTGAAAACGTGATAAAGATGCCCTAAATGGCTTATAACCTCTGTGATTCCCATCACGGAGAGTTTTGAGATATCAAAGATGATGTTGGCTCCTGCTTCTTCCAGTTTCTCACCACCCATGCCATAGAAATTTAAGCCTGGCTTAAGTTCTAGCATGGCTTTTACAAGATGAGAAGCATGCAAATCCCCTGAAGCTTCACCGGCGGCAATGAGAATATTTTTTGCCTTGGTTTCATCAAACAATTTTTTGAGTCTCTATCCTCAACTGTTTTGCAATCTCTAAAGCTATCTTGAGAGCCCTTCTACCGGATTCACCAGAAACGAGGGGCTCACCCTTTTGTTTAACTGCCTTAAGGAAACAACTGATTTCTTCCTCTAAAGAATCCTTAGGTTCAATCTCCAGCTTTTCACTCGCAATATAAGGTATCCTTCCTTCCTCCTCAATCTTCCTGTAAACCGAGACCTCCTGGGCTGAGAAGTCAATGGAGATATAGGCATCGTGTTGGAAGACCCTTATTTTCCTCATGGACTTATCTGATATTCGGCTGGCGGTAACATTGACCACACAGCCATTTTCAAATTCTAATCTGGCATTGGCGATATCGATCATGGAAGAAATGACTGGTATTCCCACTGCATGGATTCCTTTTACCTTAGCATTGACTAAATTGAGAATGATGTCAATGTCGTGGATCATTATATCAAGAATAACATCTACTTCAGTACCCCTTTCTTGAAAAGAGTTTAAGCGGTGGGATTCGATAAAAAGCGGATTTTTTATAACATCTCTTACTGCAAGGAAAGCCGGGTTAAAGCGTTCTAAATGCCCGATTTGTAAAATGAGACCTTTGTTATGAGCAGTGGCTATTAGATCATCGGCCTCCTTTAAAGTTGTCGTCATGGGCTTTTCCAGCAAAACATTGATATCATGTTCCAGAAGATCTTTGGCTATAGCGTGGTGTAAGGGTGTAGGAACCACCACACTTACGGCATGGGCCTGAGCATATAGATCCTTGTAATTTACAAGAGGTTTAGTATTGGTCTGACGGGCTAATTCTAATGCCCTGTCATGGTTAATATCTACAACTGCTATCAAGTCTGCTTCAGGATGATTAGCATACTTTTCTGCATGAAATCTTCCCAGATAACCACTTCCTATGACTGCAACAGGTGTTTTGTTCATCTAACGTGTGATGCCCCTTTCTGAACCCTTAATAAAACTTATGAGATGATCGACCTCGGGTGAATTTTTTATCTCACCCTGCGTTTGATCCAAAGCCTTATTTATTGTAAGACCAGACCTGAAGATAATACGATATGCTTTCTTAAGATTGCTGATTGCTTCATTTGAGAAGTTATGTCTCTTAAGGCCCACCGTATTTAACCCGAATAGTTTAGCCCTTTGCCCGTTAGCCATAGTGTATGGTGGTATGTCTTGGTTTGCCGCTGAGCTCCCACCGATAATGGAGTGGCAGCCGAGCCTGACAAACTGGTGGACCGCTACTAATCCTCCTACGATGGCATAATCTTCAATTTGGATGTGTCCTCCCAAGGTTGCTGCGTTTGCAAGGATTACATGATTGCCAATCTTGCAATCGTGAGCGACATGGCTGTAAGCCATAAATAAATTGTTATTACCAATAGTGGTTTTTCCGCCCGATTGGGAGGTTCCCCTGTTGATGGTAACAAATTCCCTGATGGTATTGTTGTTGCCCAGGATAACCCACGATTCCTCTCCCTGGTACTTTAAATCCTGAGGGATAGTACCTATCGAGGCAAATTGAAAAATTCTGCATCCTTCTCCAATCCGTGTCCAGCCGTCAATAACCACATGGGAACTGAGTTTGGTGCCTTTGTCGATTTTTACCCGGGGACCAATAATGCAGTAAGGACCTACTTCTACACTCGAATCCAGTTCCGCTTTAGGATCAATAATAGCAGTTTTATGTATCATAATTTTTTTTCTCTCCTTTAACCCAGAATTTGCAGTAGCCATCTACTGCGGCTTTAAAATCCTTGCTGCAACGCTTGTTTGTTGCTTTGAACCCCCCGTGTTTCTCACGGGGTCGCAAAGGGAAACTGTCGGCACGTGCGTGCCTCTTTTGTTTCACCCTCCGGATGAAACAAAACTACCCGTTGCACGTGTAGTTGTTTACGACACG
>RCNB010002367.1_pt1 | contig 11606 bp, 11 predicted proteins | sample 2041321 | NCBI WGS metagenome assembly RCNB01 (sample SAMN09708232, study PRJNA481090) | Marine sediment metagenome, whole genome shotgun sequencing project.
CTTGTCTGCCTGCGGCCAGAAAGAGGAGAGGCAATGACTAAATCCGGACTTAATTCTATGATCTTTTCCACATTGGCATCAATGACCGTACCTACCTTTTCCTTGTACTGTGCCCTCGGAGGTCTTTGGCAATACACCGTGTTTCCCACAATCCTATCTCCTACGCCAAGGAGATAAAGTTCCTCCGTTATGGCCGGAACCAAGGAGATTATCCTTTGCGGCGCATTGTCGGCTGCACACAGCAGCCCTCCGCGACTCTCTGTTGACTCCATGGAGGACTCAACGGCGGGAATGAAAGTGAGAAGGGAAAGCAATAAAATGTGGAGATACTTGTGGCCTTCCGAGCCGTGTCGTTTGCCATCTTTCATCCTACCCATTTCTCTTTTCTTCCAGTTTGAAATCTGCTATTCTCAGAAAATGCATGCCTTCACTTTACCCATCCACATAACTTGCAGTGTCTCGCCTTTCCTGACATGCCCGCCCCGCACCCGGGGCATGTATCTTCATCCGGCCCGGGTCGTGGAATAGGTCCAACTTCTCTCAAATAGGTTTCATAAAAGAAAACATGCTCCTTACAAAGAAAATCCACTCCGTATTTTCTCTTCTTCTCTTCATATTCTTCGTCAGAAATTCCTTCACAGATAACCTGCCGCAAACGCGTCATGCCTGAACCGACCTCCAGTGGCCGTTTGTCCTGCCAGATGAACCTTGCTGGAAGAAATGGCTCAAAGGCCTTTCTGAGAGCCCACTTTCCCCACACCTCGCCCCTGTCTTTCTTGATCTTGTCTTCCTTTCGAAGACTCAAGGCAAACTCTATGATTTCTTCATCAAGGTACGGCTGTCTTATCTCAAGGCCGAAGTGCTCCCCTATCCTGTTTGAGCTAAAAACCATGCTTTGGCTTATACTGCGTATATAAGAATCCAAATCCTCTATTTCGTGCATGTACGAATATCCCCCAAAAAGTTCATCCGCACCATCGCCAGTCATGATGGATTCAAATCCCAGCCGTTTTGCTTCTTTCATCCCGAAATAAACGGCCAGGTCATTCGGAATAGCGGGATCAAAGCTTCCCAGGATCTTAACCACTTCCCTTACAGCAGACAAGGCCTCCTCTACTCCGACCGTAACGACTGTGACATCAAAGTCAGCTACCTCTTTAAGGATTGAGATATACTGAAGATCTTCTCCGCGGCCGTCCAGGCTGACTACTATACCCATTACGTGAGACGCCAAGGAGGCTACGATTCCGGAGTCAATCCCGCCTGAGACAAGGATGGCCTCGCCTTGATTTCGCCGGACAGACCTGGCAAGTCTTTTCCTAAGTTCGGCACAGGAGTCACCCATGAAGTCAGTCATATCGTAAGGCCCTTGCTTACCCCGTGGAGCCCTTAGTATTCATAGGTGACACCAAAAAAGAGGGACCGGCCGGCCCCGGGATAAAACACCTCGTCTGCCGTTTGACCGGTTGTCTGATCTGTAAAAGAGGTGCCTAAGTAGGTGTTGAATCCAGTGTCGAACAGATTATTGGCCTGCAACGAGACGACCCAGTTGTCATGAACGCGCTGTTTTATCTTTACATCGGCAGTCCAGTAGGAATCCAATGTTATGGCAGGCTTCGTATCACTATTAGTATCGTACTTGGCAGGTCGGTCATCAACATAACGCACTACCGTTGTCATTGTAAGCCCGGAGTCAATCCCATAAGTTATTGCCCCCTTAAACCTGTGTCTGGCGGAATATCGGGCCTCTCGTCTTGCACCGTCCTTTTTCTTTTCTTCTGCGTCTGTATATGTGTAATTCAAAGATAGCGTAAAATCATATAATGGCCCCAGCTTCGTTTCAAACTCCCAGCCATCAGCTTTGTATTCGTCCACATTTAACGGTGTCCACTTATAGATCCCGAATGGTCCGATATAGTTTGGGTTTTCCGCCCAGTCTATTTTGTCATCAACATCCCACTGGAAATAGGTTGCCGCAATAAATATCTTGCCGGCCAACAGTTGCTGCTCAAGACCAACATCGCTATGCCAGCCCGTTTCGGGCTTAAGATTCGGATTTCCTCTAGTGTAGGCACCCTCCGGCCAGTAGAGATCGTTAAGAGTCGGGGCCTTAAAGTGTTTTCCATGAGTGAGCTTGATCATCGTTTCTTTCACTGGATTTAGGACCAGTCCAAAGCGGGAAAGGTCCTCTGAACCAAATGCGGAGTGATCTTCATGCCGTATGCCGGCAAGCAGTTTGGCGTACCTGTTGGGGCTGTACTGTATTTCCGTATACACCCCCTTGGTATGCACACCAGCTTCAGTTACCGAACTTGTCCCGGCAACTTCATTTCCCCTCGAATCCAGTTCGACGGATTCATTTTCCCAGTCATAGTCCTTGTAGTCTGCCCCCACCAGTATTTTTGTTCCAGCAAAGGGTTCAACGCCCACATTTGCCTCAATCCCACGCACTTCATTGGTCGTCCAGGTCTTTTCACCTGTCAGACTACCCAAGAAATCAAAATATCGATTCTTGTTAAAATTCTCCATCTTGGTGGAGTCGGCCTTTACATCAATTGCCAGCCAGTCCGACGGCTTACTTCTAACATTAAGCACCAGATGGGAGTCTTCGTCGCTACCACGATCCAACAGGCTAGCTGAATCATTGTTATAGATTTCCTCCCCGTTAACATAATAGGCCTGCATTCCTTCCGGTGGCTTCACCCCAGGAATGCCATATTCCCGGTCAACATAATCTCCGTATAGGCTTATATCCAACACATCTTCCTTGTCTAGCAGTAGATTTAGTGAGACATCGTTGTGCGTAAGATCACTGTTGTCGCGAAACCCATCGGTCTCTCGACGGCTTGCAGTTAAATAATAGCCGATGTCACCGGAAACGAACATCCCTTGCTCTGCCGATAAACGGTAGGTATCTTGTGAACCATAGCCGGTAGCAAACCTAAGGTCTTGTCTACCTCGTTTTGGACTTTTGGTTGTGATGTTGATCGTTCCCGCCATTGCACCTGACCCGTAAAGAACTGAACCAGGCCCCTTGACCACCTCTATCCGCTCAATGTTGTTGAGAGGTATTTTCCCGGTATCAGTAGTGCCGAGGGAAGGGGAACCAACAAGAATGCCATTTACAAGAACTTGTGTTGCATCTCCACGCATGCCTCTTATATGGATTGCTGCCGTAGCCCCCCCATAATTACCTCGTGTCCTCCAATCAACGCCAGGTTCATTTGCTAGAAGTTCGCCGAGACTTCTGGCCGGGGACTCTTGAATATCCATCTCCTCTTTGACGACGACAGCGTTGGGGACATCTCTACGCTTCTCCATGGTCTTAGTGGCAGTGACCACAACTTCATCCATAACCGGAGTTCCTCCTGGCAAAGCTCTAGCTGAAGTAGGAAACGCAAACATCATCGACATCGACAGGCCAAACGATAGATAACAGACACCAAAGAACCGCAACATCATAGTTTTAAACATTTTCTCCTCCTTTCTTCCCTCGAAGAATGAATTGAGTTTCTTGGCCTCATCCAGGTTTCCTGGCTTACGATCTTTCTACTCGCCGCGCCTTCCCAGCCCATGTCTGATGAACCAGTGGCAACTTGCGGCTTTCGTCCCGATCACAGTCGCGGGGCGGCAGGAGTATTTCACTCCTTTCCCTTGAGATGAAACCAAACAAAAAAAATCCCCAGACCAATTGTACAGCCTGGGGATTTCCCTTTTTTATCCTCAAACTATCCTTGTGTCTATAACCCTGCACGCGGGGATATAAGGCACGCATTTCGTGTGGCAGGTATTCTGGCTCCCCCGCCCTTTTAACGGCCTTCCCAACCTCTTTTTGAGATCAGTGGCACGAGATGTTAAAAGAGTTCCCTTTTCTATTCGAAAAGGGCGGGGTTACAGCGGCGGGCCCGCTCTCGATTTCAACGAGATTCCCTATTAAACCCAAAAGGTCACCACGAGTCCTTCCTTATGTTAAAGCACCTTCCGATGTCAAGGGGAAAATGGTCAAGAAACTCTCGATCCTGCGGCAGAAAGTTGATAAAGAAGCGAGTATGTGCTATTTGGCCAATATGATAAGACAGTCAGGAATTGATGTATCAATAAGGCTAAACTCGAGGATTAGAAAAGGTAGCCCTTTTTCTCTTTTGCTCGTTTTTGGATTTATCTTTTTGGTACTGGAACCGGCGTACGTACAACCGGCCGGTTTTTGTGGTCAGCGACTTAAGGTCTTTGTCAGCATCCTGCCGCAGGCTTGTTTTGTAGAACATATTGGCAAAGATCGCCTTGATGTCTCGGTCATGGTGCGTCCCGGACATAGCCCCGCGACTTATGAGCCGACCCCTAGGCAAATGACTGAGCTAAGCAAAGCAAGGCTTTATTTTGGTATAGGTGTTCCTTTCGAAGAGACCTGGATAAAACGCATCGCAAATGCAAACCCTAATATGAAGATAATTGATACACGACACGGCGTTAGTCTTTTGCCTATGAAAAGGCATCCTTATCATGGCAAAAAGCGCCACTATGACCAGACACGAATGGATCCACATGTCTGGTTAAGCTTGAAGGCAACAAAGATCCAGGCGCAAAACATCCACAAAGCTTTGGTTGCCGAAGACCCTGATAATAGGCTTTACTATACCGATAACTTGGAAACTTTTCTCCACAATTTGGACAGACTAGATACAAGAATCAGCAACATCCTCAAAGATCTTAAAACGCGTAAAATCATCGTATTTCATCCTGCATGGGGATACTTTTGCCATGATTATAACCTTGAGCAGATACCCATTGAGCTGGAAGGGAAAAGGCCGAGCGCCAAGACCATGGCTCATCTTGTGGAAGAAGCCAAATCCGAGGGAATAAAGGTAATCTTCGTGCAGCAACAGTTTACCACTCGTAGTGCACAAGTAGTAGCCAATGCCATTGGCGGCAAGGTAGTCCAACTTGATCCCTTGGCTAGAGACTACCTGAAGAACATGAAAAAGATCGCCGACACGTTTGCCGGGATAATGAAATGACAAATCCCAAGATAGTCATTGAACCCAAGATAGTCATTGAAATTGATAGCCTCAATTTCGCCTATGATGGAATCCCGGCCCTTGAAGATGTCTCATTTTCTGTCCCTGAAGGCGATTTTCTAGGTGTAGTTGGCCCCAACGGAAGCGGAAAAACAACACTTTTAAAGATCATTCTGGGCCTGCTTCAACCCTCAAAAGGCAAAGTGCGAGTCTTTGGACAAGTCCCAGCGAACATCCGCCATCTCATTGGCTACGTTCCTCAGCACACGGAACTGGACCCAAGCTTTCCCATCAGCGTGATGGACGTAGTTCTCATAGGGCGTCTACGCAGCGCCCCTTTCTTTGGCAGATATCGCAAGCAAGATAGACAAATGGCAACGGAAGCCATGAAAGAAGTGAAAATTGACGACCTTGCCAACCGTCGCTTTGGAACATTGTCCGGTGGCCAAAAACAACGGGTTCTTATAGCCAGGGCCTTAGTTGGAAGACCTGAACTCCTACTTCTTGACGAGCCGACGGCAAGTGTGGACGGAAGGGTCGAACAGGATGTCTACGAACTGTTAAAGAGATTAAATGAGAAGGCAACAATAATTCTCGTCTCTCATGACTTGGGTTTTATCTCCACCTATGTGCGTCACGTTGCTTGTGTGAACAGACACCTGACATGTAACCCGACTGAAGACATTACCGGGGAGGTTATAGAAGCCTGCTACAGGGGTCCGGTTCATATGTTAAAACACAAATGCCAATTATGATGTTTGAATTCTTCGAAGTACTGAAAGACCAGACATTTTTACAAAACGCCGTCATAGCAGGTCTTTTGGCCAGCGTGGCCTGCGGCGTGATGGGCACTTATGTTGTTGTCAGGCGTATAGTTTTTATAAGCGGTGGCATTTCTCATGCAGTCCTCGGAGGTATGGGAATTGCTTATTACTACAGCTACAACCCACTCCACGGGGCAGTGATAGCTGCTCTTATAGCAGCGCTGGTGATTGGGTTTGTGAGCCTGCGTTATCACCAGCATGAAGACACTATTATCGGCGCTATCTGGTCCATCGGTATGGCCATAGGTATTTTGTTTATCTATAAGACACCTGGATATAATGTAGACCTGATGAGTTACCTGTTCGGCAATATCTTGATGGTGGGAACACAAAGATTACAAATCCTGGGTTTTCTCGATATCATTATTGTCGTTTCCGTCATTCTTTTCTACAAACGCTTCCTGGCAGTGTGCTTTGACGAAGAATACAGTCAGCTTCAGGGCATTGGGGTTTTAGGCACCTATCTGTTGCTCCTGTGTCTCATAGCCCTGACTGTGGTCATACTTATTCAAGTGGTAGGCCTCATATTGGTAATAGCGTTACTTACGCTGCCTGCAGCCACAGCCCGACACTATACCAGCAGTTTGGGCCAAATGATGATCCTGGCCTCTATTCTCGGGGCGGTTTTTACCACTTCAGGACTCATTGTCTCCTATGGACTAGACCTGCCGGCAGGGGCCACCATTATAGTCATTGCAGGAATCGTCTATCTGCTGGCTACCTCCCTTAAGGGTCTCGCAGCTAGGTTCCACACTTGAGATGAAGGCAAAAACCTCAAAAAAAAACGAGCTTGAAGTATTTCGGGAGCTGATTCGAAAAAAAGGCCTTCGAAATACACCCGAGCGTGAAGCAATCATCAAGGAGATCTTTTCAACACATGACCATTTTGATGTAGATGAACTCTATTTACGCTTGAAAGACAAGCCAAGAAAGATCTCCAGGTCCTCTATCTATCGGGTAATTCCCTACTTGTTGGAAGCTGGTCTCATTCAGGAGGCCTATTTTGAAGATGGCCATATTCATTACGAACACATCTATGGTCACGAACATCACTGCCATCTTCGATGTCAAAGGTGCGGCAAAACCATCGAATTTCAAGAAAGCTCTATCCTCAGGCTGGAAGAAAAACTAGCTGACAGGTACGATTTCTCTGTTCGGGGGCACAGGCTTGAAGTCTTTGGTTATTGTCTCGAGTGCAAAGCGAAGGACTGATCATTTTCAGCGATCAAGAGCGGGCTCTTACCCCAAGCCAACAACCTTGCCGCCCTGATATATAATGAAGGCGACTATCCATGCCAGCACAGTACTGTAGCTTATACTAAAGAAGGCCCATTTCCACGAATTTGTCTCTCGTTTGATCATTGCCACTGTTGCAAGGCAGGGGACATAAATCAGGACAAAAACCATCATGGCAAATGCTGAAAGAGGAGTCATGCCAGACTGCCTGAGGGCAGAACTTAAGGCCTCGCTTTTTTTGCCCTCTGCACTCCCCACAGAGTATAAAACGCCCATAGTGCTTACTACGATCTCTTTTGCCACAAAACCAGACAGAACCGCCACACTGCCACGCCAGTCCATACCAATCGGGGAAACGATAGGGGCGAATATCTTTCCCAGTCGACCCATATAAGATTTTTCTACCTTCTCCCTGCCCATCTGTATTTGCAACTCCGAAACCTTGCGGTTCCTTGCTGCTAATAGCTCTTTTCGAGATTCATCTTGTGCTCCACCTATCAAGGCCTCATATCGCGCATTGAGCACTGCTATCTGCGCCTCATAATCGACCGAATACTCGATGGTTCTCGGAAAGCTACCCAAAAACCACACCACAACAGAACCGACCAGAATCACCCCGCCCATCTTCCTTAGAAAGGTCTTGCCTCGATCCCACATATGAATCGTAACGCCCTTTAGCATGGGAAGCCTATAAGGAGGAAGTTCCATCACAAAGGGTGCAACCTCTCCCCTGAGCAAGGTCGATCGAAACAAGCGGCCCATTACAATAGCTAATACGATTCCTAAAACATAGATAGAGAAAATGACATTTCCGGCCCTAACCCCAAAAAAGGTTCCGGCCAGCAAGATATAAACAGGAAGTCGTGCAGAGCACGACATAAGCGGATTGATAAGAATAGTCAGTATGCGGTCTTTTTCGCTTTCCAAAGTCCTTGTAGCCATTATTGCCGGCACATTGCAACCAAAACCCATAAGCATGGGGATAAACGACTTTCCGTGAAGTCCTATCAGGTGCATTACCTTGTCCATAAGGAATGCCGCACGAGCCATGTATCCAGTATCTTCAAAAATGGCAATGCAAAAGAAAAGAATAAGGATATTCGGGAAAAATATAATGACACTTCCCACACCAGCTATAATACCATCAACTATGAGGTCGTTTAGAATACCCGCCGGCAACCACATCCCGGCCAGCCTGCCCAGCCACCCCACGCCAGCATCGATCCATTCCATGGGATAGGCGCCTAATGTAAAAGTAAGCTGAAACATGGCCCATATAAAAAAAATAAAAACAGGAAGGCCAAGCAATCGATTTGTCAGTATCTGATCAATTTGCCGGGACATGTCTACCCTGTGCTCTGATACTGTTTTTAAGACCACTTTGACAATTCCGGCAACGAAGCCATACCTGTAATCCGTCATTACGATTTCAGGTTCATCATAAAAAAACTCACGAAGCTTGTCACGTTTCAGCTCTGCCTCCTTGAGTATAGCTTCTACGTGTGGACTGTTAAGCTCGCTTACTCGTTCCTTTATAATCCTGTCATCTTCCAAAAGCTTTATAGCAATCCAACGAATGTCGTAATCAAGCTTCCCGGCGATTTTCTCCCCTATTGCCCCGGACAACTCCTCAATGCTTTTTTCAATATCCTTGCCATAGTGGACCCTGCGCGTGTGAGGTATTTTTATATCGGATTCGGCTATCGAAATGATGGTCTCTAAGAGCTGTCGAGTTCCCTTGTTTGCATTGCCGACTGTAAATACCACAGGAATATCGAGAAGTTCAGAAAGTTTTTCTCCGTCGATCTTGACACCACGCTGTTCAACCATGTCAGCCATATTGAGAACAAAGATCACTTTCGTATCTAGTTCCCGAAGCTGTGTGGCAAGGTAGAGGTTACGTTCAAGATTGGATGCATCAATAACATCCACCACTACGTCAGGTCTTTCATTCAGGATAAAATCTCGCGCTACAATCTCCTCAATAGTATAAGCAGAAAGGCTATAGGTGCCGGGGAGGTCTACAATGGTAAGTTTGTAACCATTAGTGGTAAGATGCCCCTCCTTTTTTTCTACAGTAACCCCAGGCCAGTTTCCTGTCTTTTGACGACTGCCGGTCAGATTGCTAAAGATAGTGCTTTTCCCGGAGTTGGGGTTTCCGGCAAGGGCTACTGTTATAGATTTCTCGGCCATGTATTACCTGAATCCTGCATGAAAATTAATGAGAATTTAAGATTATATTTAATAACAGCAGGTTAAGCAAGCCAGAGCAGTAAACCAAAATATCTGTCAGGCAAAAAGGATGAGAATCATTTTATCTCATTAATTTTCACCCTGCGGGCGAGCCGGAGGCTTCCATCTGCTGCGTTATTAAGGGCTCGCAATAGTTCACTATAGCTTCGCCCTTAAGTGTCTTGCATATGAAAGCCTCCGACTCGTGCAAAATCCAGCTATTAAATGCCATCACTTGATAGATTTTCAACTTCCACACGAGCTGCTTCTTCCACACGGAGAGAAACATGATAGCCCTTGAGTATAAGCTCGATAGGGTCCCTGAGTGGCGCATATTTTTCGACATGGATCTCGGTCCCACGCAAGAAACCCATCTCTAGGAGACGCCTTCGAAAAGGCCCGTTTCCTCCAACACATACTATCGTGGCTGTTTGACCTTGCTTTAATTCACTGAGGTTCACGTCAAATCCTTTCGACGACCATTTGGTCTGACCATAATCTTTCCCGCAACACCACGGCCCATGGCCAGGCGAGTATTGTTTACCGCCACGACTAGCTGACCTGCCCCCCTGTTTGTTATAACCTCTACCATGTCTCCCCTGCGCAGCCCAAGAGTAGCCAGTCGAAGCTGTGCCCCTGAACCTCCCATGAATTCTTCTATAAAGCCCAGTTCTCCTTCTTGGGCATATGACAGCGGCATTAGGCGAACCCCATCCTTGAGACAATCTGTGCAGAGGCCATATATCTCCATCTTGTGCTGCAGGACATGAAAGCCGTGCTGGGCGGCAATATCTAATTGCATATTTTCCATTTGCTGGTTTGTAAACTCAACAATCTTGTTGCACTTTGTGCAAACAAGATGATCGTGATGCACTCCCAAATGTTTATGCTCATAAAGCGTAGGCCGACCCTTGAACTCTTTCTTTGAGGCAAATCCGTAGCGATGCAAAAGATTGATGGTCTTTTTGACAAAATCGGGTTCGAAATCGTATCCGTTTTTTTTCAGCAATCCCATTAGCTGTTGAAAGCTCACATGACTTTCAGCGCCAAGAAAGACCTCTAGGATGCTCATACGATCTTCAATATGGTCGATCCCCTCTTTTTCGAAAAGACGGAAGAATTGTTTCTTTTCCTGCTGATGAACAGACTCCATGAGAATGGACCTCTTATTGCATTTAATTATCAATAAGAATAATGCAAGGCAAGGGGGTTGTCAAGGACAACGCACTTTTAAAGATGCATTCAGGACAAGTTTCTCTAGCTTTTGGTATGACCGGGTAGTGTTACAGTAGAACAAGTACCAGATGAACATTGTCTTGATTGGACTTGCGGTTTCGTTTGTTCTCCTTTGCCGGAACCCATTGCAAAATTTGCAGAACTTATCACGCGTTCAAACTTCTCAGCTCCACAATGGGGGCACCTCATTTCTACGTCATCCCCGCCGCTCAGCACGAGGATTTCAAAAATATCATTGCACTTTAGGCAACGGAATTCGTACAAGGGCATAATTATTTTCCCCTTTCGGACTCAGATATTGTAAGATTCAACCAATTTGATAGCGTAACAAAGTTGACAGGCACTTGCAATTATTTATCAACTCAATACCCCAAACGTATGAGTGCAACTACGAATTGGCATGTTATTGTCGTTGGCGATAACAACACTTCCTTGTATCTTTTCAATGATCTATGACAAGCTCACGAACCGAGTGCCATTTCCGACCTTATAGCTTCTCTGATTGTCCAGACCGACACACTTGAGCCTTCCGGCCTGATCTTTACCTTACCGCAAAAAGAAAACTTTTCAACATACACCCTCAAGCCCCCTCTCAGCGGAAATACAAGTGGACTAGAAGCTATAAACCGTTCAAACTCTTGCTCATCTCCAAAGCCTGCCCAAAATATAGCACGATCCAAGAGTTCTTCTTCAATAGCGGCTATATATCCTGTTTCTGTAACATACCAGTTAGATGTTAGGTGATCTTCAATTCCTGCAGAAGACACTCCAGTACTTAAAAATCCTGAAACAGCCGCCAGATATTCACCACTGCTATAATGAGGCCCACGTGCCTCAGTAATTCCGCAGCTCAATATCATCAAAATCACCAGAACCGAACCAATTAATATCGTTCTTTTCATCTCTTCTCTCCCTTCCGCAGCCACCGAACCTTGATGAACTCGTAAAAAGTCTGATTTAGACGGTTTTGTAAGAAGTTCAAATTCAAGGCGTGCAAATTTTGTAATCATGAGGCGTACTTATCGTACGTTGAATGATTGCGAAATGCAGCACAACGCAGAAG
>RCNB010002368.1_pt1 | contig 11605 bp, 1 predicted proteins | sample 2041321 | NCBI WGS metagenome assembly RCNB01 (sample SAMN09708232, study PRJNA481090) | Marine sediment metagenome, whole genome shotgun sequencing project.
TGCTGACGCAAGAGCTGAATTTGAAGATTTTAAGATAGAAAATCCAGCTGATCCTAATAATGAAGCACATTCTCCATTCTGGTTTAATTGCGATCCTGAAGATTTCAGTTTCAATGATGAAAATGATCCGGTAAGACAAATATTTAGACCATCTTCATTCAAAACTACACCGAAATCAATTATTTACTTAGATGATGGTCGAAAATGTGTACAATTAATGAGTTCAAAAATCATTAAAACTCAAAATGGTGAACTAGTAACACAAATTATTCCATCAGGTATGTGGTTTGATATAAATAAATTAAATGATGGTAAATATCGTTTTACATTAACACATGAAATCGGGAATCCATGTGGAACAAATTCAATACCTTTGAGTTTAATTGATAATATCGAAGATGGTTTCCCAGACGAGTCATTAGTTTGGTTATTTGTTAGGAATGGACCATTTTATTCTCCGATGTTTATTGATAGTAGAAATCACATAGCCAATATTGAATATAATATTGATGATGCACTAGGTGAAAATCTAATATCTGATTTAGATAGAAAGGATGGCATTAATTGGGTAACATTAACAATTGATGGTATTGTTGGTCAAGAAGTCCCAATTCCAAATGGTGAAAAATACGATGAATTTTTAACAAAAGATAAAACTGAATGGACTTCTAGCGAATTAATGAAATATTTGCCATATACAGATGAGAATGGTATTTTCATTAAACAATTTGATAATAAACCAACTTTAATGTACTATATTCTAACAAATCATTATCGAAGTAGTGAAAATATGCTAATTCCTTTGGAGTCATTTATTTTAGATTATGTTTCCAACTTTAGAAAAAATGAATATGGTGGTCAAAGTTACTTCATAAAAGAAGAGTCTTTAGAAATTGAACATGAAACTCTTGCAGAATCAATTTCAGTTGAACTTTTTGTATCACGTGTTACTGGTAGTATTTATAATCCCGAATTTCTTGCAAGAAAAATAATACCTTCTATTGAACATTTCTTATTATCTCAAAGAATGAAATTTTATAGGATTTTAGCTTCAGGTGTTTATGAAACATATGTTGATACAAATAGACTAGATACGATTGACAGTATGATTATTAATTTTAGGAATTTATTAAAAATTGTACTAGGAGTTTCAGATAATGATTTACTTGATGCGTTTCAAGATTCAAGTGCTTTAATTAGAATTTTTACCGCAGATCGAGGTGATTTTGATTCTTATAATGATGCAATAAAAATATTTCAAATCTTAGATGGAAGAAGTAATGAAGGTTTAGATTTGAGAAGAAAAATTAGAAACTTAATTGTTGGTGGTTTAGAGGATAACAATGATGTAATCAATAAAAAGACATTCGATGAAACCATAGATAAGCTTTGCGAACAAACATATGAAGATACATATAATCAATTTATTGCAATTTCTGAATCAATTCTCTCTAAATCATTGTTTTCATCTGGAAAAACAGGTCAAACTTTTCCAATGTTTTCTGATATTACTAAAGGTTTAGTTCATGCATTCTTTTTATTACAAGGTCAGAACCCAACTGATTTGGATGAAAATGGACTTAATCATAATAAGTTCAAGAAGACAAGAATATACAATGGTATTGCTGATCCATTCCTTGCTAAAACTGAAGCATTAATGAGTGAATTAATATTCACAAGTGGTAGTAATGATTGGAGAGAGAATCGAATAAAAAATCAATTACAAGAACTAGGTTATGAAGATTTTCCCTCTGATTTTTCAATAGAGCATTTTGTAAAAGTTCTAATTAAATTACAAACAATGGGTTTGGGAGGTACTACACAAAATATCAATATTAATCCAGAAAATGATGAATATACTGGTTATAATGCAAATGCTGAGCGAGGAACATTCGATTTAGTTATTTCTATGTTCTTGAATTTAATGATGAATAGTGGATTTAATCCAAACGCTAATCCGGATGAATGGATGAATTACTTATACATTTTTGAGCCTTTATTAAAAGCAACTCAAAATTATTTGGCACCGTTTAGATTTAAGTATAATCCTAACCAAAATGTAATGTCACCTAATATTTTAAGTGGGTTTACTTCTGACTTATTTCTTTTACAAGGAACAACTCCACAAGACTTTATATACACAATTTTTGATCTTAAACCAGTTAGTTTAACATCATCCTATAGTGAATATCTTACAAAATCTGAATTAAGTAATCCTAAATACATTAGTTCTACCTATTCGGATTTGCTTTTAGATCATTTGATTAATTTTTATGGAATAAATAATAGAATACAATATGCTAAGAGTACTATGAGTGAAAAAAATATCATACTAAAATTCTCTTTTAATGGTGAGACACATAAATTTGAGCTTAAATATAATATGCTAAGTACAATTCAACAAATTTCTAATATAGTCAATCTAATAAAAAATCATCCTGATTATATTGCTAATAGTAATCATCAGCAATTGCTTAATGATATCTATTCTGGTGCAATCTATACTAAATATGATATACCATATTTCTTCCCTGATATAGAGAATCTACATTCAGATTATTTGGAATTTAATGCTTTATTCAAAGAATATGAAGCTGACTTAAAACAAAGAGGTTATCAATTACCATTTACAGCACAAACTGTTAAAAAATACCTTGATACAATTGATGGTCACTTAATTGGTCAGTACGATTATGAAAACTTGCTCTCTATTTTCAAAATAGATGGATTTGTGAGACACCAATTATGTGCTAAAGATCTTAACTGGGATAATCAATTATACAATAACTACATTAATCAAATTGGTCCATTTGAAAAGAAAATAAATTCCCAAACTGGTGAAGAAGTTTTAGTACAATCTCAAACTGTTTTAGATAGACTTGAACGCATATACTTTAATCCTGATACAGGAACCTTATTCTTTTACAAGAAAGTAAAAGAACAAAATGGTAAATTCTCTAGTTTACTTAGAGAAGTAGATCCAGAAGATATTCCTGAAGTAATTAATCGGATGATTAAAGAACTTCCAAATGGGAAAACAGTAATTGATTTAGGAATAATTTCTACAAATAAAGCCTATATTCCTAATGGCAATAAGAATTGGTATTATACACTTCTGGAAACATTAAATGAATACAATGAACTTATCGATAAAGGTGAATTTAATGAAGATGATGCAAGTTATCAGATTTTACTTGGTCAAGCTCGAGATTTTGTTAGAAAAACAGCCGGGGAAAAATATGCAGAATTTAATGAGGAATCCAATGGTGATACATTATATCTTTTACAATTACTTGCTAGAGAAGCTGATTCTTGGTATCGTGAAGTAAGTGTATTTTCTTCATTATATGATACAGATGGAACTGAAAATGAAAAAATAACAAACTCATTAAGACTTGCTTTAAGAACTACTGCTGATAGTGACGAGATTAGCTTATGGAAGCATTTGAATAGAGAATTAGGTAGGAGTGATGATTCTGAATTAATTCCAGCAGATGTTTGGAGTTCCGAAAAATCCAGTATTGTCGTAAATCCTTCTGCTGAATATCAAAGATTAAAATTGCTTGAAGTAGGATCAAGACAATTTAATGAGAAGCTCAGATTGTTTAGTTTAGGATTCATTCATTTGAATGATATGCCTGCAACTCTAGGAAATTCTATAGCTGAATTTGCTTTTACAAATCAAATCTACTTAGGATTTTCAAAAGAATTACTTGGTGATTCATTTCAAGGATTATTCTTAGAAATTGATTCCATTTTAAACAAACCTGAGTATAATAAAGATTCTAAAATTGAAAATATTCAGAATATATTCTCTGATTATGATTTGATGTTTAATCTTATTGGTTTATCTGGAGTTAAAGAAATTGATCAACATAAACAATCAATGTTCTTAATTGTTATTGCTCAAAGATTTAGGCAATTAACAGGTATGGATGTTTTTGGTGTCGGGAGTATGCTTGGTGAAACAATACCTGATATCGATGATAGAAAAGCAATAAAGAATTTATTTGGTCAACTAGCAAATAATATTGCTGGAAATGATAAATTAACAACCGAACAAAAAATGGAAAGGATAAAAAATCTTCAAGGTGAAGTAAATAAAAAGCTGCGGTACAAAATAAAGCCACGTATTTCTGCAATGGCTAATTTTCTGCTTAAATCAAGTAAATCTACACCAGGTAAATTACTTGAATCATTAACATCCTCTGCTTTCAGTATACCAAATCAAGCAGTTATGCAAATGAAAACAGGGGTTACAATGGATATTGGAACTGCTGAAATGCTTTTGAAAGAATCCAAAGGATATGATATTTATCTCAATCCATTACAATCTGGGAAAGGTGGTCCTGTCTCTGATTTAGCTGAAATAAATGGTGTAAATACTTTTGTTTCGACTTTAGCTGTTTTCGCATTTATGACTGATTATCTAGAAATTCCATTAAAATGCAAGAGAATTGAAATTGATATTTTTGAGTACATAAATACCTTCTTTGTCGGAATGCAATTTGGCATTGCATTAATAACTAAAAATCCTAATTGTATGGTTGATTTATCTGATCCCATTCAATTTAAAACCTTCATTGTAGATCAAATTTTACCTTTAGATCCTGAAATGGATGAAGATCAATATGAACGAAGACAAAAAACAAGGCATTTCTTATTACGTGCACCAATAGATGTTCTCATCAAAACTGCTATGATTTTCCTAGGTGGTGTACTTATGATGTTTTCCGCTTTCGTAATGAATGAGTATACTGCTACATTAGGTATGTCAATGTTTCAAGTATTATTGTCAACAATTACATCAATATTAGCTACTACTTTCTTATCAACTGGATTTGCTTTAATTGGGAAGTCTATAGTTTATTCTGGAGATCTAAAACCTGGAAAAGATGGTTGGACGACATATATGGAAGGACAAGGTTTAGGTAATGCTTGGGGTTGGATAACTCAACCTGGAAAAACCTTTGTTTCCCACATCAATGCTTTTGGTAAAGGTTTAAGGTATTTCCAAGCTACAGGACTATGGTATAATCCGCTAAAAGATTTGGATAACGATGGTTTGATGGATAAACACGAGTTAAGTATGAGCATTTGGAATGGTTACGAACAAAAACATATTATAAGAAACTTGGATTGGGCAAATCCTGATTGTGACTTGGATGGTATCCCTGATGGAGTAGAAGCTCTAGGCTTATTCTATAATGGAACCCATTGGTCAGAAAATAGTAATGATATTGATAATGCTGAAGAATACATTTCTTCTGACCCAATGTCTTGGGATTCTGATAAAGATGGTTTAAACGATATGGAAGAACATATTCTAAACACTCATCCCGGTTTAAATGATACAGATTCTGATGGTATCATTGATGGCGATGAAGTTAATCTTTATAGAACAAATCCAAATTCAATAGATTCAGATAGTGACGGTATTTTCGATTTTGATGAAATTAATGGAACAAACACCGATATTTACAATGAATATGACGATTACATAACAGATCCAGCTAATCCTGATTCTGATGGAGATTTAATCTATGATAATTACGAAATCTTTGGCATCGAAGTTTCTTATCATGGTTCAGAATTTCCATGGGTTAATCTTGTAGATGGTCACTACTTTGTTTTTACAGATCCAACAAACTACGATTCTGACGGAGATGGACTTTCGGACTTTACAGAAGTTGGGTTAACTTTAACAAACCCTAGGAGGGTTGATACTGATTTGGATGGTATGGGTGATTTCTATGAGTGTATGAATTGGAATGGTACTGATGGCTTAAATCCACGTATACCTGATGATTTACAAGATGCAGATCAAGATGGGTTATTGAATATGGCCGAATATCAATCTGGAACATATGCTTGGTCTATTGATACATCCTTTAGTATAGATTTTGACCACGATGGTTTAGTTGATGGTATAGATTGGAATGCTACGATTTGTGATATAGATAGAGATGGTTTACCTGATGGATATGAATTCTATGACATTTATAATGGTACATTGATTGACCCTGAAACAGCGGATGCAGACGAAGATGGTATACCTAACTATCTCGATGATGATTCAGACAACGATGGATTGACAGATGGGTTAGAATATCAATTCGGTTCATCACAAAATGTTGTGGATTCTGATATGGATGGTATCGATGATTACGATGAAGTCTATGGACGATTCGGATACAATACAAATCCTTGTTCTAGTGACACCGACCAAGATGGTTTATCAGATTATTCAGAGATATTTGGTTACACATATACACATCGAAATGGTACGGACATTACGGTATTCACAAGTCCGATTAATTCAGATATGGATTATGATGGTATACCTGATGGAACAGAAACAATGTATCCATACCGATTTGACCCAACAGACGCAACAGATGGTTTTGCTGATTATGATAATGATTTTGCTACTAACGCTGTAGAAATCATGAATTATGAAAGTAATCCATACGATTGGGACACAGACAACGATGGACTACCAGACGGTTGGGAAGAAGAATACGGTTTGAATTGTTTATATGCAGACTTCGATATTTGGGCTTTCAGTGAATCAAGTAACATCTCATATATTGTTAATCCTGGTAGTGGAATGATTCGTTACGGTGCAACCGGTGATTATGATTCGGATGGATTATCCAATCTCTTTGAATACACTAATGGAATGAAGCCTAACAACCTAGACAGCGAAGACGATGGCTTACCAGATATTTGGGAAGTCACTTGGGGAACGAATCCTATTCTTGATGACGCTTTAGCTGACTATGATAATGATGGCTACTATATTGGTGAAAGCTATCGTGAATTCTCTAACCTAAATGAATTCCATGCAGGAACAGATCCGTATAGTACGGATTCTGATGGTGATTTGTTACTAGATGGGTTCGAGTATTATTATGGTCTTGATCCTAAGTGTGCTGTTGGGAACGATGGAACTTATGGAGATTATGATGATGACCATGTGATAAATCTCTGGGAACAAGAAATACATACGAATCCAAATGATGCAGTCCTCGTTGATTTGGATGGAGACTTTATCTGGGATGATTGGGAAATCTATTACTTCTCAGATATTTGGAGCTATAACATGGATGCTGACGTCGATACAGATGGCTTATCCAATGGTATTGAATGGTTGTATTACTGTAATCCTCTAACAGACGATACCGATGCAGACGCAATTACTGACTACGATGAAATCTATGTTTACGGTACCGATCCAACTGGTGACGACACTGATTTCGATGGCTTAAGCGATGGTCTTGAAATCGACTTTTACGGAACAAACGCTGTTAACAATACTGATAGTGATTTTGATGGTATATCCGACGGTGACGAACATCATATCTATGGTACTCATCCCGGAGACCCAGACTCTGACAATGATTTGATACATGATTTTGAGGAAGTGAATCTTGGATTTGATAACTTCATAACTGATCCAAACTCACCAGATACAGACCAAGATACCATGTATGACAAATGGGAAATTGACAATAATTTCGATCCAACGGATGCAGCAGATGCAAATTATGATTCAGATTCTGATGGATTGATCAATGCCTTAGAATTCGTTGCTGGTTCTGACCCACATGTTTACGATAGTGATTTAGATGCAATACCTGATGGTTGGGAATATCATAATGGTTTAGACCCTATGGATGAAACCGATGCTTTAGCTGATCCAGACGATGATGGTTCGATTAATTATGTGGAATATTCTCATGGGACAGATCCACATATACCTGACTGTGATTACGATGGTCTCAAAGATAGCGAAGAAATCTACTGGGAAACAGACCCATGGAATAGTGATTGTGATAATGATGATTTGACAGATTCACAAGAAGTGTTAACATATAACTCAGATCCTTGGTTGAACGACACAGATGCAGATAATCTCAGCGACTACGATGAAGTTATGGGAACTTTTGGCTATGTATCCGATCCCACTATGGATGATTCCGACGGGGATACTTTACTTGATTACGATGAATTATTCATACATGGTACAGACCCCTCAGATGTGGATACTGATTCCGAAGGGTTGAATGATTACAATGAAATCTTTGTTCACTCAACTAATCCACTTAAAGCAGATACAGACAACGATGGGTTGGATGATAGCGAAGAAGTCTATTACGGTAATGATGGTTTGATTACCGATCCATTAGATACTTTTGATCCAAATGATGAAGTTGATAATATAGAAGCAGTTACTCAAACATCTCTGACATCATTACTTGTTTACTGGAATGGTTTGTACGGTGTTTCTCAATACGAAGTCAAGTATCGCACGGGCACAGATGATTGGTCATATGCTTATACTACTCATACCTCTATTCTCTTAAACGGTTTAGTTTCCAGTTCAAAGTATGATCTCTATATCAAAGCTCAGAGTAGTTACAATGATGCTTGGAGTTTTAGTGAGTATGGTTATGGTCGTACACGTCAAGTTGCCCCTACTGAACCAACAACTTCTCTCACAAATTATGTGGGCATTACAGTAACTTATACTTTGAGTGCTTCTGCTACTGACATAGAATTGTGGTGGCAAGAAGGAACTAGTGACTGGGAATTATATGGTTCGTATTCATCTAGTGGTTCTGTTATCATTTCAAACTTGGATGCTTTAACCTTGTATTCCTTTAAGACGCGACAAAGATACAGTGATACAATTTGGACAGATGCCATCTGGTCAGAACATAGTACCATTGAATCTATTACCACACAAGAACCAGCACCAAATGCTCTTGGGTTCTTCTATGCTATTTCTAACAATATAAACAAAATTACTTTCTTCTGGAATGCTCCCTCGAATTATCAATCTGGCTGGTATTACAAGATTTATCGTCGTATAGCTTCGTATGGCACTTTTGTCCGTATAAAAACAACTACTAGCACTTCAGCAACTCATTACCCACCTTCAGTTTATACAAGCTATCAATATCGTATTGCTTGTTATAACAGTGTAGGTAATCCTGGACCCTACTTGTATAAGATTATTAAGGTTAAAAGTAGTGGTGGCGGCGGTGGCGGTGGAATTGTGTTTGAACGACCAGAAGAATTATTGTATCAATATGAGATCACCCAACCTGAAGAACCATCCACAACAAAACCAGTTACTATAAATACTGGCTTAAGAAATATCTTATTGACTTGGATGTTTCTTGGAATACTACTAATTATTCCTAGAGAGTATTCTTTAGAGAAAGCTCTAAAAAAGAAAAGACAAAGATATTACTGGATGGGGAATAATTGATGCGATACAAATTACTGACGAATGCCTTGCTGGTTCTTGGCATTTCCCTTCTCTTTATTTTACCAACATTTCTCCGTGTAAATGCTGATTCTAGTTACCCTAAGAAAATTGATTTAGTAAATCAAATGGAATTCATTGGAGAGTTTGATAGTCCGCATTGTGAAATCGATATTGAAAATGAAAGATTATTCTTGAGTCACAATGGGTTGAAAGTTTATAATATATCAAATCCTTCCAATTTAGAATTGGTTCATGAATCTACATACCTTGCACATGGGAAAATAAAATACCATAATGGATATTTATTTGCTATGTATATTCCACCTACGGTTGATGGTCAAGTCATAAGAGTATTTGAAGTAAATGAAAATAATGAATTGATTTTCATTAATGAAACTGAAAAATTCTTTTTCACAATTGATTCCGATGCCTATGTCAATGAAATGATTTTTACTGACAATAATTTATTACTTACTTTTGGAAAGTCCATGTTTTGGTGTTGGGATATTAGTGATTTACATAATATTACTTGTGAATTTTCTTCTCCTCTTACTGATATGTTCTTTGATTCTCCAATAGGTGAATCTATAGATTTTGTAGGATTAGCTATTCATCCCAATGAAACTAAAATGCTCATTGCCGGTAAATATCGGGATCATCCAACAGGTGATTTTAAACTATTTGATTATTCAAATCCATCTAACATATCACGTATTGATTTCGATTTAGATACTTTTACATCTAATCAGTCAACACGATTAGGTACGAGAATCGGTTTAGTAAGTAATGGATTTTATCCTTGTTTTGGATCTGGTACTTCATTTCTTGAAGTTATAAATTGGACTAATGCAAACCAGCCTGTTTTTGGAACTATATTCCAGATGCCAAGTAGTTCACATCTATTACAAACTAAAATGACTGCTTTCTCAGAAAATCGCTTATTAATTTATAATATACTCTCCGGTGTGGTTGATTTTTCAAAATTAGATAATATTCAATTTATTACTGAACCTGACGGTTCAATATATTCACTAGAAGCCTTACGAGAACCACAAATTATGAATGATTATATATTCTTTTTAGAAGATGAGTTTATTTCCGGAGAAGGTAACCATTATTATTTATCAGTTCATAAAATAAATGATAATATTGTTGATAAACCAAATAATAAAAATCTTGCATATTTAGCTCTTATTTCTTTGATACTAATACCTATACCTTTTGCTATTAAAAAGAAAAAATAAATCTAAATATCTATTTTATATTATTTGTAACAATTATAAGTATAGAGAAACTTCAATTTTAGTAAAAGAAAACATATTAATTCGCTTTTGAATAACTAATAAATGGAAAAGGAGTACAAATTAAATGTCTGATACTAGAAAAATTGTTATTACAGATATGATGAAAGATCGAGTTGCAAGTTTTTCTATAAATGCTAGCAGAAATTATTTTGCCATTTATGGAATTCATATTGATAAAATATCAAATGTGTGTGAATTATTAATCGAGTTATTGCAAAATGAAAATTTTTTGATTCGTTTTAAATCTGCATGGATCCTTGAACGTATGTATTTTACTGAACGAATTGATGATGATACAATTATTCGAAATGTTGAAAAAATAATTACTTGTTATGAGGAAGAACAAGAAGAATATACTAAATACTTTCTTGCAGAAATTCTCTATTTACTTTTTGTTCATAGAAAATTAGATCATAGACAAGATATTTTATTGCAACTTGATATTGAGGAAATCAAAAAAAGGAGAGAGTATCGTCCCTTCTTATGGTATAAAAATACAAAATTCGTTGTCTCTGAAAAGAGTAATAGAACAAGCGATTTAATATCTGCGAATCGTTATTCCTTAATAATTAGTGATAAAAGATTTGAGCATGAGTTATTAAGAGCATTAACGTCTGATGTTGAGAAAATCAAAAATGAAGCAATGGAAGCTTTAAGTAGAATAAAATCAAAAACCGCTGTTACATTAATTGAAGAAATTTATAATCAAGAAGAAGATAAAAATAAAAGAACAGAACTTCTAATTTGTTTATCTCGGATTGAGGGTATGGATTCTCATTGGTATAAAACATTAGATAAAATTTCTACTCACACAGAAATGAACTCACGTCTAAAAGATGCAATTTCTAATTTAAAGAAGGAATTAAGAGAACCTATCAAAAGAAAGGAAGTAAAATATCATTTGGTTAGTCCAGAGATAAATCAAATATTAAATGATTTAGAATTTATGAATAAATATGAAAAAATCAATGCAATGAAACTAATTGGACAAAGAGGACCTGAAAACATGGGCGCAAGTGAT
>RCNB010002369.1_pt1 | contig 11604 bp, 4 predicted proteins | sample 2041321 | NCBI WGS metagenome assembly RCNB01 (sample SAMN09708232, study PRJNA481090) | Marine sediment metagenome, whole genome shotgun sequencing project.
GCTTGGGATCAGTGGAGAGAGTTGTCTTACCGGTACCCGAAAGCCCGAAAAAGATAGCAGTACTGCCATCCTTACCCACGTTGGCGGAGCAATGCATGGCAGCCATCCCGCGTAACGGAAGGAAATAGTTCATCATAGCGAACATACCCTTCTTCATCTCACCGCCGTACCAGGTACCGCCGATCACCTGCATTTTCTCGGTCATGTTGAAAACGGTATAGACCTCGGAGTTGAGACCATGCTCTTGCCATTTCTGGTTGGATGTCTTGGAACCGTTCATGACGATAAAGTCAGGCTCACCGAAATTCTTCAACTCCTCATCGGTCGGGCGCAGGAACATGTTCTTGACAAAGTGCGCCTGCCAGGCAACTTCCATAATAAATCGCACTTTCAGTCGTGTATCGGCATTGGTACCGCAGAAGGCATCGATAACGAACAAGCGCTTGCCGGAGAGCTGTTTGGTCGTCAGCGCCTTCAGATCGGCCCAGACTTCAGGGGTCGTCGGTTTGTTATCATTCGGAGCCTCTGGTGATGTCCACCAGATGGTGTCACGGGAAACATCATCCATGACGATGTACTTATCCTTGGGAGATCGACCGGTAAATTCACCCGTCATTACATTGACGGCACCGTACTCTGTAACTTCACCTTTTTCAAAGCCTTCCAGCCCTGGTTTTGTCTCTTCTTCGAACAAGATGTCATACGAAGGGTTGTAGACGATTTCTTTTACGTCAGTGATACCATATTTACTCAGATCCAGATTTACCGCACTCATTATTAGAAACTCCCATTTCTACGCTTATGTCAAATTAATAAAATACATCTATTTGTTTTTATTAGTATAATTGTTTTTCGAATACCCTCAACGGTATCATATCCACCTGCAAAGATTAATCAGCAATCACTTGCAAACAGATATAATCAGGATACAGCATGCATTGTTACCAGATAATGACAGAAATCAATTAACTATTCATCGGCACATACGGATATGCACTCAATCTTCAAACCAATTCATAGCGCTTTTGATCGCCGGGGACAAATCGTTTTCATAGTTACTTAATCGGTCTGAAAAGGAGTTTTTCAACATTTGATTGACCGCTGCAAAGCGATCACGTTCACCTTCCCACGCTACTTCCGGATTCAGCATGGCCTCCGGGTAGCCCGAAAAACCGCGCACTGATTGATACTTCCAATGCTTGTCCATATGCCACTTGAATTGATAGGCCTTGTCGCTCTGAATCGCTGAAACAAATCGTCGCAGTAAGGTCAGATTGACTACAGCGCTGTCATGTTTGCGGGGCCCAACGGGTATTGCGTTTAATATCCAGCATTGGCTTTGAGCGCGTTCAAGCTTTTCGTATAAAAGTCCAGCATAAAATGGCTCCCGGTAAAAGGCAAGATCGCTAGTGTAGAAAGGTAAGTAAGAGATATCAGCAAACTCTTCTTGTTGGGACTCGTTCCACTTCGATTCATAACCCAGCAACAGAAAAATTGCAGCTTGCTCCCTGGTCAGTTTTCCCATTGCCGGCAGCACGCCCATTGAATCCTTTACGATGATGAAAACATGTTTTGGAAAAGCGGATACTCCGCTTCTGTCGGCATGCTTCAAATGGGCTATGGGGAAGGATGCAACCGAGTGATATTTGGGATTCTTTCTTTCAAAAATAATATGCCGCTTTTCGTCAATCCCGACATTTTCCAGAATAGTTGCAAATTTTCGTGTAGCCGAATATATGCTCGGATCCATAATCTCATCGAGCCCATCAACCAGGGTTCGGCACCCCCACTCCATATTGGTGAAGTCGTTTTGGGTCCAGCCATGGCAATCATCCCCGAAAAATGCGTAATTGGTATTGAGGCAGAGACTGTTCTTCAGGGCTTGATCCCTGCCAAAAAAGACGGATAAGCTGCCATCGTCACCCTTAACGGCAGAACAACGCACAGGTATCATGTCATTCTTTGGCAGGATGAAGCTCAAAGTAAAAAAGACGGCCTTTCGAATCGCATTTGAAGAATTTGCCCCGACGATCAGGATCAACTTTTTGAGAAGATTTATCAGGATCATGTTATCCGATATGTTCTCATCCACACCGGCACTGACCTTGAACTCTGGAACATGAATCAGCGTGTATTCAGGGAAAAACGACTCCATCTCCTGGCTGCTGACATGACGAAACATATGCCTTGCAAAAAGATTGGGCCATGCATCCTGGGTGATAATACGCAGTGGAATACGGCAGGACGCTTCCGATCCGGCGTAGCAATCCTGGATATAAACCGATTGACCTTTAAGAAAATCTTTCAGACTATCAAAAATATGGTGGTAACCCTCTATCTCAACGGGCGACACCACATCGCTCCAGTGGATATCATTTTCACTTGAGGGCTCCCTTACAAGGTATACCCCAATATCGTTAGCAGATTCAAACTCAACGTTGTTGATCACAACCGGCCCAAGGTGGGCCATTACACCTTCATTCCGCCGGATGATCTCTTCCACGAGCTGAGGTGTCGATAAATTGTGGGAGACCTGCCTAATTCCATGCAGATCGATCAGCTCGAGACCATAGTCTCCGCCACCAAATTCGATTTCCAGAAAGGAGTTGAAAGAAAATGCACGTTCGGAGACGGTATTGGGCACCTGGATAAAGGGTACGCCATATTTTTCGGCTGAAAACTGGTCGACCTGGCTATCGCCGATAAAAACTGCATCCTTAGCTTCGACCTGACATTGATCTAAAATCGTATCAAGTCGTTTCAAGTAGTCCCACTTGTCGATATGCTCAGACCCGTAGATCGCCTTTAATTTGTCGTAGATTCCGAACCGTTTAGCGATCCTGGTCAAGCGCCTTTTACGACCGTCAGAGCTGATCACGATTTGGAGCTTCTTCTGAACCGCGAAATACTCTATGAAATTGAGGAACCCATACCGTAGCATCCAGGTGATAAGCTCCTTTTTCATCGGATCTTTGAAGATATCGGCTTGTGTCCGACTTAAATCCGGCTGGAAAATCGTGTCATGGGCGTCAACGATAATGAGTTTCGTTCCAGGAGGAATTCTGTATATCGGTTGTTCGTTTGCGGCATTCATTGATACTGTCCCATATTAAATGTCATTCTGTTCCATGATCATTTTGAACTGATTTTCCAGGAAATCCATTATCGTTGCCTTTTGGTAACAATACTGACCGCTTTCGAAATGATCCAGAAGGAATGTTTCCGGAATCGCATTGACCAGGCGGCCAATGACATGCAAGTCAATTTCCCTGGCCCTACGCACAAGGTCGCGAATAGTTTTTCGGTATAGGTTATCAGGGGCCAACTCTCCAATCTGTCTGAAATAATCCTTGAGTGCTGATGCCCTCGCCTCTTTTTGTGCAAGATAGTGGGGCTCCAAGGGGTCGAACATAAGCTCAGGAAACAGTATCTCTCCAAAATCCACCGTGAATATCGGACCCCCCAGACCCTGCGGCAAGAGATAGTCGTAAGATTTGCGGTCTTTCGCCCCACCGAGTAACCGATCCAGAAAGTCCGAAAGAATCAAATCGGCATAATTGGCACATTGGGCGATAATCAGATCTCCAAAGTCCTGTGAATCAACGGATTCCCTGCTTTGGAAAAACTGCAAATTCAAAGGATTTGATTCCTCCCGATATAGAGACAACCCCCAGGCAATGTTCAACTCTTTGAATTTCTTATTCAGCACATCCACCAGGAAAGGAGTGGGGTGCTTATCCTGAACAGCTCTCGATAGAACGTAGCGGTGATACTCAGGGCCGGCACAGTGTGTTTCATTGCTGCATGCCAATTTGAACTGGGTACTCTTATACCCAAAGTAATTGCGTGGAACCGGTATCCCCAGCAGCTGCCCGAACACCGATGCCAGGACTTCATGAATAACATCCCTGCCGTGGTGATTGAAGACATCGTCATACACAGCACCATCTTTTTCAACGAGCCTCTCTTTTCTTGAGAGGTAAAAAATGAATAGCTCCCTTAGTTTCGGGTCCAGGATGTCGCCGGGCGACGTATCATCGGTGATGCTTTCGATAGTTGATAAGTGCTGCTGAACGACTTCTCTTTCAAACTTGACATCGGCCACATCAGGCTCATCCAAAAAACAAAATTTTCTTTCGGGAACAGAACACTCATCGAATTGAAAGAGCGACAGTGAAAACTCAAGAAAATTTCTATAGCTCAATGAATAACGACTGGATGTCCGCAAATAGACATCTTCTCCTTTTGCATAAAACAAGCTGCCGTCAATATTTAAGATCAAGATATCATGGATGTGACACTTAGGATAATTGGTGACGCCATACTTCGAACGATCGGTTTTGAGCAACTCGACCCCTGGTCGATCCAGATCGATAATCGTCTCAACCTGACCGACAAGCCCACTGTACATGTCGTCATAATTTTCGATGTACATTCAATACTCCACTAATTCTGTATTGTCAGATTCCATCTCGCTACGATAGTTTAGCGCTGCCGTGATTCGGTAACATGACATACCGCAAGTTGGCGGCAGTTTGAATAGATGCGAGGCTGACTGTCGCTTTATATAATGACGAAGGTCAGGGGCTATACACTCTCCTTGTGACTTGACACAGATCAATCAAACTAAATTTAAGTTTTACTAATTCAATTTTGCCCTATTCCAAACCCGTGTCTTGTGGTATGACATTACTAATGGCACATAAAGAAAAGAAGCTGGTTTGCCAGCTCTCTCTTTTGTGACAAGAATAAGAAGGTAGAAATTCAAGATTTCATCTTGCCCTTTCAGTGGCGTGATCACAGGGTTAGCCCGGGAAGGTGCTATCGTTTCAGGTCAATTGGGAGACACAAAGATGCTTAGAAGAAGACCCCTGGTAAATGCTATTAGTTGCGCGATTGCCGCCAGCGCACTGGGAATTAATTCACTGGCGCTTGCACAAGACGTACCCGAAGCAGAGATGACCGATGAAGTCGTCGAAGAGGTGATCGTAACGGGGTCCCGTATCAAGAGAGATTCATTCTCCTCATCCACACCCGTGGATATTATCAATACCGATGTGAGTGGTATTCAGGGCGTCGCCGATATCGCTGAGTTACTGCAGGGCACGACGATTGCTGCCGGTTCATCGCAGATCACACCAGCAATTTCCTCCGCATTCGTAACCAATGGCGGTGTTGGCTCTCAAACACTATCCCTCAGGGGACTGGGCGCGAACCGCACCCTTACCCTGTTGAACGGGCGGCGCGCCGGTCCTGCTGGCACCCGGGGTGGTGTATCAGCATTCGATCTCAATGTCCTGCCATTAGCTGCTATTGAAAGGGTCGAGATCCTGAAAGATGGCGCTTCATCGATTTATGGTTCCGATGCAGTTGCCGGTGTTGTCAATATCATCACCAAGACCAACGAGGGTGGTACGCTCGAAGCCTATGTGGGCATTCCAACCGAGAGTGGCGGCGAGGAAACACGTGTCAGTGGTCGCTTTGGCAAGGACTACGAGAAGGGTAGATTCAGTGTCACGGTAGATTACCACAAGATCAAAGAACTCAAGAATGGTGACCGCGACTTCCTGGCTTGCCCGGAGATGTATATCTTTGATACTGATACCGGTGAGCGGGCAGATGCTTTCGACACACGGACCAATTCCTATTCATGCCGTGACTCGATTTGGGGTCATGTCTGGATTTACGATTACCAGGATCCAGGTGGCAATGTGCCTTCCGGCACCAAGGCACAATATATTTATGGTGATGACCCAAGTCTGTTTCCACCATCATTCAATGATAGTGCAGCACCGGGTGACCCGTATGCCATGCGTACGCCCCCGGGCTGGTATCCGGTTTCCTATGACAAAGCCTCGGATGGACTCACTAATTACGATCATCCGTTCCAGGATGAAACGTCCTTCTATCCGGAAACGGAGACCATGACCCTGTTTGCAGATGGCGAATACGCCCTGAGCGACAATGTAGACATGTACGCGGAACTTCTCTTGAACCGGCGTGAAACCAAGGTTAACGGCTATCGTCAGTTCTGGGGATACGTCTATAACTACAACTACTTTTACGGCAATACCCTCCATGAAGAATGGACCGGAGCGCAGTGGTTAAGCCCGACACCGATCACTGATCATAGTGATACATCCGTCAAAGTGGATTACACCCGCTTTGTCGTCGGGATGAAAGGCGCATTTTCCAACGACTGGGATTGGGATTTATCCTATCAGTACAGCAAATCAGAGGGCAGTTACACCGAGGACCAGATCTTTAACGACTCGGTCGAAGACCAGAACTGGTTGGGTGGTTCATGTGAAGGCATGGTGACATCGGTAAGAGGCGTCCCTTGCCAGGATATTCCATGGCTGGATCCGCAGTTTCTGGCGGGCGATGTTTCTCCCTCCATGCGGAGCTTCCTGTTTGGCTCTGAAACCGGCAACACCGAGTATGTTCAGTGGTCCGTGGAGGGTTATACCACGGGCGAATTATTCGATATGCCGGCGGGCTCTGTGGCCACAGCTATCGGTTTCCAATACCGCGATGACAAAATCAATGACACACCGGGCGAAATCACCCTGGCGGGTAATGGCTGGGGAACAACATCTGCAGGAATAACCGAGGGATCGGACACGACCAAGGCGATTTTTGCAGAGATCGATATGCCCTTGCTGGCAGGTAAAAAAGGCGTCAAGTACCTGGCATTGAACATGTCAGGCCGATACACGGATGTAGATTCTTATGGTGGTGATTTCACCTACAAAGTCGGTATCAACTGGCAGATCACGGACAGCGTCCGCTTCAGGGCGAGCCAGGGCACCTCTTTCCGCACTCCGGCGCTGTACGAATTGTATCTTGCCGACCAGACCTCATTCATCAATCAGCGATTTATCGATCCATGCATACGCTGGGGTGAGAACCTGGATGCGGGTAACATTTCCCAACGTGTTGCGAACAATTGCGCGGCCACCACCACAGATACCTTTCCTGATGGTTTACCAGCGGACTTCACGGGTGGCACGATCACGGCAGAGGTTATCACCGGCGGTGGCTTTGGTGTACTCGATGCCGAGACTTCCTTGTCGAGGACGGCGGGTATTATCTGGCAGACGGAGTTTGCCAATCTGAGCGTGTCGGTGGATTACTTCGACATCCAGGTTGACAACCAGGTCGATCAGCTGGGTGCAGGTGGCATTGTAGGCGGTTGCTACAACTCCGAATTCTATCCTTCTGATCCGCTTTGCGATCTGTTTGACAGGTCCGGCCTCAACGCTGGCATTGATAATGTCCGCGATAGCTTTATCAACGTTGCGACACAAACCAACAGCGGTTGGGACTTTGCATTGAAATATGCCCTCCCTGCGTGGGGCGGTGAATTGAGTTTCGATACGCAATTCACACTCCAGGATGAGGCGAGTACCGCACTATTTGCTGACACCGTCAGGGACAATAACGGCGAGTTTGGTGAGCCTAAATGGGTTGGCAGGTTGTGGACTAACTACGACAGGGGTAACTGGTCCTATTACTGGGGTATCGATTTTATCGGTGATGTTTCCAACGTCAAAGATTTTGGCGGTGATACAACCACCTACCGTGGCGAGGAAGTTAACGTGGTGATTGATGCGGATTGGGTTGCTTATAATTCCTTTTCCATAACCCGGCACTTCACGCAAAAAGGCGTCAGGGCGACCCTCGGGTTACGCAATGCATTTGATGAGGAGCCACCCCGGGTCACAACCCTTAGCCTCGGTCAATTAGATACCGCAGGTAATTCGGCGTTCTACTCGCAGTATGACTATCTGGGCCGCAGGTTCTTCCTCAGCGTAGCCTGGGATTTCTTCTAGACTTGCTGTTTAATAGCTAAATGGAGTGCCGGCATCCGCCGGCATTCTTCATTTGGATCTGGTATGAATGACTGCAAAGGAGTTTTTAAATGCCAAGAATCGTTGCACAGGGCGATACCCTGAACGAACTGAACAAGAATTTCGAGCAAACTCCACTGAAACAACCCGTTTTTCTCAACAGCGTGCCAAAGTGTGGAACCCACCTGTTTCGCAACATCGTGCGAATGTTTGTACCAGTTGAGCAGCAATATCATACTACCTTTATACAAATACCGGTTTTGAAACAGCATTTGCGTGCGTATTCAAAAGCCACTCCGAAACTGAGTTGGGGGCATCTGCTGTTTTCTGATGATTCCGCCATCGCCCTTAAAGGTGTCAGGCACACCGTGCTGGTACGCGATCCATATACCTGGGTGTTGGCAAGGGCACGTTTCTTCCTGTCTGATACGTTCCAGGGGTCAATAGATCACATCAAAGGCGGCAATGTGTCTATCGAGGAAGTGATGAACATGATGATTTTTGGAATCCATGGCAAAGCACCGCACATGGAGGACATCTTTGTGAACAACGCGGTTGCGTGGATAGGCACCCAGGCCAAATTGTTAAAAATGGAAGATTTGCTCCATGCGGTCAAAAACCTCGACTCGGACGTTTCAGAAAGATACTTCGCAAAAACATTGGGGTACTGCGGTATCAAAACCCTGCCGGACGACTGGCGTGAACGTGTACGTGTTGGCTCTGATCGCAAACAAAGTGGCACGGCGCGCGAAAACCTGGTCGGACTGGCAATGGATGTCCCCGATGAACTGCCGGACGCACAAAAAAGGCTGGTTGAATATGCCCTGCCCGGCTTACGCGCCTTGCTTGGTTATTACTGATGCTGAGGCTGTTCGACCGTCAACTTCACAAAGCCAATGTCCTCCATAATCGCGTACATGGCTGGCAAAACAAACATGATCAGGACGGTGGATGTCACCATTCCGAATACGATACTGGTGACCATGGGCACAAGAATAAGGGCCTGTGTACTGCTCTCGAAAAGTAAAGGTGTCATACCTGCAATGGTCGTGATAGAAGTGAGAAAAATAGCCCGGAAACGATCATGAACGGCCTGTTGGGCAGCATCATATAGATTCATGCCCTCTGCCACATGTGATTTCACATATTCAACCAACAGGATCGAGTCATTGACCACCACCCCCGCCAGTGAAACAAAACCGATCATGCTGGGTAAGGTGAAATCCAGACCCATGATCAGATGCCCCCATATAGCACCGATCAGGGCCAGGGGAATATTAATCATGACGATAATCGGTTCGCGGTAATTGCGGAACTGCAGGCTCAATAACAGGAACACCCCAAAGGCACCCAACCCGAAACCGGTGAGTATCGAAGTCTTGGTTTCGTTGCCGTTTTCAACCTCGCCCTTGAGACTGAAAGTGACTTCTGGAAAACGATCTTGCAGCGTGCTCAGGAAATTCTGTTCCAGACTTGCGAGAATCTCTGAAGTATTTGCAATATCTGCATCCACATCCCCAAAAATATTGACTGTACGACGATGATCGATATGACCGATGCGGGCATACTCACGCACTTCAGTGATCAGAGCAACACTCCCCAGCGGAATTTCCTGCCCCGTTTTGGAAAAAACAATGAAGTTATCGAAATCCTGTAGTTCCTGTTTTGTTTGATCATCCAGTCTCGCGATGATTTCAAAATCTTCACGTCGATGGTAAATCTCGTCGATTTTCACTTCGTGGTAGGCCGCACGCAGTTGTCTTGCGATGCTCTGAGAATCCACACCTGCTGATAAAGCACCCGGCATCAATTTGATTTTAAACTGTGGCTTGCCCGGTCGGACATCATCCAGCAGGTTGTAGACACCTGCATAGCCCCTGAGCCAATTCTGCACCTGCCACGATGCCCGTGACAATTCGCCCAGGTCTTCACCACTGAGACGGATATGTATTGCCCGCCCTGCCGGGCCCAAACGGGCTTCTTTGAACTGGACACTCACTACATCGGGCAGATCCTCTGTATTCTCCTGCCATAAAGCGGTCAGTTCCTTTATTCCCGTTTTACGAGTTTCGGTACTGATCAGGTCAACAGCTATCGTGGCCACATGCGAACCTGATTCCGGCACATCGCCATGCTGACCAAAAGTCACCTGAACGTTTTGCACCAGTGGTTCAGATTCATTTTGACTTAAGGTTTCGCCAGACGTGGCAAGGGAATCCTGCAAAATGGCCACGATACGTTCCGTCTCGGACAATGGTGTACCCTGCGGCAACAGTATACGGGCTTCCAGAGTATTGCCTTCCAGATCAGGAAAAGCTTTGAATTTCAAAATACCCGTCGCAATCATACCGATGGACAAAACCAGCATACCCAGGGCGATACCCACCGTAAGATAGCGAAAATCCATGGCCTGTTTGGATAGTCCCACCACCTTTTGACGTAAGTGGCCAAAACGCTCTTCGAACTGCTGCCGCCAACGTCGCGGTTCCTTATGATGGGCATGTTCCAGCGATTGTTTCAAATGGTGCGGCAAAACCAGGAATGCCTCGATCAGGCTGATGGTCAACACTGATAGCAACACAACCGGCAAAACACCTAAAACCTGCCCCATATCTCCTTTCATCATTATCAAGCTGCCAAACAGGAAAGCAGAGGTCAGATAGGATGCAATAACACCACGCAACACCCTGTTGGTACCGTCAACGGCGGCATCCAGCGGGGTTTTACCCTTTTTGTACTCGTGATGAATACTCTCAGACAGAACGATCGCATCATCCATCAAAATACCAATGGCCATCAATAAGGCAACCATGGAGATCATGTTGATACTGATACCGAAAACCGTCATCAAGGCGAGCCCGCCCAGAAATGAAATGGGCAAGCCCAGGGCGATCCAAAAGCTGTATCGCCAGGTAAAAAACAGTAATAACACCAACGTTGCCAGGATCAATCCCTGCCAGCCGTTTTTCAATAATAGTTGTAGTCGATCCCGCACCGAGGTGGAGCCATCATTGACAATGGTAAGTTGGGTCCCTTCAGGCAGAATACTGTTTTCCTGTTCAACAAATTTATACAGGGCATCAGATACCTCGAGCGTGTCATCTATCAGGTTTTTACTGACTTTCAACAGAGCTGCCGGCTTTCCATTGAGTTCGACACGTTCCTCGGGGTTTTCAAACCTGTCTTCAATCCTGGCGATATCTCCCAGCTTAATTTCACCACCTTCAGGTGTATTGATAATCACCAGGTCAGCCAGCTCATCTGCCGTTTTCCTGACGTTATCAAAACGTATCTGGTATGAAGTTTCAGTTGACTCCAGGATACCTGCCGGCAGTTCGATAGCCTGGGCGGAAATCAGGGCGGCGATATCCTGAACACCCAGGCTATATTTTTGCTGGATATCGGGTTTTATCAATATCTGTAACTGATGCTTGGAAAAGCCCGCCAGGGTTACGATGGGTATCTCCGGCATGGATAACAAGCGATCACGGTAGTATTCGGCGAGAGCTTTAAGCTCTGACGGTGTCAACTTGTCTGCTGTGACAGCAATATTGGCAACCGCGTTAGTTCTGCCCAACTGTTTAATAACCGGGCTTTCAATATTCTGAGGGAAATTCTGAATTCCATCGATGGCAGTAATGATGTCATCGGTAAACTCACGAATTTCACCGGATTCATACATTTCCAGTGTAAATATTGCGATGTTGTCACGTGCATCACAGTCCTGCTCTTTGAGAAAACTGATGCCGTC
>RCNB010002372.1_pt1 | contig 11595 bp, 10 predicted proteins | sample 2041321 | NCBI WGS metagenome assembly RCNB01 (sample SAMN09708232, study PRJNA481090) | Marine sediment metagenome, whole genome shotgun sequencing project.
AGTAGTCGCCGTCGACACCGCTGAGAATCGGGGCGACTCGGTCGGGATCGCCCCCAGAGTCCTTCATGCCGATGATGTTCGGATGCTCGGACAGTTCGAGGGCCGTCTCAACGGGCAGCTCGTACGACGTCACGGCAGGAACCGAGTAGCAGAAGACGGGGATCGGCGAACGGTCCGCGACCGACCGGAAGAACGAGGCAACGAGTTCGTGATCCTTGCGGAGGAGGAGCGTGGGTGTGGTGACGAGCACGGCATCCGCCCCGGCGTCGACCGCTTCGGAGATCTGCTTCCCGGCCTGGCGAACGGACTGGGCGGAGATTCCGGTGAGCAGGAATACGGCCGCGCCGAGTTCCTCTCGCGCCACCCCTGTGAGCACGACGCGTTCGCCGGGTTCGAGGTACGGTCCCTGACCGGTGGAGCCGCCAATGAGGAAGCCCTCGAGCCCTCGATCTGTGAGCAATCTGAGGTTGTGGCGGTGCGCTCCTGTGTCTATCACCCCCGCCTCGTCGAACGGTGTGATGAGTGCGGCCATCGTATGAGGCGGGGTTGTCATCACGGTCTCCAATCCGAGTGGAAGAACCGGCCACGTGGTTCGTCGGTCCGTTCGTAGGTATGGGCCCCGAAGGAGTCGCGCTGCGCCTGGATGAGGTTCGCCGGCAGGCGATCCGAACGATACGCGTCGTAGAAGGCCAGAGCCGACGAGTATGCCGGGACGGGAATCCCTGCAGTGACTGCCCGAGCGATCGTTCGGCGCCAACCCGGTTCGGCGGCGGTCACGGCGTCGCGGAAGAACCCCTGCACGAGGAGATTCGAGAGGTCGGGATTGGAACGGTATGCCGCCGTGATGTCGCCGAGGAATCGAGAGCGGATGATGCAACCGGCTCGCCAGAGGGAGGCGATGGTTCCCGGATCGAGGTTCCATCCGTACTCGTCGGAGGCGGCCTCGAACAACATGAATCCCTGGGCATACGAGACGATCTTTGATGCATAGAGAGCATCCTCGAGATCGGCGACGACGTCTTCTGGTGCATCCTGAATCGACCCCGTCGGGCCGGTCAGCACCCCGGCAGCGGCGCTGCGTTCCTCTACGAGTGCCGAGACGATCCGGGCGTAGACAGCTTCGGAGACCAGGGTGGTCGGCATCGCCTGATCCATCGACGCCATCACGGTCCACTTCCCCGTGCCCTTCTGACCTGCAGCGTCGAGCACACGATCGAGGAGGGGCGCTCCGTCGGTGTCGATCGTTCCCATTACGTCCCGGGTGATGTCGATGAGGAACGAGTCGAGGCGGCCCTGGTTCCAGCGGGTGAAGATCGGGCGCATCTCTGCGGGCGTCATGTCCAGACCGCGCCGCATGACGTCGTACGCTTCGGCGATCACCTGCATGTCGCCGTACTCGATGCCGTTGTGAACCATCTTCACGTAGTGGCCGGCACCACCCGGTCCCACCCACTCGCAGCACGGCTCACCGTCGGCTTCGGCAGCGATCGACCTGAAGATCCCCTCGACCACCGGCCACGCAGCGATGTTGCCGCCGGGCATGATGGAAGGGCCATATCGGGCGCCCTCTTCTCCGCCCGAGACTCCCATCCCGATGAAGCGAATGCCGAACTCCGCAAGGCGGGCGGTCCGCCGTTCGGAATCGGTGAATCGGGAGTTGCCCCCATCGATGACGATGTCGCCCCGTTCGAGGAGCGGGATCAAGTCGTTGATCTGATCGTCAACCGGGTGACCGGCCTTGATCATGAGCATCACGACCCGAGGTCGCTTCAACGTATCGACGAGGTCTTCGAGCGACCGCGTACCGACGACCGACGCGTCGGCGGCGTCGCCCGACAGGAACTCATCGGTTCTCTCCGGCGATCTGTTGTAGACGGCCACGGTGAAGCCGTGATCGGTCATGTTGAGAACGAGGTTGCGACCCATGACGGCGAGACCGATGAGTCCGATGTCTGCTTGCTGTGCCATGGTGACGACGTTAGCGGTCAGTTGGGTAGCTCTTGACCGTAGAGCCAAGCAGCGAAGAGGCTGTCGAGATCCTGGTTCGAGACCTCTTCGGCGATGGCAATGAAGTCCTCCGTTGTGGCATTGGCGTCGGCGTAGCGATTCGCGTATGTCCGCAGCGTCTCGAAGAACGCGTCATCGCCGATCTCGTCACGCAGGGCGACGAGCACGAGGGCACCTCTTTGGTAGACGCTGCTGCTGAAGAGATCATTTGGAGCAGGCGTTGCCGGTGGACCGTACTCTGCGACGCGGGCCGCCTCGGTGCGATTCGCTACTTCCTCCCGGTAGACCGCTGCGCCGTGGAGATGCTCGACCCAGAGGAGTTCGGCGAAGGTGGCAAAACCTTCGTTGAGCCAGATGTCGCTCCACTGTGCAACCGAGACCGAGTCACCGAACCACTGGTGGGCGAGTTCATGAACGTGGACGTACTCGAAGAAGGGGGCATCCACCATCGTCCGTCCGAATACGGAGAGTGTCTGGTTCTCGAGTGCGTGCTGAAAACCGTCGACGACGGCGATCCCGTACCGGTCGAACGGGTACGGTCCGAACGCTCCTTCGAGGACGCTGATCATCTCACCGGTCTTCTTGAGAGCGGCGGGTGGGTCTCCGACGAGGTCCGATGGAAGTACATTCCTGATCGGCAGACCTGCCGCCTCGGTCGAGACGGGGTCTTCGACGATCTCCCAACCGTCACCGATCACCACCGTCGCGAGATAGGGCGCCATAGGCGAAACCATCGACCAGTGGTAGGTCGTGCTCGTCTCATTCTCGACAACCTCCGTCAACTCTCCGTTGGCAGCGCCCGTGAATCCCAGGGGCACTGTGATGGTGAACGTGTACGTCGCCTTGTCGGTGGGGTGGTCGTTCGCGGGGAACCACGAGTGAGCAGCGTCGGGTTGGGCCACGACGAACTGCTCTCCTTGGGGCCCGGCGATCCAGCCGATCTGGAGGGGGAGCGCCGCCGATTGGATCGGCTCTGGAACGCCGTGGTAGGAGACCACGACTGTGAAGTGATCGCCTGACGGGATCTCCCGGGTGATCACGAGTTCGTCGCCTTCGCGGACATAGGCAGTGTTGCTCCCGTCGACGGTCAGTTCGTCGATTTCCCATCCGACGAAGTCGAGATTGAATTTCGACAGGTTCTGCGCTGCAACAGCGGCGATATTGACGTCTGCCTCGACCGATCCGTAGGTGTCGAAGGCGACAGCGATGTCATAGTGATCGACGTCATACCCCCCGTTCCCAAGACCCGGGTAGTAGGCATCCCCGACCCCCGGAGCACCCGGAGTGAACGGAATGGTCGACGTGGGAGCAAGGCTGGTTGTCGATGCCATGCCGCTTGCTGAAGTCGAGTCGGGTTGCGCGATGCTGCAGGAAGCAGTGATGAGAAGAACGAGGCCGATCGCTGCGATGCGTTGCATGGAGAAACGGTAGACGAGAGATAGCAGACACGGGACCAGAGACCGTCCAGTCTCTTGTCTCACATCTCGAATCTCATGTCTGCATTCCGATCGCCCTCGCTACCGCATCCCCCATCTCCGTTGTCGACGCGGTCGGACCGGTGCCGGTGATGTCGGCGGTACGGAGGCCGGCGGCGAGGACGCTATCGACGGCGGTCTCAACAGCGGCGGCTGGCTCCGCGAGGTCGAGCGAGTGCCGGAGTGCCATGGCGGCTGCCAGGATCGTTGCGAGCGGGTTCGCTACGTTCTTGCCCGCGATGTCGGGCGCCGAGCCGTGGACCGGTTCGTAGAGGCCGGGCGGGCCGTCTCCGATGGAGGCCGATGGAAGGAGACCGAGGGACCCTGGGAGCATCGACGCTTCGTCGGTGAGAATGTCGCCAAACAGGTTGCCGGTCACGACGACGTCGAAGTCCCGTGGGCGGGAGAGCAGGTGCATCGCCATCGCGTCCACCAACACGACTTCGTACTCGACATCGGGGAACTCGTCCTCCATGACTCGGGCGGCCGTGCGTCGCCAGAGGCGCGACACCTCCAGCACGTTTGCCTTGTCCACAGAGGTGAGCCTGCCTCTTCGTCCTCGAGCCGACTCGGCGGCCACCCTGATGACCCGTTCGATCTCCGGAACCGAGTAGACCATTTCGTTTCTCGCGACCATCCCATCATCCGAAAGGGAGGACGGCCCGAAGTAGATGCCGCCCGTCAGCTCGCGAACGAACAAGATGTCGACACCGGAAGCGTCTCGGAGGGGAGAGGCCGATGGGAAGCGAACCTGGATGGGGCGCAGGTTCACGTACAGACCGAGTTCGGATCGGATTCCGAGGAGGCCATCTTCGGGCCGAGTCTTCGCCGTGGGGTCATCCCACCGGGGGCCGCCGACGGCGCCGAGCAGAATCGCGTCCGACGAGCGACACGCTTCGACCGTGGATGAAGGCAGGGGATCGCCGGCTACATCGATGGCCGCACCACCGATCAGGTGCTCATCAAATGTGAACGTCAACCCGAATCGGATCGCGACCGCCTCGAGAGCCTTCCTCGCCTCGGCCACGACCTCGGGTCCGATGCCGTCGCCGGGGAGGACTGCGAAGTGACTCACGAGTTGCTCGGATCGAGCGCACCGTTGCGAGCGGCGAGTGCCTTGTTCAGCGCCGAGACGAATGCTCGAGCGGAGCCCTCGACGACGTCGGTTGAGACGCCGCGACCCAAGTAGGTAGTAGGTCCGATCTGGATGATGACGTTCACCTCTGCCATCGCATCGGCCCCTGAGGTGAAGGGAACGACGCGGTAGTCCAGCAGCGTCGCCGGTATCCCGAATGCGTCCTGCAGGGCCACGAAGGCAGCATTCACCATGCCGTCGCCTTCGGCTCTGACCTCGATCGGTTCGTCTCCTCGTGTGACCCGGACGGTCGCGACCGGCGTCTCTTGGTCGCCACCGCTGAGGTGGAGACCGACGAGTTTCACGACGTCGGCGACGATGCCGGTCTCTTCCTCGATGATCCCTCTGAGACCTTCTTCACCGATCTCGCCCTTGCGGTCGGCGAGTTCCTTGAATCGAGCGAAGGCCCGCTGGAACTCGACGTCCTCGAGAACGACACCCATCTTGTCGAGCGTGTCGGCGAACGCGGCCCTGCCGGAGTGCTTCCCGAGGACGAGCAGCGACCGCTGACCAACGGCAGCAGGGTCCATGATCTCGTACGTCTCCCGGTGCTTCAGCACGCCATGCTGGTGGATCCCAGCCTCGTGAGCGAAAGCGTTCCTGCCGACGACCGCCTTGTTGAACTGCACCGGGTAGCCGGTGAGGCGGGAGACAAGACGCGAGGTCTCGAAGATCTGAGTGGCGTCTGCGCCGACGTCGACGCCGAAGTGATCGCGGCGGGTCCGAACCGCCATGATGATCTCTTCGGTCGAGGTGTTCCCCGCTCGCTCGCCGATGCCGTTTATCGCAGTCTCGATCTGCCTGGCGCCTACTCCGATCGCCGCAAGGGAATTCGCCACGGCCATGCCGAGGTCGTTGTGACAGTGCGTCGAGATGATCACGTTGTCGTCTCCGTTGCGGACTTCGCTCACGACACGCTCGATGAGAGCGGCGAATTCGGACGGCATCGAGTAGCCGACGGTGTCGGGGATGTTGATCGTTGTTGCACCCGCGGCCACGGCCGCCTTGCACGTCTCGATGACGAAGTCCGGGTCGGATCGTGTCGCGTCCTGAGGAGAGAACTCCACATCATCGGAGTACGTCATCGCTCGTCGTACGCCTTCGACGATCGATGTGAGGGCTTCGGAGGGCGTGATGTTGAGCATCCGTTCCATGTGGATAGGCGAGGTCGACATGAACACGTGGATCCGTGAACGCTCAGCAGGAGCCAGTGACTCGGCTGCACGGTCGATGTCGCCGGGATGGGTTCTGGCGAGCGCGGCGATGACCGGTCCGTGCACTTCGGTTGAGATCCGGTGGATGGCATCGAAGTCCCCCTGCGACGAAGCGGCGAAGCCCGCTTCGATGACATCCACTTTCAGTCGGGCGAGCTGGGTCGCGATCGCAACCTTGTCGTCCGGCGAGAGAGCGATCCCTGGCGCCTGTTCCCCATCACGCAACGTCGTGTCAAAGATGATCAACCGCTCAGTCATACGCCCGTCGTCTTCTTGGCTGTGGGCTGTCCGCTGTTCGCTCTCAGTCATACGTCGTCAGCCGGTACTTTGTCGACCAGGAAGGGCATCATCGCTCGCAGCTCACGGCCCACACGCTCGACCGGGTGGTCGGCCACCGCTGCTCTGGCAGCGAGAAGGTTCGGTGTGCCCGCCCGGTATTCGGCCATCCATTCTTTGGCAAACTCCCCGGATTGGATCTCGTCGAGAATCTTCCGCATCTCGGCTTTGGTTTCTCCCGTTGAGATCCGGGGGCCACGGGTGATGTCGCCGTATTCAGCGGTATCCGAGACCGAGTGCCGCATCCAGGAGATCCCGCCCTCGAAGAGGAGATCGACGATGAGTTTCAACTCGTGGAGCACCTCGAAATACGCCATCTCCTCGGCGTATCCGGCTTCGGTGAGTGTCTCGAACGCAGCACGGATCGTGGAATCGATACCACCGCAGAGGATGACCTGTTCGCCGAAGAGATCGGTCTCGGCTTCATCGCTGAACGTTGTCTCGATCACACCGGCGCGCGTGCCGCCGATCCCGTGCGCATAGGAGAGGGCGACGGCCTTCGCCTCGCCTGTGGCGTCCTGGTGCACGGCAATGAGGGCGGGGACGCCACTCCCTTCGACGTACTGGCGTCGGACGAGATGACCGGGGCCCTTCGGGGCGATCATGGCGACGTCGACATCGGGCGGGGGAGTGATGTAGCCGAAACGGATGCTGAAGCCATGAGCGAAGAGCAGGAGATCGCCTGGGTTGAGGTTGGGTGCGATGACCTCTTCGTACAGCTCGGGCTGAATCTGGTCGGGCACGAGGACCATGATCACATCGGCCCAGTCAGCGGCTGTTGCGGGGTCGACGACCTTGAGACCGGCTTCGGCTGCCCGGTTCGTTCGGGGAGATCCGTCCCTCAAACCGACGACGACGTCGACGCCCGAGTCCTTGAGGTTCATGGCATGGGCATGGCCCTGGCTTCCGAAGCCGAGAACCGCGACCTTGCGGCGGGCGATCAGTGCCGGATTGGCGTCCCCTTCGTAGTACATAGTTGGCATTGGGGCCTCCTCAGGCGCTCTTCGTTTGACTCTTGGCGGTCTTCTGATCCCGCGCCAGGGCGATACGACCGGACTTGGCGAGCGAGACAACACCATATGTGCTCATCAGCTGAAGGAAGTCGGCGAGCCTCTCCGGTGGGCCGGTGACTTCGAACGTGATCGTCGTCACACCGACGTCCACGACCTTCGCCTCACAGACGCGTGCCGCATCGAGGATCTCGCCTCGGAGCTTCGGACCGGCGTTGACACGCACGAGCATGATCTCGCGTTCGATTGCGGTTCCCGGCTCGAACTCGGTGACCTTCACCGTGTGGACGAGCTTGTAGAGCTGCTTGACGATCTGCTCCATTTCGGGACCGTCGACGACGACGGTCATCCGAGACATGCCGGGATCCTCGGTGGGCCCCACGGTGAGTGAATGGATGTTGAAGCCTCGCCTGGCGAACATCGTCGACACGCGTGCGAGCACGCCGGGCTTGTTCTCGACGAGAACTGCGATGACGTGTTTCACGCGAGTTCCTCTCTGCTCATGAAGTCTTCTCTGCTGAGGGCGATGTCGTCGTTGGATCCGCCTGCCGGGACCATCGGGAAGACCATGGCCTCCGGATCACAGATGAATTCGACAAGGACCGGGCGGTCATTGATGGCGAGCGCTTCCTCCAGCGCCGTAGCTACCTGATCGGGTCGGTCGACCCGGATCCCGACTGCCCCGCATGCCTCGGCGAACAACGCAAAGTTCGGAACGGTGGGAGATAGCTCGGTCTGCGACAATCGTCCGTCGTAGAAGAGGTTCTGCCACTGCTTGACCATGCCGAGGGAAGCGTTGTTCAGCAGGGCGACCTTGATGGGGATGTTCTCAACGGAGGCAGTGATGAGTTCGGTGCCCGTCATCTGGAAGCAACCGTCTCCGTCGATGGCGAAGACCACCTCGTCGGGCGTGCCGACCTTGGCGCCGACGGCAGCCGGGATCGCATAGCCCATCGTTCCGAGGCCGCCCGAGTTGATCCATCGCCGTGGTTCTTCGAAGCCCCAGAACTGCGACGCCCACATCTGATGCTGTCCGACGCCGGCCACGATCGTCGCGTCACCCCCGGTGAGACGGTGGAGTTCCTCGATCACGTACTGCTGTTGGATCGGCCCCTCGGGCTCCTGAACGTATGTCAGGGGATACGTCGTCTGCCAGTCTCGCACCGTCGCGAGCCAGGAATCCCTATCGGGCTGAGCGCCGCGGCGTTCGGTCTCGGCGATCAGTTGCTCGAGCACCGCCTTGGCATCTCCGACGATCGGTACGTCGGCGAACCGGATCTTGCTGATCTCGGCCGGGTCGACGTCGACGTGGATGATCTTCGCCTCGGTGGCGAAGCTCTTGAGATCGCCTGTGATCCGATCGTCGAAGCGAGCACCGATCGTGATGAGGAGATCAGAGCGTTGCATTGCCATCGTTGCCGTGTAGTTGCCGTGCATGCCCGGCATGCCGAGGTTGAGTGGGTTGGAGTCGGGGAAGATGCCACGAGCCATGAGGGTTGTGACCATCGGAACGTTGATCATCTCTGCGAAACGCTTCAGTTCCTCGGCTCCGCCCGCTGCGACGACACCGCCGCCGACGTAGAGGACCGGACTCTCGGATGCCTCGATGAGATCCACGGCGGCCTTGACCTGGCGAGGGTGGCCCTTCACCGCCGGTTTGTATCCGGGGAGGTTGATCTCTCCCGGACGATGCCACGTCATCGTGTCGACGAGCACGTCTTTCGGCACATCGATCAGAACGGGGCCCTTCCTGCCGGTCGACGCGAGGTGGAACGCCTCGCGGACAGCATCGGGGATCTCGTTGGCGGTCGTGATCAGCGAGTTGTGCTTCGTGGCCGGCATCGACATCCCCCAGGTGTGCGCCTCCTGGAAGGCGTCGTTTCCGATCGACGTTGTTGCCACCTGTCCGGTGATCGCAACCATCGGGACGGAATCCATGTAGGCGTCCTGGAGTGCAGTGAGGAGATTTGTTGCTGCGGGTCCCGATGTCACGATGGCTACACCGACGCGTCCGGTGGCGTGTGCATAGCCGGAGGCCATGTGGCCGGCGCCCTGCTCATGGCGGGCGAGGACGTGACGAATCGGGGATTCGATGAGTGGATCGTAGGCTTTGAGGATCGCTCCGCCCGGCATACCGAAGACGACCTCTACCCCCTCATACTCGAGAGATCGGATGAGCGCTTGGGCGCCGGTCAGTTGTTCTGGCATGGTGTTGCTCCGGATACAAGAAACCCCCCGTTTGACACGGAGGGTCAGGCACACACGTTGAGTCGTGTGCGCCTAGGCGATAAGGACTACGAGCAGGTTGTCGAAGACGGTCATGTTGGTTTTCGTTGGGAGCCTGCAATTATGGCACGACCACGATACCTGTCAAGGACACCATGAGTATTGCCAAGCAGCTTCGCCTGATTCTCGGCCCGGCGATCGACGCTGCACGAGCCGCCCTCAGAGACCTGGACGATGAGGATGTGCCAGGTCGCCTCCGGGCGATAGCGAAGCAGAGCGGCGGGATGCTTCCGGTTCCTCTTGTCAAGACGTTGCTTCGACGCATCGATGAAGATGACTGGTTCCGGGGCAAGGTCATCGAGTCGTTCGATCGGCTCGGAAGCGAGGATCCCGTTTCCTCTGCCTACCTGAATCGTGGAGCAGGTTGGTGGGTTGTGGTTGCGGAAGCGGTGACCACGCAGGCAGCCTCCGAAGGAGAGGCTCGGGGGGAACAACTCCAAACAAGACTCGAAGAGGCGCGAGCCCGCGGTCGGTCGGATCGAGCGAAGATGAAGACCCTGAAGAAGCAAATAGCAGACGCCGCGAAGGACGCGCAGGCGGTGATCGCAGACAGGCTCGATCCGCTCAAGGCCGCCGTTGTTGAGGTACGGGCCGAATGCGATCGGGCAGACAGCAGGGTTGTTGGGCTGCGGGCTGAGGTGGAAGAGGCGCACGAGGAACGACGGGAGGCGGAGAGGATCGCTGCGGTGCACTCCGAACAGATCCGATCAGCGAAGCGTGAGGTGGCCGAGCTCCGGCGGTCGCTTGAAGCCGGTGTGTCCGAGTCGTTTCCTCGCCGACCGATTGAGATTGGTCGGTGGCTCGACCGGGCTGCGGGAACCCTCACACCTTTTCGAGAAGCGGGTGCACCTGCGCCCGAGGGAGATGGGCACAACGAGGACGACATGCCGGCGATACCGGCCGGAGTCGCTCCCGATTCTGCAGCTTCGATCGAGGCATTGGTGGGTCTCGACAGCGTGGCGATTCTTATCGACGGTCACAATCTTCTTGGCGTGCTCGACGCATCGACAATGGCGACCGGTCGTGCGCGAAGGGAGTTGATCACCGCACTTGGCAAGCTCAAACGTCACGTCGGTGATGCAACCATCGAGGTCGTGTTCGACTCGGGCCTCGCGGATGGCCGACCAACCACGTTGACGGAAAGCGGTGTCGTCGTCCGGTTCGCCGACGCGGAGGTCATCGCCGACGATGTGCTCGTGGATCTGGCTTCCGACTACGGCAGTGCTGCGATCGTGATCTCAGACGATCGGGAGGTCAGGGACCGGTCCACTCACTACGGGGCAACCGTCCTGTGGGCAAAGGCCCTCGCAGCCTGGCTGTGAAGCCCGCTTGGCGGGCCAGCTGACAGCCAGACCAGACTCTGCGATCGTGTCCGCTGTTCGCTCTCCCCTCGGGGATGGATTCAGAAACGGCGGTCTTCCATGACCTATATAGGTATGATATAGGTATGGCTATGAAGCCCACCCTTGTGCACCTGCCGCCCGCCATGATCGAGGAGTTGGATCGGCGGAGGGAGAGATCCGGCGTGTCCCGTTCCCAGATGATCAGAGACGCCGTCAGCGCATACGTTCGTGACGCCGACGGCAGCCTTGCTGAGCAGTACCGGATGGCGTACGCGGAGATGCCACTGGACCACTCCGATGAGTGGGGCAATCTTGACGCCTGGCTCGATGAGGTTCGTCGGATGAGACCCGCATGAGGGAAATCTCGTGGGGCGACGTGTGGTGGGCAGAGGTGCCGCACGCCGGTCGGAGACCCGTGGTCGTGCTCACCCGCCCGGAAGCGATCGGTCCGCTTCCGGTGGTTCTCGCTGCACCCACCACAACGAACCGTCGGTATCTACCGACAGAGGTTCTGCTCGATGTCGATGACGGAATGCCGGTTCCGTGCGTGGTCAGTTTGGACACACCGGAGCTCGTGCCAAAAGGCGTCCTCGTGGAGAGGATCACACGACTGAGCGATACGCGGATGATGGATATCTGTCGGGCGCTGGCGATGGCAACGAACTGCTGAGGCAGCTACAGCATCAACTCGGCGAGCGTTCGCACGGTGTCGAGATCTGTCGTGGCGGCGATGAGCGTGGTGACGTCAGACTCCTTCCACACTTCGAGCCGGTCGGCGATGCGTTCTCG
>RCNB010002373.1_pt1 | contig 11587 bp, 15 predicted proteins | sample 2041321 | NCBI WGS metagenome assembly RCNB01 (sample SAMN09708232, study PRJNA481090) | Marine sediment metagenome, whole genome shotgun sequencing project.
CATTTGACTCCAATTTTTTCCAAGTCATTATATTTATTCCTCATGTAAAAGCAATAAGATATGTTTATTAAAATCTAAATAAAACATAATTTTTACTAGTAAATTTGTGTTCCCTTCATGATTTGGATGTAAAACAAAAATTAATTTTTATTGTTAAATATGTAGAATAGAGCTGCAATTAATACTATTTGATATACAAATCCAACTCCTAAATGGACAATGTCGATAGTTCCATTTTGGACTACGGAGTCAAGTGATATAAGTGACCAGAAAGTTGGAATTGGGCTGAATATGTACTTAAGATTATCAAGGTTGAGGAAAAAGGCAAATATTGGAAGCATAAATACGGTTCCACTTATTTTAAAAATTGCGAAAGCTTGTACTTTATTTGTGGCATATGAACTTACTAATAATGCTTGAAATGGCATAAAAAGCGCGGATAATATTGCAACTGGAATATATGCTTGGTATGAAAATTGCGTGTCTTCTACAAGTCCTGAGAGTGGAGGGAATATCAGTAACACAATAAAGGCAAAAATTGACATGAAAAACATACGGTACGTTAGATAACTATTTCTTGATATGGGCATAACTCTCAGAACTGTTAGTAAATGCTCATCTCTCTCATCAAGTATCAAAAATCCAACAATAAAACTGAAAATTAAAGGAATTATAACTATAAAAAACATAAAAATTAATGAAAAATTCGCTGCTAGAGGAAACATATTTTCAATTCTTGGCGCTATCATATGTACAAGTATTCTTGAAAATAAAATTAACATAACTGGATAAGCAAATAACAAAAAAACAAGGAAACGATCCCGTACAACGTTTCGTATGTCATTAACTACAAGCCTGAGAAAATATACCATATTTCTTAACCTCCCTTTAATACTATATGTTTATAAAATGCTTTTTTTGCTAGGTAATAAAGTAATCCAATCCAAATTACTTGATATAAAATTCCATATGCAATTTCCCATAATTCCAGACTAGCAGCATTAAATACACCGGTAAAAAGAATAAATGATGCTTGCGTAGGCCATAAATAGAATATTACATTTTCATATAGTCCAGATAAATGTAGCATTGGTGGAAAAAGTAATCCAAGGAATGCTATTACCATAGCGAGTAAATATTCATTAATGCTGTTCACACGAGAAACTATGATAAATCCTAGCAGTATAAGCAATATTGATGTGAGAATTATTCCTAATACTAAAAATATTATGTTAACATCAATTCCACTAAAAATATTCAACAGTATCACAAATATTGCTGCTGATATAATTGATAGGATTGTAAGTGATGTGATCTTTGATAAAATATAGTCATCTACTTCCATAGGCGTTATTATCAGCGCTTGAAGCACATTTTCCGATTTTTCAAACAAAACCAATGCTCCAACAAACATTATTCCAATAATTGCTGGGTCAAAAAATAAAAGCATCGTATGAAAAATCGGTTTATCCATATCAGGAATTGCTTGAGTAGTTAGAAAATATAAAATTACACTTAAAATTGAAATATGAATGATCTTATATCTAGAAAGAAGTGTGAATTCCCATTTAAGCATATTTTTAAGATTACTCATTTCAGTTGCCTACCTGTGGCTTTAATAAATATTTCATCTAAAGTTGCTTCAGCTGTATGAATGGTTTGAACAGTGTCGGTTCTTAAAATATTTAAAAAATTCTTATTATCCACTAGATTTTTCAGATCAAAATTTTGACTTAACAATTCATCATTTTTAAGATACTCAACCTTAACAATTTTTTTACCATGTCTGATTTTTAATTCTTTTGGACTTTCAATTAAAACTATTTCTCCTTCTACAATGAAACCTACTCTATCGCATAATTCATCTGCATCATTCATGTTATGAGTGGTCAAAAAAATTGCTTTTCCTTCCTTTCTTTTCTGAAGGATTATGTTTTTAATCAATCGTCTGCCAACTGGATCAAGACCTGTTGTTGGTTCATCTAGGAAGAGAACTTCAGGATCATTAATTAAAGATCGAGCGAAGTTAAGTTTTGATTTCATTCCTTTAGAAAATGTGGCGACACGCTCGTTTGCATCTTTTTCAAGTTCTACCATTTTTAGAAGATCCATAGATGGTGTTGTTTTTCCACGATAAAATGATGCAAAAAGTTCAAGATTTTCAAGAGCAGTTAGTTTTTGATAATGATTGGGTAGTTCAAATCCAACCCCAATTCTATTATATATATCTGTTTTCCATTCTTTTAGGTTTTTACCCAATAATCCAACATATCCATCATATTGTTTTAAAAGTCCAATTATAATTTTTTGTGTGGTAGTTTTCCCAGCACCATTCGGTCCAAGAAAACCAAAGATTTCTCCATTTCTAATATTAAAAGAAACATCATTTACTGCTTTCTTCTTAGATTTTGGATAGGCAAAGTCTAGGTTATTTACCTCTATTGTAACAGGTCCAGTTGTTGATCTTGACGTAGGTTTTTCTTCAGGAAATGCAAAAATACCTTTCGTATTACACTTTGGACAGGTGATTTCAATTGTTTCTCCTGGGGATCCATGGATTGTAATTTCGTTCTTACAATGAGGGCATGCTACTTTTTTTGTTTTTAGGTTATTATCTCCCATCATTTTTCACCTTTTCAAAATATGTAAATGATTCATGTATATATTTGATTTATGCAATATATGTATGATAGTTTTTATATGATTTTTTACATTCTCAAATCATGAGAAAGGTAACTGTTGAACTAAAAGTAAAAGAAGAATTTTTAGAAATGTTAAATTTTATACTTGATAAAACTGAATCAATTGAATTTATTGATTTGATAAAACTAGATTTTGAACAAGGGATCAAAATGGGTATTGCAGTTCTCAATATGAAGGAGGGATATGCCATTGAGGATATAGATTAGCCAGAATTTATGGAGATATTAACGGTATTAAGAAAAGAAGGAAATAGATATATTGTTGTTTCCAAGGTGAAACTTTTTAAAAAATTTATAGATCTTACACAGAAATTCAATATTGATATCATATGGGATACTCCATCGATTATAAAAAAGGATAACATAATCATGAGCGTAACTGGAAGCGAAGAAAACCTGAAAAAATTCCTTGAGATAATCAAAAACCTTGGTGAAATTAAAAGCATCAGTTTTAATAAAGCGACATATAATGATCAAGCAATTCTTTCCTGTTTAACTGAGAAGCAAAAAGAAATCTTAATTGCTGCAAAAAAAAATGGTTATTATAGTTATCCTAGAAAAATAAACAGTCAAGAACTTTCAGAAAAAATTGGTCTTAGTAAACCTACTGTTGTTCAGCATCTTAGAAAAGCAGAGATTCGTATTGTTACAAAAATATTGATGGGTTATTAACATTGAGAAGTGATTAATTACAATATTCTCCAGACGGTTTGTTGATCAAAAGCGATATTTTCAAAGTGATCGTATGCTAATATTTCGATATAATGTTTGAAAAATACCTCTGTATAGTTCCAAATAGTTTTATTCCATGGGTAACTATATGGTTCATTGAATTGTGATTTTTCTAAGTCACCATCCACATAAAACTCTACTTTCTCAAAATCATTTTGAGATGTAGAAGTTTCTATGATTATTTTTCCAATGATTGTAGGGTGACGTTGTAAACTATATAACCATATTTTTTGGTTGAATAGATATAGTGCTTTTTCAGGTTTTGTTATTATTGCGTCTGGAGTTGATGGCCGAGTGGTATTAACTATGAATTTATCATAAATCTCATTGTTTATTCCTTTTGTTGTTACTTCAACACTATTTGTTTCTAAAGATACATTTAGTAGACAGAAGTGATATGCCATTTTACTAGTGTTAATAAATTCTCCATTTCCTGGCATGTAAAGCGGTCCACCTCCTCCTCCACATACGACATATGTTATCCCATTTATTGGATTGGTACGCTCGTAGTTATGATTATGTGACTGGAAGATCAAGTTAACATTATATTGACTAAATATTGGTTCCCAGATATTTCTTATGTCTACTCTTGACTCATGACCTTGTCCTTTACTACAAAAAATTGGTGCATGAAAACAAACGATTTTTATAGGTTTATCTGTCGTTGAGAGATCTTGAATTAACCATTCATATTGAGGTGAAAAAAAATTCCAAAGATCATATTGATCTAGTATTGTGAAATGACATGGTCCATAGTCAAAACTATACCACCTTTCATTATTTGGTAGAGCAAATATTTCAAAATATCTATCCGCGTTTCTTTCATGATTACCAATAACCCCAAAAACTGTGGTGTTTTGCATTAATGGTTTCATGAGATTTAGCCAGCTAGTCCATTCAGAGTTTATTAAGCCATTATTTACCATGTCACCCAGATGTATTGTTAGATCAGGATGTTCATCATTGATTGCATTAGCTACCTGTGTTGCATGATTCCAATTGTCCCAAATGCCTCTACTGTCACCATACAATACACATGTAAACATTCCAGAATCTTGACATTGGCTTTCAAGTTTGAATTCTAAGTCATTACTTTCGACATCATCTGAGATTACTCTGTAATGCCCTAATGAAAATGAAGGATTTATTGTTACTTCATGATGATATGTATCTGATTTACCATACTCAATATATCCATAGTTTGTTGTCTCGCCATATTCAATTCGGTTATTATTTGTGTTGGTGTTCGTTTCCCATATAATTGTTATACTACCATTTGTAACATTTTGAGTATATGGGCCAATGATAATTTCATGATCAGATGTTTCAATTTGTTTTGAAATTGAAAATCCTACAGTTAGTAATAAAAAAATCAATCCAATTATTGTTACTTTTAAAATTAATTCTTTTCCATGTATTCTTTTCATTTATTCCTCTCAATTTGATTTTAGTGAAATTTTGGAGTTATTTTCTAATTATAATATTGTTAGAATGATATAAATAATTATGTTTCTACGGACTAATTAATATTCATTGAGTTTTTTAATTTGATTAAAAATATTGGAGTGAGGTTTTTTTAAAGGTCTGTACGTTTTCTAAAATGAAATGATTAAAGAAATTAATGCGCCATCATACATTATTGATAAAAAAATTCTGAAAAGATTTAATCAAAGAAAGACAGTTTTCGGTAGAAAACTTTTCGATGAGACATCAGATTTTTACAAAAAAGGAATGTATGATAATTCCTTTAAAATGATATCAAGTGGAAAAGAGGGGTATTCTCATCTTGATTTTGCCAGGATGATGGGTTCATGGGCTGTGTATGATTATTTTCTTAATGCATTCTCGTGGGAAACAATAGTTGATATAAATTCTATTATGGAAAAACCGATTTTAGATAGATTTCATATTAAAGATGTCGAAAAAATGAGTGAAGAAATTAAAAAAACAGCTAGATATTATGGTGCTTATCAAGTAGGGATAACTTATGTTAATGACAATTGGATTTATTCAAAGGATATGGATGATAAGCAAATAAAAATTCCTGAAGAATGTAAATTTGCAATTGTAATGACTGTTAAAATGGATGGTTCAGCTATTAAAACTTCACCTGCATTTACAGCTTGTACAGCAACAGGCCATGCTTATTCAAAAATGGCTTTTTTAATAAGTTGTTTGGCTGAATTCATCAGAACTCTTGGCTATAAGGCAATACCAATGGGAAACGATACAGCTCTAAGTATTCCATTAGCAATAGATGCTGGAATAGGCGAATTGGGACGAAATGGTCTTCTAATAACACCTGAGTATGGGCCATGTGTCAGGATTTGTAAAATATTTACAGATATGGAATTGGAACCTGATAAACCAATAACATTTGGTGTGACAGATTTTTGTAAGAATTGTAAAAAATGCGTGGAGGCTTGTGAAGCAGATGCAATTCAAACTGAAAATGAACCTTCATATGAAACTGCTTGTCCTTCAAATCGCCAAGGTGTTTTAAGATGGGCTGTAAATCAAGATAAATGCTATAATTTCTGGTTAGAAAATGGCGGAGATTGTTCTAATTGTATTGCAGTATGTCCTTATTTTACAAAAAATATCTGATATTTTATCCACATATTCATTTTGTTTTTTATATCATGGATTATTCTAAAGTATACTATTTACTAACTTTTGACTCGTCTCTATCCAAACATTAATGAAACCCAGTGACCAACATAGTGAGCTGCAATAATTACTATGATGGCTATAAGTAAATGCTCTGAAACCACTTTCAATGGTTTTGTTTTTTGATTCTTAGCAATATTAAAACTAAAAATGCATAGAAGAGATAATCCCCAGAAAATGCTTACAACGATAGCCATTTTAAGTTCAAATAACAATACAGGGATGGCAAAAGATAACGCAATGATAAATTTACAGAAAAAAGTAGAAAATGTCGATTCCCATATTTCTCTTCCAGTATGTTTATTTTCACTTTCTTCAGAAATATGAATGCCTAACGCATCAGATAATGAATCTGCTATTGCAATTGTTAGTATTCCACCAATTACAATAAATGAGGAATTTGTACCAGAATTCAGTCCAATCATTAATCCAAGTGTAGTTATTATCCCAGATGTAAGACCAAAACTAAGTCCTACTTTAATAGAATGTTTCATAATTGTAGCCATTATATTTTGGTTAAAAAACTATTGGAATTCATTCAGTTAAACGGAATCATTTAACTATTAATGAATATACACAAGAAGATGCATCAATTGTTGATAATTGAATTTTACTAGTGAATAATAAGAATTATACATTAGAAATGGAGAAGCTATTTTACTAAATTTTTACAGGTTATATATCTTTTTTTAAATTTAATACTCTTCTTCAGTATTGTATCATGTAGTTTCTTCCATATTCATCATTATTTTCAATAAAAGGAGCAGCATCTTTAACAAGTTCTCCATCACCAAATATTAAAGATAATGCTTCAAAATTAAATCTTAGCGCTGTCCAAGCAAAGGTTTTGGTTAAGTACTCACCTAGTTGAGGTTTTCCAATATGATTTTTATCAATTTTGAATATTATTACATCATTATCAAAATTAAAGGTGGTCTCAGCCTTCTGCCAGTTAGTATTAAATCGTTTATCTAAACCAACAAAACATGAATAATTTTGTCCATTATTATAAAGATGACTACCTACAGCATATGCTAATCCTTCAAATGTCCAATGTATTGAATAAATAGCTCTTTGGGAATTTATCTTTAAATCCTTAAGTTTTAGGGCAATATACAGATATTCAGGTTCCAATTCTTTTTCATAAAACCATGCAGAATCAATATCAATGAAATCAAATGAATCCATTTGTAATAATATAAGTGCAATTCGTGTTCTCATTCTTGTTGGATATTCAATTAAAGCACCAAATTGATCATTATGGTTATCTTTTATTTCAGGATCATTTTCATCACCTGCAAAAACAGTGGATGAAAATGTCATTGCTAGCATTACTGCACAAATAAGTATACATTTAAATTGATTTTTCATATGTTCTAACCTCCTTTAGAATTGAATAATATAATCTCTTCCATAATCTGTTGATTCAGGTGCAAAATCTACTACATCTTTACTGGAAATCAAAAATAAAATACTTCGTAGAATTGCCCGATCAAATCCCAATCTTCCGATAAAACCAAATCGTTGAAAGGCAGCAGCATAGGTGTTTTTCAATACATCACCTTTCTGTGGATTATTAATGATGTTTTTAGGGATTTTACATATAATGATGTTAGTTTCTTCATCATAATCTCCTGTGATTTCTTGATAGTACTCTTGGAACCACCATCCATGACCATAACCGGCACTATATGAAAACCATGGATCTCCATATCCAATGTGCAATCCAGTTGCACATGGAATTCCATCATGTTCCCAATGAACAGTTAAATGTTGTTTCAAATGATATGGGTTAATTTCTTCCATTTTGAGTGCGGTAAATAGGTAAGCGGGCTCTTCTTCCTTTTCAAAGAACCATGCTGAAACAATATTTAGGTAATGTACCAAATTTGTATCTGGTTCATCAACAATTTCTGGATCCTCTTCAGATCCTGCAGAAACTGTCCCTGTAATTGGTAATATAGTTGAAATTAACAGCATCACAACAAAAATTCCAATTATTTTCTTTTTCATTTTTTTCCTCCTAAATTCATATTTATGAAATGTAAAATTATGGGGGAATGGAAATTATTTGTTTTATGGAGACATTAAATGTGAAGGCAATTTCCCCCACTATTCTATTTTAGATTTTATAAATACATTATTACAAATAAGTAATGTTTTATAATATGTTTCATTAAAAAATTGTGCAAAATAGGAATAAATTAGTAATTACAGAGTATTATATACAAAATATTAAAATTTTGCATGTTTTTCTCTTAACTATTGACTTCCAACAATCTTATACTATTTTACAAAGTCTAGTTTATGTTCATATACGCCATTTATGGCGACTTATCATACAATTTATTATGGAAGAAGTAACAGATGGAATTTTTTTATTGATATATTCTCTAATTTTGCTAAAATATCTTATTTGATTCTCTAGTGATATTATGTCATTTAGACATTTTAACAGGATATTCTTAAATATGATAAATTAAAGAGTATATCATTGTGGGATTGTATGGAAAAAGATCCTGAAAAATGTTGGGAATTTTTTAATTGCCCGAAAGAAAAAAAAGAAAAATGCATAGTATATCATTTAGATGTTGGGGAATGTTGTCATTTATTTTTAAATCATATTGGAAAAGAGTGCTATGCTTATAAATTGTATAATAAATGTGTTAATTGTCCGTGGTATGAGAAAAATAATCCCTCATCAGTTTATTGATATAATTACTGTATTTTAATCAAAATATTACTATCCCATGGATTGACCAAGCATTTCAACTGTATTCATCAGATTTATGCAAATCCTTTTACTGCTGTAATACATCCTTCACAAATATTTTTAACCTTACCTTTGGCATGTATATGTTTAATTTTTTCATCTGGTACATCCATTTCACATAGGTCACATTTCATATTTTTTTTCTCCTATTATCTATCTTCTTTTATTGGACATTCGCCTCTTTCTTTTAACAAATAGTTAGGTATAATGTATAATTAATATTTTTTCTATATTATTGTACTTACAATTCAATAAATATGACAAGGTAAATAATATTTGATAATTTAAATTATATCGGCTATTTTATCAATAATCTCTTGTTTATTTTTATCATTTAATTTCTCTTCTAGTTTTGGATAAACTTCATTTTCTTCAAATTTTTTATGAACTGCAAGCAGTTTCTTTAATTTGTTAAAACTGGTATTACCCCTTGGGAATGATTCTTTTAAAATTCTATCAACTAACTCTATAATTACCGTATGTTCTTTTGAAAGTTTAGTAAATATCTTTTCTACTTCAGAATCGTCAATAGATTGATAAGAAATAAATATTGCTTTTTCCTCAATAAATATATGTTTTTTAAGATGCCATTCAAATTTTAAAAATGCTTCAATATCTGGATGACCATCCTCTTCAACATTATTAAGATAATCGACAATTTTTTTATGATCCTCTAGCATCAAACCTGTTATAGAATTAGTTTTCATAGATATGCCTCAATTACTATTCAGTAAAAGAGACGCTCCTTTTAATGTTTATTACATGTTTACCTAAGATTTATTCATTTTGCCATAATTTTTAAATTTTCCTTTGAATTTTATTTAAACATATAACCCTAAAATTTTTACAAATAAGATAAGATAATAAAGATTAAATGTTATGTAACTATGAGGGACCTGAGATGGACAAAATAGCGATTTTGACAAGAGATTGTGCGGGAGTCAACGCCTCGATTAGATCAGTAGTTAGAACTGCTTTTTATCATAATATGGAAGTAATTGGAGTTTTGAAAGGATATGATGGACTGATAGATGGTGAGTTATTACCTCTAAATAGACGATCTGTTTCAGGGATTATCAATCAAGGAGGTTCAATTCTAAAGGCTTCTCGTTCGAAGCGTTTTCGTAATGAATCTGGACAAAAGCAGGCAGCTCAGACTATAAAAGAAAACGACATCGATGGTGTAATTGTAATTGGGGGTAACGGTTCTTTGACAGGTGCACATATACTTGCAACTCAGTATGATATTCCAGTGATAGGCATTCCGGCAACTATTGATAATGATATTAATGGAGTTGATTTGTCTATTGGTTCTGATACTGCCGTTAATGTTGCTTTAGATGCACTAGATAAGATTCGAGATACTGCAACAAGTCTTGAAAGGATATTTGTTATTGAGGTTATGGGTCGCAACAGTGGATATATTGCGTTACAGGTTGCTTTAGCAGGAGGTTGTGAAGAGGTTTTATTTCCTGAAATGGATTCAAATATTGAGAATACCTGTGAAGAAATTCAAGGGAGCTATAACAAAGGGAAAGTGAGTTGGATTGTTGTTGTCTCAGAGGGAAAAGCAAAAGCTCAGGATATTGCTGCTGTAATTACTAAAAACACTGGTTTGGAGACACGAGTAGCGGTTTTAGGTCATATACAAAGAGGAGGTCGGCCTACAGTGATAGATAGAATACTGGCGGCTCGTTTGGGTAACTATGCAGTTGATGTTTTAAGAAATGGTACAACAGATCAATGTGTTTGTCTGAAAAATGACTTGTTAACCACAATACCTTTAAACGTTGCAATTCAACCAAAATATATCGACCTTAATGGTCAATATAAACTCATTAAAATTCTTACATGAACAAATATTGTATGTTATCACTAGTAATGTTGTTGTAATCTGGATAATTAATATAAAAATTAACTTGAAAGTTTATGATAACCCGGAAAATTCTGTATTAATAAAATTGCGATAAATATTTTCAACACAATGGTTGGAATAAAATAAATAAAAAGATATTGTATCAAAATTTGTTCAGTAAATTACAAAAACAATAACTCTATTCCATCTTTTCAAACGGGCTCGTGGTCTAGTTGGTTATGACGTCGCCTTGACATGGCGGAGGTCTTGAGTTCAAATCTCAACGAGCCCATTCTCTCATATATTCTAGTTTTCAGCAAGATGACATAGATAATATTTGTAGTAGGTATTATATCAGAATCATATATTTTCAAATTCAAAATATTATTTTTTAAAAGATTGTTCTTCTGTCTCTCTCCAAAACTCTTTTTCATATAGGATTAAAAATCCGGCAAATATTGTAAGAGTATATCCTATTATTAAAACTAAAAAAATTGGCCAATATTGAGCATAATTCAATTTCTCTATTATATTGGGTAAATCTTGCATACCTGGAATTTCAGATGATATAGTTGCAAAAATTGCAAATGCTGTTAAACTCCAAAAAATCGTTGAAAAAATCAATATAAATATTAAATTTTTTAGATTCTTCCTCATCCAATTCAAATCTTCTTTATAACTTTCCACTAATTAATATTTTTTATTTTTTCAACAAATGATTAATAGCTTAGAATGAACCTAATATTTAATGTTTTGTTGGTGGTGTTTTTTATTAGAGATTTATGTGAGTGGAGAGAGATGGGATATAAGACACATTGTTCTATTTTTAGGGAGGGAACTTTGTGTCTTAGAATA